>Ga0154334_1130_pt1 | contig 9581 bp, 8 predicted proteins | sample RifGroA2_FD_115862 | JGI IMG/M metagenome (GOLD analysis project Ga0154334, IMG submission 115862) | Omnitrophica bacterium GWA2_52_8 | reverse complement strand
TCTGCTCATATCGGCGAAACGGGTTTTGGTGCCGGCGTCTTTTACCTTTACTTGTGTATTAATCGTGAGTTGCTACAAAAAAATCTGGGAGATGACAAGAAATTAGCGGATAAAGCATTGCAAGCCCTGTTGAATGCGGTCACTAAAGTTTCGCCGACGGGTAAGCAGAACAGTTTTGCTTCTCGCGCCTATTCTGCCTATGCTTTGGCCGAAAAAGGTGATCAACAGCCGCGTTCACTGGCGCAGGCCTTTTTAAAACCGGTGTCCGGTGCTGACATGTTGGAACGTGCTGTAGCTGAGTTAGATAAGCGTGTTGCAAATTTTGACAAAGTGTATGGTCAGTGCGCGGATGCTCGCAAGACATTCAACGTTGAGAAGGGTGAAGGCAGTCTTGACGACTTGATCCAATTTGTGAATGGGTAATAGCCATGGATTACCTCATCATTCAACTGGAAGCACCGCTTTCTTCCTGGGGCGAAACAGCGGTAGGGGAATATCGGCCAACCGCTAATTATCCGAGTGAATCGGCGTTGTTGGGTTTATTAGCGGCCGCAATAGGTATCGAGAGAGAAGATGAAGCTGCACATCAAATGTTGCGTGTAGGTTATGGCTTTGCTATTGGCGTGCAATCGACGGGACGCTTATTGAGAGATTACCATACGGCGCAAGTTCCCGGCCAAAGTGATTTAAAAAACAAGTCTCATCGTTCTCGTCGTGATGAATTGAATCTGCCGAAAGACAAGTTAAACACAATCCTATCAACACGTGATTATCGGCAGGGTCTCGCATGCTTGGTGGCCGTATGTGCGGGAAATGAAGCGCCGTATCCATTGGTTGATTTATCTCATGCGTTGCAAAAGCCCAAGTATGTGTTGTGTTTCGGGAGAAAAGCTTGCCCGCCATCTTTACCGTTGTGGCCGCAAGTTGTAGTTGCGGCCAGTGCGCTGGAAGCAATGGAGAAATATCGCAAGCAACTAGCAGCACTTGCTGAAAATTTAACCGTTGCTCTAGTGGAGCAGTTAATTTGGGGCGGCGGGATAGCTGCAGGTTGTGACGAGGATATTCAGGTAGTTCGAAAAGACCGCTTGCTGTCACGAAAAAATTGGCAGTTTGGCGACAGGCTGGAGCATATTGCATTTTTGGGAGGGCGTAGTGATGTACTTTAGTTTGATTACACCGGCGCCTAATGCTGAGCGTGAAGCTGCAATACAATGGTCAAAAGGACCCTATGAACAGCACCAATGGATATGGAAATTTTTGCCGGCCGAAACTGGTAGTAGGCGGGACTTTCTTTTTCGCCGTCGTGATGGTAACGGTAATTCTCCGGGTTTTTATGTGCTTTCTGCAAGGAAGCCATTCCCGATAAGCAATGCGTGGCAGGTTCGTAGCCGAGAATATAATCCGCAATTATCAGCCGGACAGCGTCTTATGTTTGATCTACGCGCTAATCCGGTTGTGACAAATAAGGCGGGCGAGAAAAAGCGACGTAATGATGTAGTGATGAACAGGAAAAAACAGCTTTTGAGCGAAAAGGGTTTTCAAAGATGGTCAGATTGGAGTGATTCTGACCCGGCAAAGCCATTGCCTTACGACCTTGTTCAAAACGTTTGCACGCACTGGTTAACGGCTCGTGCTGAGCGTGCCGGTTTCGCGTTAGTGAATGAAGACAAAAATAGAACAACGATTCGCGTTGACGGTTATTCCCAGAAACATGCTTTTAAAAAAGATATTCGCTTTTCAACAGTGGATTTCTCCGGGATTTTAGAAGTTACGGATACAAAGTTGTTTCGCCAAACACTTTTCAGCGGCATCGGCCCGGCAAAAGCCTTCGGCTGCGGGCTGATGCTAGTGCGGCCGGCTTAGAGGAATAAGTATGAATTCAAATCAGATGACGATGTATGAGACCGAAGACGGCAAGATCCGGATCGACGTTTTGTTCGATAAGGAAAATGTCTGGCTGACGCAAAAATTGATGGCAATGCTATTTGAATGTTCTGTGGATAACGTTTCGCTTCATCTGAAGAATAGCTTCTCTGAAAGAGAATTGGATGAAAAATCAGTTATCGAGGAATTCTCGATAACTGCCCCGGACGGCAAGAAATATAAAACAAAGCATTACAGTCTTGAAGCCATTATTGCCGTGGGTTACAGGGTCAATACTGCGAGAGGCACCCAGTTCCGCGCATGGGCGACGGACCGGCTGAAAAGCTATATTCTCAAAGGTTTCGCGATTGATAAAGACCGGTTTATCAAAGGCTCGAAGTTCGATGCACGGTATTTTGATGAATTGCTGGAAGAGATCAGGGAAATCCGGGCCAGCGAACGCATGGTTTATCAAAAGATTACGGATATTTACGCGACATCGGTTGATTATTCACCTCGTTCAGTGGAAACGGAAAGATTCTTCGCCACCGTGCAGAACAAGCTGCATTTCGCGATTACCGGAAAGACGGCCGCGGAAATTATCACGTCCCGGGCAGATAAAAGTGAGCCGCATATGGGATTGACCACCTGGCGGAAAGCTCCGAAAGGCAAGATATTGCCTTCCGATATCCGGATCGCCAAGAATTATCTATCGAAGGAAGAATTGAAACAGCTCAATCACATTGTCGACATGTATCTGGATCATGCCGAGTTTCAGGCGAGCCGAGGCCGTTTGATGCATATGCGGGATTGGGCGGCAAGGCTGGACGCATTTTTGAAATTTAACGAGCAGGACATTCTGCAAGGCAAGGGAAAAGTTTCTCACGATGTCGCGGTTGCTTTGGCCGAAAAACACTACGAAAGTTTCCGTATAACGCAGGACAGGCGCTTTGAGTCTGATTTCGACCGGGAAGTCAAGAAACTGCGGGTGCTGGAAAAGAAAAAATCTTTATCCGGAAAGAAAAAGGATAAGAGTCAATGAGAGGCCTGCCGCCGCCCAGGCCGATTATGATGAAGGAACGGGTTTCCATGCTTTTTTTGGAGTATGGGGAGCTTGATGTGCTGGACGGCGCGTTTGTTCTGATTGATAAAAACGGAGTGCGCACGCACATTCCAGTGGGAATCATCGCCTGTCTTCTCTTGCAGCCTGGCACGCGGGTTTCTCATGCGGCGGTCGTTTTGGCGGCGCGTGTGGGGTGCCTTCTGATCTGGGTGGGCGAAGGTGGCGTGCGGCTTTATGCCTCGGGCCAGCCCGGCGGAGCGCGGGCGGACAGGCTGCTTTATCAGGCCAAGCTTGCTTTGGATGATGCGACACGGCTCAGGGTGATCCGCAAAATGTACCTCATGCGTTTTGGCGAGGAACCTCCTGCAAGGCGCAGCATTGAACAGCTTCGGGGGATCGAGGGGGCGCGCGTCCGGAAAATGTATCAGCTCATTGCCCGGCGTTACGGAGTCGACTGGAACTTCCGTAATTACGATTATGACAAATGGGAGAGCGGGGATATCCCGAATCGGTGTTTGAGTGCGGCGACGGCATGCCTTTACGGTGTCTGCGAAGCTGCGATTCTCGCTGCCGGATATGCCCCGGCCATTGGTTTTATTCATACCGGAAAACCGCAATCTTTTGTCTACGATGTGGCGGATGTTTTTAAATTTGAAACCGTGGTGCCGGTGGCCTTCAACGTCGCGGCCAAGAAACCCTTTGAGCCGGAGCGGGATGTCCGTCTTGCCTGCAGGGATTCATTCCGGCAGAGCAGCCTTTTGGAAAAAATCATCCCTTCGATAGAAGAAATGTTATCCGCAGGCGGCATTGAAAAACCCGAGCCTCATGAAGAAGCGGTTCCGGTTGCGATCCCAAACAAGGAGGGTATCGGAGATGCTGGTCATCGTAGTTGAAAATGTTCCTCCGCGCCTTCAAGGCCGGCTTGGAGTTTATCTGATAGAAGCCCGCGCGGGTGTCTATGTGGGAGATGTTTCAAGGCGGGTTCGGGAAATGCTATGGGTACAGGTTAATATCTATTGTCAGAATGGAAATGCCGTCATGATTTGGTCCACGAATACCGAATCAGGATTTGATTTTTTGACAGCCGGTGTTAATCGCAGAATGCCGGTGGATATGGATGGATTGAAACTTGTTGCTTTTACGCCCTGTGACAATAGTCAGCCAGCGCAAAAATCCTCAGTTGTTGAGTGAGAGACATCACTAGGTTTAGGTTGGTAGGTGTTTCGTCGTATTACTATCCCATTCGTATGCTTTGGGATAGGATTTAGTATGTTCCCCGCGCGAGCGGGGATGAACCGTTTACCCCGCACTATGGAAAATGCGGCGGCCTATGTTCCCCGCGCGAGCGGGGATGAACCGACCGGGCGGCATATCCCCGGCATTGGAAACAAATGTTCCCCGCGCGAGCGGGGATGAACCGGAATAATTGGTCGCTACCCACGGAAAACCATCATGTTCCCCGCGCGAGCGGGGATGAACCGGGTATAACCGTTCGCGGTTTCCCAATCCTGAAATGTTCCCCGCGCGAGCGGGGATGAACCGTCGATACTTCCAAGATCAATGACGGTATCAGAATGTTCCCCGCGCGAGCGGGGATGAACCGTGGTCTATCAGGGGAAGGACAAGTTTACCCCTATGTTCCCCGCGCGAGCGGGGATGAACCGTCAATCAAGGGCTGGCTCATGTTTACCGTGTCATGTTCCCCGCGCGAGCGGGGATGAACCGAATTGTAATGAGGGACGGAAAGCGCCTGTTCCATGTTCCCCGCGCGAGCGGGGATGAACCGTTTATAGTCGTCCCCGTCTCTTGTTAATAAAAATGTTCCCCGCGCGAGCGGGGATGAACCGGAATGTATCGGCCCATAACTTATCAAGCCCGAATGTTCCCCGCGCGAGCGGGGATGAACCGCCGACGTCGATATGCCGTCCGATATTTATATCATGTTCCCCGCGCGAGCGGGGATGAACCGCTTTTTTGAATCATGTTCTTACGGATAGTTACATGTTCCCCGCGCGAGCGGGGATGAACCGGCACGATTGCCTCTAACGCTATGCAGATATTCATGTTCCCCGCGCGAGCGGGGATGAACCGGCAAGGACAGCTTTACCCCGAAAGGCACCAAGATGTTCCCCGCGCGAGCGGGGATGAACCGGAAGAAAACCGCCCATCTTTTCCGGGCCTTAAATGTTCCCCGCGCGAGCGGGGATGAACCGTTTGTACGCCGCGCGTATTTTTTGCTTCCGAAATGTTCCCCGCGCGAGCGGGGATGAACCCCCGGAGACATTGACGACTACAAGCTTCAGGGGATGTTCCCCGCGCGAGCGGGGATGAACCGTGAGGGCGACGCAAATACCAAACTGGTCGATTATGTTCCCCGCGCGAGCGGGGATGAACCGGATATGGGGAAGCTTGCGCCAGATTTTGGGGTATGTTCCCCGCGCGAGCGGGGATGAACCGTGCCGGTTGCTCATAAACCTCAACCAATACCTATGTTCCCCGCGCGAGCGGGGATGAACCGGAACTTCAGGAACTTGAAAACGGTAATGGTAAATGTTCCCCGCGCGAGCGGGGATGAACCGAAAATCGCTTTGTTTGCGGCCGCGTGGTACGAATGTTCCCCGCGCGAGCGGGGATGAACCGTAGGCAAACTCAAACAAAGCGAACACGTCCGTATGTTCCCCGCGCGAGCGGGGATGAACCGAGCATTCAGGTCATTGAAGGCCTGTCGCTAAAATGTTCCCCGCGCGAGCGGGGATGAACCGCGAGCCTTTCCGATACGCACATGCGTATCAAAATGTTCCCCGCGCGAGCGGGGATGAACCGCCCGGCAATCCCGGAGCCGACAGCATTAATAAATGTTCCCCGCGCGAGCGGGGATGAACCGAATCATCCGGTCTGAGGCAATGAGATCTTTTTATGTTCCCCGCGCGAGCGGGGATGAACCGCTTCTCTTTCCTATCTTTGTAATACGCCTTGAATGTTCCCCGCGCGAGCGGGGATGAACCGGAGAGAACTTAAACGGGTTTGTGAATGCGGACATGTTCCCCGCGCGAGCGGGGATGAACCGTGAATTTTGACGCGCTTGCAGCTCGACCTGAAATGTTCCCCGCGCGAGCGGGGATGAACCGTTTGAATCGCCGCGCTTGTGATAGTGTAAGCCATGTTCCCCGCGCGAGCGGGGATGAACCGAGGTAGCAGGTTAGCAAGTAACTAATCTCAAAATGTTCCCCGCGCGAGCGGGGATGAACCGACAGGGATCTTCCGCTGCGGCTGCATTACAGGATGTTCCCCGCGCGAGCGGGGATGAACCGCTGAAAGGCACGACCTATAGTTTTGTTTTCCAATGTTCCCCGCGCGAGCGGGGATGAACCGACTCAAATCCCCAAAACTGCCGCCGTATTGGGATGTTCCCCGCGCGAGCGGGGATGAACCGTCTAAATAGGGGTAGACTGGCTTAAAAGAAATATGTTCCCCGCGCGAGCGGGGATGAACCGATAGTCCGCGCTATCCTTATCGGCTTTTGATTATGTTCCCCGCGCGAGCGGGGATGAACCGGTACTTGGTGTGATCTGATAGCCGCCGAGCGCATGTTCCCCGCGCGAGCGGGGATGAACCGCTGAACCGCCTCAGCAAACGATTGCTCGTCTTATGTTCCCCGCGCGAGCGGGGATGAACCGTTTGTTCGGCCTCAAAAAGAACGATTAATAGTATGTTCCCCGCGCGAGCGGGGATGAACCGTTCGTTAACGTGCTGAATCGCTCTGTCTCTAAATGTTCCCCGCGCGAGCGGGGATGAACCGGCCGCCTTCTGAGTTAAATAATTTTCGATCGACAGAACGTTGTCTGAGTCAAGAAATGAAAAAAATCCTCCGTTCATAATCACGTGCCCGCGGTACAGATCACCGATCTCTTTTTTAAGATAACGGCTATAGCGTATGTCCGCGTCGGAGGCTTTATGATCCCCGGTCGGATGATTGTGCGCAACCATCACACCGTCAGCGTCCAAAGCCTGCGCTTTGGCCTTTATTTCCTCCGTCACAGACGGCGGAAGAAGTATGTAATTCGGGATATTTAAAGAGTACGCGTGATGCGCGGCGACCTTGCCGGCCTTGAGATAAATTATCTGGAAGCTTTCATGCGACGGATTGCGGTAAAAAGCCGCGATCTCAGCAGCATCTTGTGCGCCATCCACAGGTAAGCCGATAACCGGCACGTGACCTTTAACAGCAAATCTTTTAAGGATTTCGCGCCTGAGTTTTCCGGCTTGTAAAATACCGGATTTTCTGAGCGTATCTGCATATTTTTCAAAGCCTCCGTAAGCCCTGTCGATTTCATCTTTGTTGGAAACATAGCTTTTATTTAACCCGCTGTCAAATATCGCATGCCCTTCATTTTCGACGGCGGAGTAAAAAGGCTCTTGACCGTATTGCGCGGATGGCTCTCGAATGAATTTGACAATATCGTCTTTGTCTAGTATATTTTTATCAGCCACGGATTGGAGGAGGCTTGGCGGAATTATACCGCCAGTGGAACGAATCCAGTCCGTGGCTTTCTTTTTGTCTGCATAAAGCAGTAATCCTTTGTCAATCCAATGTTTGATTTCCGAAGTTCCCGCTGCTCTACCATGCACACTTGTGATATTGTTTATCACTAATGTCTCTATCTTTCGATTGAGTTCCACTGCTGCAACGACCGGAGATCCAGTTTTGTCCTGAAATTCGGTTAAAAAAACAATCGAATCTTGCGGCCGAGCATTTGATCGAAAAACCATCAACGGATCAGCCATCTGCTCAGGTAACCACTTTAAATCGCCCGGTTTGATCTTGTGTTTGCCGACAATGGCCTTGTTGAGCACGGCAGCATCTACCACTACGCGAGCGTTGCCAAAACCCAAGGCGTTTATAATTTTATTCTCGCCGAGATTAAAAAACGCCCCTTTCGGGAATTTTCCATCAAGCCAATCCTGAAATTTTTTCTTGAAAGATTCCCCATATTCAGCTGAAGGCTCAGCCAGAAAATCGCCTTGTTTGGATTCCGGGCCTTTTATTTTTTCGAGTTCATTCCTCAATTCACCTTCGGGGACTTTATTTTCTGTGCCGTAATAATACCAATCCCCTTTTTTGAACATAGCCGTAAGCATCTGCCCGACGTGGCCACCCGTGATGTCGCGGACGCCTCCGGTTCCTTCTGCGCGGTACGTCCGACCCTCGACAGTGAATGTTTTTAAAAAGCTGATTTGTTTTTTCTGGGCTTCACGGGCAGCGCGTTCTTTCTCGCCCATTAAGTCGATTTCTTTTTGTTCTTTTTTGGAAGTGAGCGGTTTGTCGGGGACAGAACGGCCTTCGGTCCCGGGGATGATGGTTTGATCTCCTTCTTTGGGGGCTGAGGTTTCCGCGCCGACCCTAAAGCGGCTTTTAGCGTACTGCTTCATTTCAGCTTGGCTTGTAAACCCTGCGGAATATTCCTTGCCGTCTTTGCCTTTGTACCAAACCCGCCACTTGACGCGCGAATTTGAGGGGGCATTTTCATCTTTCCCCATCCGGGAAAATTCAAAACCTTTCTCGTCAATTTGTTTGCTTGTGGATGATTCTTCTTCAGCTAAAAAGTCAGCGGCAAGCTTGTCTACTGATTCGGAGAATTTTTGATAGGCTGCTTCGGTATCGTTGGGTAATATTTCCGGAAGTTTTTCAGAACCAGATTCAGGGCCTTGATCTTGGCCGCTGTCCGTCTGAGCGCTTTGCGTGCGGAATCGTTGGAGTTCTTCATACAACATCCCTCTCAGCAGATCCTCAAGGATCAGCTTTTGTTTTTCCGTGATGGGTTGCCCATCCCTTGCTTTTGCTATGATAGCAAGGACGGATTTTTTTGTGTAGCCTTTATTTTGAAACCATTTCGGGTATGTGGAGCTAATCCCGCTCCAGTTTCCCTCTTCATCCCGGATTCTTCGCCCCGGCTCACCCATGTCAATTAACTGCACCATCTCGCCAAGGAGCGCATCAACCGGGTTTTCGCCGTAAACCGATGTTCCCCGCGTGGGCGTGTGGATTGCAACCTCTACCACGAGAACGCCAAACAACAAGAACAGCAAGTCGCGCCCCACGAGGATTAAGGTGCTATTTCTAGATTAGAAATGTGTGAGCGTGAAATGGGTTATTGTGTTAAGAATGTTTTAGCCCGCCATTAGGGCAAGTTTGAAGAGAAAATCAATGGTTTTATCCTCCTTTAAATGATATCCTTCATCTAATTTTTTCGTCTCAAAAAATTTTGTTGTTATTTGGTTTTCAGGTTTGATGACAAATTTGTAACTTATAGCACTGTGCATGGTTATAAACGTATTTTCGCGCCGTCCTGACTTGGATAAGAAAGCGGAAGTCAGGACTGTCGCGAACTTTTATTGATATCATTTTGACAATTTAATGTAGTTCGCGCCCGTAGCTCAATTGGATAGAGCGTCACCCTCCGGAGGTGAAGGTTGGTGGTTCGACCCCACTCGGGCGCACCAAATCTGATGATTTGGTACTGAGCCGTGAGCGGTCAGGGAAACCGCTCTACGGCTGCCGCACCAAATTTATGATTTAGCGGTGAGTTGTGAGCGGCATGGAAACCGCTCTACTGCGCCTTGACGCTTGAAATTGAGTATTGCGATTTCAAGCGGG
>Ga0154334_1064_pt4 | contig 9684 bp, 12 predicted proteins | sample RifGroA2_FD_115862 | JGI IMG/M metagenome (GOLD analysis project Ga0154334, IMG submission 115862) | Omnitrophica bacterium GWA2_52_8 | reverse complement strand
CAAGACGGACAATCGTCGGGCCGACGGCCAGACCGAAACCTCCCGCAGGCGCTGTTTCGGCAGGCTGCTCGACGGGCACCGCTTGGGCCTGTGCCTTTTCCGCGCCAAGCAAAAGCATCGTAATCAAAATCAAAACCTGTGCAAACGGTGTGGTTTTCAATTTATTTAGCAGCATAATTTTTCCTTTGCCGTTTCTAGAAGCGGTTTCATAAGCATTTTTAACCCGTCATGAAGACTGTCATTCCCGCGGATTTTTTCCGCCAAAGGCGGATCAGCCTCAGGCTGAAGCGGGAATCCAGAAAAGAGAGACTGGAAAACAGCGCCCTTAAGTTAATCAAACAGGACCCTAAAGCCTGGATCCCCGCTTTTCCCGCCCTTGACTGGGACCCCGTTGTCGGCGGTGGCGCGAGGATGACAAAAAATAACACTCTGCCGATATTACACTTACAATGACTTATGATACCGCTTCTAATTTTTAAACGGTTACGATTCGATAAGTAATCGAGGTCCGGTAATTACCGGCCCTTTGAAAGGGCGGCACCTCGATGTCATATTGTAAAATCATTTCCGCTTCTTCACCGGCAGAGTCCGACAAATAGATTTGCGTTTCTCCGGTCGACAACGGAATCCGATTCGGCATACGGTTTGTCCCGGATCCCCGGTTCAGCGTCGCAAAAACACGAAAAGCCGACAACGGCGTCGGAACGCCCCTCGTGTTGACGGGTTCGCGGTCCACCATCTGGGACACAATATACGGCTGATTTAAGTCCGTCGTCACATTGAGCCGTACGCGCTTCGACTCGGTAACGGGGATCGGGGTCCCGCCGTCTTCCATCGCTTTGAGGCGCCCGAAATCGATCGCATCTTCACCCTCCAGCGATTCGACATTGAGCCGGAAAACCGCATAACTATTCCCTGCATTTATCCCGATAACAAAAAAACAAAACAGAAGCGTTTTGAGATGGCGGTTCATCATTTTGCATCCAGAATGATACGAACATTTCCGAGATAGCGCCCTGCGTCATAAATCGATTGATTCGGCACCCGATAGTGAATCCGGAACGAATCCGGTCCTCCCTTCTTGGAAGACACAAAGATCAATATTTTCTTTTTCGAGATTGCGGGCACCGGGCTCTTGATTTGACTGACGCCTCCTTCCTTTCCGTCTTCGGCCCACATTAAAACTTCCGTCTTGGGGAACGCATTGCCCTGGGAACTCGTCACATAAGGCAATTCCTGATAAATGCGATAACCGGCATCTAATTCGTTGGTGGCGATGCTAACGCTCAAGATCTGCTCCGTCATGTCCGCATTCGGCACCAGGGGACCGAACCGCAAAATCGTGCCGGAATCGGCCTGCACTTGAAGTGCGCGGACGGGTTCGATCTCGTATTTCATTTCAAGCCGTTCGGTATCAACAGCCGCCAAGGCATTGCCGGCGCTCATCGATACAATAATCAGACTGATGAGCGCAAACAGCCGCCATAAACGCGGATGCCGTCGGAAATATTTCACGTCATTCCTTTTGAGGCCTTGGACATAGATCATTCATCACTAAATGTCACGGACAAAACAGCCGCTCGATCACCCGCTTCCAGATCCCTCGACGCAAGAGCGCGGTATTGCAGCCAAAGATTGCCGTAAAGTTGGTTTTTGCGTTTTTTCTTGTTTTTTTTTTTATCCGCCATCGCAACGGGTCTGGTTGAAATTTTGGAAAAACCGGCGGATGATGCGATGAGTGATGAGCCATCGATCTGGTTATCATAACGATCGAATTTTGCCTCCAGCCGGATTCCGGGAATCTCCGATGGAAGTAAAACTTCAACAAGAGACCGGTCCCTCATCACATGGTTGGCCGCTATAAAATAACCGACACTTTCGGTGTTTGAAGCCAACCCTTGATGAAATCCCGGAAATTCGAGCATAAAGGATGACTGCAAGGCCTGGAAATTAATAAACTGGGGGACCTCAATTTCGATGGGAATGCTCCGGGAAGTCTCAGCCATTGCATTTTTTATGGGGCAAACAATAAATATAACGATTAGGGTCAAACCCCCAATAAAGACACCCGTTCTGTTCATAATGCTTCATTTAACGGCTATCAAAGTGGGTTCCTTTATAATGGGGGGCTGCGGCATCCGCGGCTGAAAATAAATATCGCCCGTCGGATAACGGGCGATATTTATTTTTGTAAACTACCGTGAAAACGAATCTTATGTCTCGCTAAAGGTCAGCGTAAGCGTTTTCACTTGATCGGCCGCGGTCAAATCAGCCGTGGCAAAGGCCTTGTAAGTGATCGGGAGCGAGCCGCGAATTATTTGGCCACTTCCGGATACGACGGTTTTCTTCGCCAGATCCGTTGCGGTATTCCCGATGGTAATAAACCCGGCAGTCGCTTCAGCCAAGTTCGAATTTCCGCCTGTTGAGGCATAGGTGCCGACATCACCTTTAAGATCAAGCCCGGTAAAAAGCGCATTTAACTGCCCCTTTAAGACTGTTGCGCCATCGGCGGCCGTAACCTTATTAGCCTTCACAGTATAGTTCACGGTTTTGGTATCCGATTCCGAACCTGCGATGAAATCAGCCATCGTCAGGGTGAAGTTGGTCGTGTCCGCTGTGATGCTGATTTGGGACGGAACACTTACAGTCACCGAATGGCTGACAGACGATGAGGCCGCAAAAGCAATTCCATGAAGCCCTACTATGGCTACAAATAACGCTAGCCCCAGCAATGTAACTTTTTTTAAGTTGGTCATGGTTTCAATCCTCCCTGGATTTTTGGGGATTGTTACTCAATTGCCGTGCCATGACCGAAATTACTTTTATAAATATAATCGTAAGCTTAAATGTATAAACGACATATGAAATTTTTTTTGACTCTTTCAGGGGATGAAAATTTAAACAGAAACGTCTTAATATAAGACATATATTAATAATTTGTCATATTATAAGACATAAAACGGCATTAAAAAGACTTAGTCCGGTTTTCTCATCGATTAGGTGAATCGATAAGAAAACCGCTTTGGACGCATGGGGTTGCATCCAAAGTTTTGCGCCCGCGTTTTAACAGGGCGCAAAAGACAACCCCTGGGGTACAAATGAAAAAGCCCATTTGCACCACAGCCTCCGCGAGGGCATTTCTCATTGGTGATGAGAAATGCGGGTTAGCGGCGGCAAATGCGGGTTAAAAGAGTGGAATGCCTCATGCGCTATGCGCGGATAGAATATTTCCTCATCTTGCGATAAAGGGTGTCTCTGCTGATCGACAAACTTTTGGCCGCTTTGCTGACATTTTGGCGATGCCGCTCAAGCGCCTGCCGGATCATGATTTTCTCGGCATCGTTCAGCGTTTCGGCTTCCGAGATCCCCGCAGCGTCATCATCTGCGGTATTCTGTGACGTCAAATGGCCCAGCGCCACAATATCGGATCGGCGTATTACCAATGGTTTCTCGGAAGATTTAATCGCAAGAATCCGCTCGATAAAATTTTCCAATTCGCGCACATTTCCCGGCCATGAATACCGCATGAGATCCTCAAGCGCGGCGGGTTCTATCTGGGCCGGATTTTTCCCGCGCTGTTTCTCCTCCAAAAAATACATGACGAGCTCAGCAATGTCTTCCGCACGTTTTCGCAAAGGCGGAATCACGATCGGCAGCACGTGCATTCTGAAAAATAAATCTTCCCGGAACTGACCGCCGCGAATCTTTTCCTGCAAATCAACATGCGTCGCGAAAATAAACCGCACATCGATTGGCACAACTTCTTTCCCGCCTACCCGCTCGACTTCCCTTTCTTGCAGGACACGAAGGAGTTTTCCCTGAAGAGGCATCGACAGATCCCCGATTTCATCCAAAAAAATCGTTCCGGTTTGGGCCTGCTCGAACTTTCCGATGCGCTGTTGGACCGCTCCCGTAAATGCCCCTTTTTCATGCCCGAACAATTCACTTTCCAGGAGATTATCGGGAATGGCCATACAATTCACGGCCACAAAGGGGCCTTCTTTACGGTCGCTGTTAAGATGAATGGCGCGGGCAATAAGCTCTTTGCCCGTACCGCTTTCTCCGAATAAAAGGGTATTGATATCGCTCTTGGCGGCCACATCCATCAGATCAAACACCTTCTCCATCGCACCGCTTTTACCGATGATACGTTTAAACATGTAGTCCGGACCCAGCTCGCGCCGCAGCTCGATAACCTCCTCAGACAATTCATATTTCTCAAAATAAAGTTTGGCTTTAAGTTCCAGATCTTCAAGCTCAAATGGTTTTTCCAAATAGTCGTAAGCTCCCAGTTTGATACTGCGCAATGCCGTTTTGATCGTGCCGTGAGCGCTCATCATGATGACCGCAAGTTCCGGATACTTTTTTTTGATCTGCTGTAAAATCACCAAGCCGTCTTCGGTCGCACCGATGCGGATATCCAAAAAAACAAGGTGAGGTTTTTGTTTGGCGATATGTTCAAGCCCCTTTGCCCCTGAAGCGGCCTCACGCACTTCATAACCGGCGGCGGACAAAGTTTCAGACACCACTTCGCGGATCATCGGATCATCATCAATCACCAGAATATTTTTTTTGGGGATCATACGGGGTTTCGCACCTTAATATCGATTCATGTTCTTGAAAAATTCGGCAAGCCGGCGGGATTCATCCTCCTGCCGGCTTGCCCAGCTTCTCTGTCTTGTTTAAGAAATGCATAATTCATCCAGGGTGAGGACACAAAACAGAGTCGCAAAAATTTCGAGCGCGGAATTAACGTGTCAGAATATTTCGCGCTCTTTTCCGGACGCATTTCACTAAGAATTCTTTCTCCTGTCTGCCGGGAAAAAAATTGAAAACGCCGTTCCTTTACCGATTTTACTTTCAACTTTTATCGTGCCGCCGTGAGCCTCGATAATCCTTTTCACCAAGCTCAATCCCAAGCCGCTGCTCTCTTCATTTTTTTTCTCATCATCAAAACGATTCAGATCATTAAACGGCTCAAAGATCTTTTCCAAGTCCGCTTTCCTGATTCCGATACCGGAATCCTCCACCCGGACGGTCACACCGGCTCCGGCATTCGAAACACGCAGGAAAATGCTGCCTTTTTTGCGGGTATATTTGACGGCATTGCTAAGCAAATTATCGATCACCTGGCGAATTTGATCGGGGTCGCAATAAATACCGGTTAAGGGAGAATCGATATTGAGGTCCATGGAGATGGACTTATTGCCCGCCTGCACTTCAAACAGCCGGACTTCCTCCTGAACCAACGGCGTAATATCGGTTAGCACAATATTCATTTTTGTGAGACCCATCTCGATTTCACTGATATTCAAAAGGCTGTTTACCAGCCGGTGCAGCCGGTCTCCGCAATTTTCAACATTCTCGAGATACCGTTTTTGTTTATCGGTCAGGGCGCCCGCCTGGCCTTTTAAAATCATGGAAACATACCCTTTAATCGACGTCAACGGCGCCCTCAATTCGTGAGAAGCCGCCGCAAGAAAATTTGATTTGAACTCATCTGTTTTTTTGAGTTTTTCATTCGTCAAAGACAGTTGCTTGGAAAATTTTTCGAGCTGCAGGTTGTTTTCCTCAAGATACCGCATCGCCCTTTTTTTGTCCGAAACGTCATGAAACAGAAAAACCTTTGGCAAATTTTCGCGTTCCTCCGCTTCGCCGGCCAGACAACAGATCGCCGCTTCAACGTCGAGCACGTTTCCCATAAGAGCCCGCATTTCAAGGTCCCCGTGCATTGTCCCGGCATCATTTGAACCCAGCATCGCTTCGGCTTTTTTCCATGTCCTATCAGGAAAAAATTGACTGAAATTGAACTGCGCGGAATCGTTTGAATCAAGATGAAGTTTTGTTTTTGCGTATGCATTAAATGCAATAATCTTCTGATCGTTCCCCAACGCCAGGATCCCGATATCCGCGCTTTCAAAAACTTTTATGATTTCCTGAATTTTCAGCCCATTTATCCTTGCGGCTTCCGACCGCCGGATGGCAAATGTCACATCTCTGGACAGCCGCTTCATATCAAAGAAAGATTTGACGAAATAGTCCTGCGCCCCCAATCGCATGGCTTCCGTCGCATAAAGATCATCATTCAGTGCCGTTAAAATAACAATCGGGACCGCCGCGGCATTCTGCCTTACTTGCTTATAGGTCTCGATTCCATCGCAGTCCGGAAGCCCCAGATCAAGCAGGATCAAATCGGGTCTTTGTTTTTCGACATTCTTCAGACATTCCGCCAGGGACGAAACCACCTCCACATTAAAATCCGCATGACTGTCATGCGATAACCGGACAGGAATAATTTGCTGCAGCGACGGATTATCTTCCACCACCAGAATATTTTTTTTATGACTTACCATAACGGATTCCATAAAGGTTTCACATTTCCATGTTAAAAATAAACCAATAATAAGGGCTTATTAAATGTTTTAACGAATAAGTTTTTTCCAATGTTCATTTTATAGTGATTGTATCACTGCTGTCCCAACGTTTGATTTAGGATTTGTTGCAACTCATTGAGAGTTAACATGTTATTACCCAAAATGTCTGTAATCGATTTGAAATCGCCGGTACGCTTTAGCCATTCCAGTTCCAAGAAAGGGATGGCTTATGAATACTGGCAAAACTATTTTCACCCAAGTCATGGAGCATCTGCCGCTTCCGGAGTTTCGCAAATGCGTCCAGCGTTACCACGGCGACTACAAAACAAAAACATTTTCATGCCTCGATCAATTTCTGGTGATGGCCTTCGCGCAGTTGAGTTACCGGGAAAGCCTGCGCGATATCGAAGCCTGCCTTCGGGCCATGAGCAACAAACTTTATCACATGGGAATCCGCGGAGGAATTTCCCGCAACAATCTGGCCCATGCCAACGAAACGCGCGACTGGCGAATCTGGGCCGACTTTGCCCAAGTCCTGGTTCACACAGCACGGCATCTTTATGCCGACGATCCTTTCGGGGTCGAACTCGATCAAACCGTTTATGCCTTCGACTCGACCACAATCGATCTGTGTCTTTCTCTTTTTCCCTGGGCGAGATTCCGAAAACACAAGGCCGCCGTCAAGCTCCACACGCTTCTGGATCTGCGCGGCTCGATCCCTTCGTTTATCCAGATTACCGAGGGAAAAGTCCACGATGTCAATGTCTTGGACGATCTCATTCCAGAACCCGGCTCCTTCTACGTCCTGGATCGCGGCTATCTCGATTTCGAGCGTCTTTACCGGTTCCATCAAGCCCTGGCTTTCTTTGTCATTCGTTCCAAAAGCAATTTCCAATTCCGAAGACTCTATTCGCATGCGATCGACAAATCCTCCGGATTGATCTCGGATCAAACCATCATGCTTGCGACTTTCTATTCAGCCGAAGCTTATCCGGAGAAACTCCGGCGCGTTCGCTACTTCGATGCCGAAACAAAAAAGCGCCTCTCGTTTCTGACCAACAACTTTTTCTTGCCCGCTTTGACGATTGCTCAGCTTTACAAATGCCGCTGGCAGGTAGAACTATTTTTCAAATGGATCAAGCAGCATCTGAGAATCAAAGTCTTTTACGGCACCTCAGAAAACGCCGTCAAGACCCAGGTCTGGACCGCCGTTTCGGTTTATGTCCTGGTGGCCATTCTCAAAAAGCGACTGGGACTCGACCACAGCCTTTACACAATTCTACAGATTTTGAGCGTCACCCTATTTGAAAAAGTGCCTATGCTACAAGTACTTACGGACTTTGATTACGAAACCGAGCACCACGAAAGTCCTAACCAATTACTACTATTCAACTAATGTTGGGACAGCAGTGTGTTTGAATGTAAATCGATTGCGCCATACAATTCCATCTGGCACCTCCGTTTGGTTAATAACCGTCGCCCTTTCGGGGCTGGGTTCTGGTTTTTTCATAAATTACAATTTACCAGATTCCCTCAACGGGGGTGCCTCTTTATGATTATCAGGCAATACTTCACTGCCTGTCCCCTATGGGCACCGGCCATTTTGCAAAAGCTCAGTTAAAAGCGGGATTGCGTGACTGGCGCCATTTTAGGGGAACGGCGGGCCCGGAACAAACAAAAAAACCTGACGGCGCCGGCAGCCGGTAGCGGTACCCGCAATGCATCTTATCGTCGACAAAGATTTTTTTTGACGGACTGCATCAGCTCAACGCTTTCGAAACAAACAATAAACAAAATTTTGCTGTGTCCCAAAAGGTGTTTTGTGGTTCTCAAAATCACTTTGAACCAGTGAAAAACCGGGGCCCAGTTCCCGGCTCAGTGTTTCGGGGCTGTACCGCATGACCTCTAAACCGCTGCACTTGGAGGGTCCCTCAAGACTGAAGCAAGCCAGAATCAAATAACCGCCCGGCTTAAGGGCTTTATTGAGGGTTTTGGCGTAGGCCCATCTGTCTTTTTCTGCCGTTAAAAAATGGAAGACGGCCCGGTCGTGCCAGAGGGCAATACTATCTTCCAAAAGATCAACTTTGGTAATGTTTGCTTCAATCCAGGTCATGTTGTCAGCGGTTTTTCCCAGCCGGTCCTTCGCTTTTTGCAGCGCCTGCCCCGAAATATCGAGGACCGTAATATTTTCATATCCCCTCGTGAGAAGGTCGCCTGCAAGAGTTGACGCACCGCCCCCGGCATCCAGGATCCGTTCTTTTTTATCAACGCCCGAGATTGCGATCAGCTCAAGAGATTTTTCCAAGCGGGGCTGAAACCAGCTCACCTGTTCCGGGGTTTTCATCCGGTATACGCTGTTCCAATGACTCTCCGGGCCGGATTTCATTTACTGTGCCCGGCTCATGTTCTTGATAAAGATTGAGACATAAAGCACCGCTCCCAAAATACAAATAATCGCGGGGGCCGTCGGCAGGTCAAAATAATAGGAACCGAGCATGCCCAAAACACTCGCCGCAAAGCCGATGGTCCATCCCGCAAGCAGGCGGTTTTTGATCGCCTGCGCAAAAAGAATCGAACAGGCTGCGGGAATAACCAGAAACGAAAACACCAGCAGCACGCCCGCCACTTTGACGGAACTCGTAACGACGATTCCGAAAGAAACGTAAAAAAGGAAGTCCCAGAAATAAACATTCAGTTTCTTTGCGGCCTCTTCATGGCCTTTTGAAATCAGGAAGAATTTGTCTCGCACAACATAATGGAAAATGCCGATGACCGCGTAGATCAAAAACATCTTCAGGACTTCCGGGCCGGTAACCAGAAGCAGTTTTCCGATCAGGGCTTCGCGGATATGCTCGTCACCTTCATCGGCAAGGCTCAAAACCAAAATCAAAAGCGCGGCGGAGACGGCGTAGGAAGCGCCGATCACGGCCTCCTGCGGGATGAGTTGTTTTTTGAAACGGCTGAACGCAAAAACGACCGCCCCGAGCACCGTGAACGCAAGTGAAAGCCAGTAAGACAGCGGGCTGTTCAGCTCATGGCCCGTCACAAGCGCGATACTCGCACCGAGGGCCGCAATCTGGGCCAGTGAAAGGTCGACAAAAATAACCTGGCGTTCAATAACATGCTGGCCCAGATAGGTGTGAATGCCGGTCAGAACCAGACACGCGAAAAACGGATACGTCATCAGATTGATAAGGTCGCTCATTTATTTTCCGCCTTTCATTGTCGAGGCGGATCCGTCTTTGGCGGACAAAGCCTCGCTAATAGTTTTAACATTGTAGTCAAATAGACCGATGTAGTCGTCGGTTCC
>Ga0154334_1128_pt2 | contig 9724 bp, 12 predicted proteins | sample RifGroA2_FD_115862 | JGI IMG/M metagenome (GOLD analysis project Ga0154334, IMG submission 115862) | Omnitrophica bacterium GWA2_52_8 | reverse complement strand
TCAGAGACGGAACGTTTTCTAAAGTTATGATAAGCTTTGCTCTGCAGCACCTTCTGGAGTGACTGTTCCGGAGCCGCCAAGCCGGTATACGCTAAAGCCCCCAGACTGAAAACCAGGAATGGGACGAACAAAACTTTCGCCGGATTTTTCATAGTGTATAAAACATCGGATTTATGGGCCGCAATTCGCAAGTTTTCCGAGTTGTATGACATCCTATTGTACCGGGGCTTTATTTTTTTCGAATGCTTTTTTTACAAAGTTACGGCCATCCTAATTCCTTTAGGATGGCCGTTAAATCAAAGGCAGGCCGCTCGAATCCCCTGCCGGACCCCTTCATAAACCGACCGGCCGATCACATGGCCAATCGGCGTATGTTTGCCGGCGTAACAAAAAACCTTGCGGCCTTTAGGGACCGGACTTGCCACCACAATACAGTCGGTTCCGGTCCCTGTTGCGGGAAGCCCGCTGCTGCGGCTCATCACTTTGCTGTCCAGTACGGCAACCGTCCTGGCTTCCGCCGCCACTGAAACAGTCTCAATCAGCGCTTCGTTCGAAAGAGGAACCGAGATACGGCAAAGCAGGTTAATCGTGCCTGCGCCGCGGATCGGTTTACCCGGAGGATCTCCCACACGCAGGGCATTGTGGAGCCCTACCGTGGTAATACAGCGCGCCGCTATCTTTCCCGCGGCAGAAGTGCAGTCACAGTAAGCCGCCAGATCCGCGCTTGTCAAAAGAACCACAGCCGTTTGCAGTTTTTCGGATTTCATTTTTTCTTCCAAATAGCCAGACAAATCTCCAATACAAGACTTCCCATTGTGGACACGGTACCATATCACGGTTTGGGTTATGCGAAAACCCCCGCCGGCAACGGCCCAGCTGAGCGCACGGTGCGGGGTCCGGAAACGGATCATAAGCCGGTCGGGTTCCCGAAGGATTTTAAAGGCTGCCGGTTGTGTTTTTAAACACGGTTTCATGCACGCGGGTCCGGCTGATAACGCCAATGCCAGGGTTCGAAGGCAATTCCGGTTGGGTCGTCTTCGGGAAAGGAAAGCACAAAACCATATTCTCCTGCGTGGTCCACAAGCCATGCATATTCAGGAAGGGCTTCAAAATCCGCAGGATTGGTCTCTCCGCTGATACCGCTTTCATTGATAAAGTCCAAGGCCTGATTCGCCGGATTACCATGCTCGCTGTAACCCGGAAATGCATTCCAGCGCGCCGTTTCGCGAATCGAATACTCATGATTGCCGAGATAAAAAAGGAAAAGATAAAGTTGATAGGCCGGTGACCGGTAGCCGGATTCGATAAAAAGCCGGCGGCCGATATCTTTTTGCATCGCTTGCATCATCCGCCCGTAAGCATCATAAACGTCCGGCGGGACGAATTGAGGCGGCAAAATTTCTTGCCTGCCGTCCGCAAGCGACGTCGTTTGCCCTTCAACCCGTACAAGGTCCGGGACTCCCTCGCTGATTCCCTGCCATTTGGTTTTGATTCCGGCTTTGAGGGGATCAAAATCTTGAAACCATTTCAAAAACGCCTTTTCTTCCGGCAGAAGCGGGACGTAAACTTCTTCAAACGTCAGCTTGGCGATGTCCCCGCTCGCGCGCTTGTCCTCGATGAGCGGCACCAATTTTTCCAAGATCCCATTGACCGTGCCGATTTCCTCAGGGGACAGCCGTTCAAGATTTAATTCCCCAGCCTGAACTCCTGAAGCAGAAAACATGCCTCCGGCAAAAAGCAAAACGGCGGCCCATAATCCGGCCCTTGTGAAGCGGGTATTTCGGTGCAAAACCCCGGCAGAATATTGTCTGTCCATGGGACAATTTTAGGGGCATCGCATTGTATTGGCAAGCATCATCATAAAAACAGGGGTGCCGTACAGAACTGAAAATGCGGACACAAAACCCGGACTCAACCGGATTCAGGCAAAACCGGGGGGTGCTTTGACCTCATTGCTTTTATGCGGACAATTGAAGCAGCCTTGACGGCTTCAAACTTGTTAACTCGGCCCATGTCATATAGGCTTGCCGGAATTCCCTGCGGGCCGCATCAATTTTTTCAAGTCCGGCCTTTTTCAAATGCTGCGAATGCTCCGCCATTTTTGTCTGAAGGAGCTCGTGATATTCCAGGGCCGCGGTTTCCCAGCGGACCAAGGTACTTTTAACTTCGGCATACCGGGCCGTGAGCGCCTTGACGGCGGCCGCAACGGCTTCGCTGCTCTCATGTTTTATCAGAATGTCGCTGAAACGGCAGTTTTCTCCGGCCAGACGGGCGGCCAGGATTTTGAAATTAGATACGCGTTTCAGATCGGAAGCCATTTTAAGGAAGCCCATCAGCCGTATCAGCCACTTACTCGGGTCCCAGTCAAACCAGCGCACCCCGTTACGGTAATCGCTCGGAAAACGGTGATGAAAGTTATGGTACCCCTCGCCGAATGTAAGCAGTGCCACCAGCCAATGGTCGCGGGCTGTCGCATAAACATCATAAGTAGCCTTGCCGAACATGTGACAGACGGAATTAATAAAAAAAGTGGAGTGATAAACCAGAGTCAGCCGCAGGCAAACTGCAAAAATAAAAGCTCCGAGTGCATGCCCGCTTAACGCTCCGGCCGCAACCGGCAAAACGATCCCGGAAACGGCTGCCCAAAGAATATAGTATCGGTGCTGATGCATGACCATCGCGTCTTTCTGCAAGTCGTTGACGTTGTCATAATCAATTTTGTGTTTCCAGAAAATCAACCACCCGATATGCGCGTAAAAAAAACCTTTTTGGATGCTGTACGGGTCCCGGTCGGTGTCCACATAACGATGATGGTCGCGGTGTTGCGCCGACCATGCCAATGCGGACTGTTCAAAGGCGGCGGCCCCGAAAAAAAGAAACAAAAAACGGATGACCGGATTGGCCCGGTACGTAACATGGGAAAAAAGGCGGTGATAGCCGGCCGTGATACTGAGGCCTGTCGCCGTCATGTAGAATAGAAACAGCATAAGTTCGGGCGCCGAGATGCCGCACTTGGCGTAATAAACAGGCCCCCCGATCAATGCGACCGCAGTTGTGACTGCAAAGAATAGGATATTAGTCCAGATCATTTTTTTGACGGAATAAACTTGTGTTTCCATGGCCTCCTCGGCTTACATCGAATCGTTATTGTTCTAATTGACGGACTGCGGCAGCGGTTTCTTGAGGCGTGCGCTCCTGCTTTTGCGTCTCCTTCAAAATTTCCGCTTCTTTCGGTGAAATCTGCTTGAGCCCGAGCTTGCCCGTAAAAGCATCAATCAAGACAACCTTAAACAAAAACCCCTTGAGGGTCACCACCTCATCAATAAAAAAATCGTCTTCCCCATTGGCTTTCTTCATTGCATAGTCTCCCCTCATCCTGAACCGCTCCTTTTTTTAGAGGCCATCTTAATTTAAGATGCACATAGCCTAATATAAAAGACTCCGCCGCACAATCCCTAGTTTGTTGAGGCGAAAACAACGAAAAAAAGGATCACCGGAGGCCGGCGCTCGGCCTTTGAAACTCCGGCCCATCAGGAAGAGCTGTCGGTTAAAGAAGAAATTCCCAGCCGTTAACAGAGGGCATGCGTGAAGAGCAGGAATGACCGAAATCCTTAAAGGCCGGCGAAAAAGAGACCGCCTTGGATTGCTTCGCATCGGATTTGGATTTAAGTCCGGAAAGAATGTTTGAAACCGTTTCCGCATCCTGATCATCAGGTACGGGTACCGGCGTCAAGTCTAGTGTGTAGAAGAAAAGAAGAAATCCTTCGGCTTTTTTATCTGCGGCATAATAGCCCATACTTGCGCTCCGTTTTTCACAAAATGAATTGAGTCAGAAAGCTAACACGCAGACTGCGGGTTTACAAATCCTGAGATAAAGGAGCGCTGCCGTGATTAAGCTTGATGAAAGGTGCTAAAGAAACCCTGAGCGGGGAAAACCGGCTGCGGGAATGCGGCTTTGTTTTATTCCCGGCTTTCGATGTGGATCAGATGATATCCAAACTGGGTTTTAACGGGCCCATGGACCTTGCCGACCGCCTCAAAAAAAACCACCTGATCGAACTCGGGCACCATTTGGCCGCGAAAAAAAGTCCCGAGGTCCCCGCCCTGTTTTCCGGACGGACAAAGAGAATGCTTTTTCGCAAGGGCCCCAAAGCTTGCGCCTTTATCAATTTCAGCTTTGAGATCCCGGCATTTTTTTTCGTCCTTTACAAGTATGTGGCTTGCCTTGGCTTTGGCCATAACGAGTCCCTTTATTTTAAAAAATTATTTGTCTTAGGGTATTGTTTCCGGTCTTCGTGACCGGTTAAGACGCCGCATGACACGGCGGCACGCCGGCCTTAATAACGGTAGTGCTCCGGTTTATACGGTCCGCTGGCCGGAATGCCGAGATATTTGGCCTGCTTTTCGGTAAGCTGTTCCAGTTTCACGCCGAGTTTTGCGAGATGAAGACGCGCCACTTTTTCATCCAGCAGCTTGGGCAGCATATAAACTTTCTTCTCGTACTTTGCGCTGTGATTAAAAAGCTCGATCTGGGCCATGACCTGGTTGGTGAATGAATTGCTCATCACAAATGACGGGTGCCCCGTCGCACATCCAAGATTGACAAGCCGCCCTTCGGCAAGCAGAAGGACCGCATGCCCGTCCGGAAAAATGTACCGGTCGACTTGCGGTTTAATGTTCATGTGTTTGATTCCGGGAAACGCCTTCAGCCCGGCCACGTCAATTTCGACGTCAAAATGCCCGATGTTGCAAACAATGGCCTCGTCCTTCATCCGCTTCATAAACTCCACCGACACGATATCGCAAACCCCTGTCGCGGTAACAAAAATGTCCCCCTCAGGAACCGCTTCCGACATCGTTTTGACTTCAAACCCTTCCATGGCGGCCTGCAAAGCGCAGATGGGGTCGATTTCGGTAATAATGACACGGGCGCCGAAACCGCGCATCGACTGCGCGCAGCCTTTTCCGACATCCCCGTAACCGGCGATCACAACCACTTTACCGGCCACCATAATATCGGTCGCGCGCTTGATCCCGTCCGCCAGCGACTCGCGGCAGCCGTAGAGATTGTCGAATTTTGATTTTGTCACGGAATCATTAACATTAAATGCAGGGCACTTAAGCTTGCCGGCTTTCATCATGCGTTCAAGTGCATGGACCCCTGTCGTCGTCTCCTCGCTGATCCCCCGGACTTCTTTCATGTATGCGGCATAACGGTCTTCATGCAGCACCCGCGTCAGATCCCCGCCGTCGTCCAGGATCATATTCGGACCTTTCCCATCCGGCCACGTGAGGGTCTGTTCGATACACCATTCATATTCCGCTTCGGTTTCACCCTTCCATGCAAATACGGGAATCCCTTTGGCCGCGATGGCTGCGGCGGCATGGTCCTGGGTCGAAAAAATATTACAGGATGACCAGCGGAGGGCGGCGCCGAGTTCTATCAGCGTTTCAATCAATACCGCAGTCTGGACGGTCATATGCAAACAGCCGGCGATCCGTGCTCCCTTAAGCGGTTTTTGACTGCTGTATTCTTTTCTGAGCGCCATCAATCCCGGCATTTCCTTTTCGGCCAGCTGGATTTCTTTACGGCCCCAATCAGCCAGGGAAATATCAGCGACTTTAAAATCCTGCTTTGCGGACATAGTTGCGGCTCCTTGGGTAGATTTCATCGTCGTAATCAAGCTCCTGCGGTTTTTCTGAGGCCCGATGTTTTTCTCTTCAACACATCCGCCATATCCAGCTTTTCCCAGGTAAACCCTTCCTCAGAACGGCCGAAATGACCGTAGGCCGCGGTTTCCTGATAAACCGGCCGTAAAAGATCCAGTTTTTTGATGATGGCGCGGGGTTTAAAATCAAAGGTGTCCCGCACAAGACGCGTAATTTCCTCATCGGAATAAGCGCCCGTGCCGAAAGTGTCGACCAGAATGGAAACCGGTTCGGCAACGCCGATTGCATACGACACCTGAATTTCACACCGCTTTGCAAGGCCGGCGGCCACAATATTTTTGGCCACGTAGCGCGCAAAATAGGACGCGGAACGGTCAACCTTGGAAGGGTCCTTACCGCTGAAGGCCCCGCCGCCGTGACGGCCCATACCGCCGTAGGTATCCACGATAATTTTACGGCCGGTCAGCCCCGTATCTCCGTGAGGCCCGCCGATTTCAAAACGGCCGGTCGGATTCACGTAAATTTTTGTGTTTTCATCCATCATTTTTGCGGGAATAATTTTCTTGATCACCAGCTTGGTCAAGTCCCGCGTGATGGTCTCCAGGGTCACATCATTGTCGTGCTGCGAACTGATGACGACCGCATCCACGCGGACAGGCTTCCCGTCCGCATATTCGACCGTGACCTGACTCTTTGCATCCGGACGCAGGTAGGAAAGCCTGCCCTCTTTGCGCACTTCCGCAAGATAACGGACCAATTTATGCGCCAGCATGATCGGCAGCGGCATAAATTCCGGCGTCTCGTCCGTCGCATAGCCGAACATCAGTCCTTGGTCGCCAGCACCTCCGGTGTCCACCCCCATCGCAATATCAGGCGATTGCTGCTGGATCGCGGTCAGGACGCCGCAGGTTTTATAATCAAAACCAAATTCAGCGTTTGTATAACCGATTTTCCGGACAACACCGCGTACGATTTGCGGAATGTCGACATAGGCTTTGCTCGTAATTTCTCCCGCCACAACAACAGTCCCGGTCGTCACCAGACATTCACAGGCAACGCGGGAATGCGGGTCTTCCTTAATTAGGGCATCCAGGATCGCGTCCGATAATTGGTCGCACATTTTATCGGGATGGCCTTCACTTACGGATTCTGACGTAAAAAGATGGAGTTCTTGGTTCATTTTTTTTCCTTTTCCAATGTGTGCTGCGGCTGAAATTCCCGGAAAAGCTTGTTGGCTTTGTCGTAAGAATCCCGGTCGCCGATATCCAGCCAGCGCCCCTTCAGGGGGATTGCAAAGAGAGAGTCCTGCTCGGAAAGCCAGCACATATAATGGCCGGGTTGGTCAGGATTATTGCCCGAGGCAAGATATCTGTCAAGAAAAACGCGGATTTCGGCGGGCAGCCAGTAAAGGCCGCAGGAAGCCAGCGTCGTCGGCGGGTTTTTTGGTTTTTCCAGAAACTCGAGGATCTTTCCATTCGCTGCCGTACGCACAAGGCCATATTGGGAGGCTAGGATTTTGTCCTTGACGTCATAAACCGCAATCGCCCCGTGAGGCCGGTGGGATCGTGCGATGCGGATAAATTCTTCGAGGTCAAAATCGAAAAAATTGTCGCCGGCAACAATAAGAAGGTCTTCGGCGCTGATTTTCTTTTTTTGCAGGACAAAATTCAGGTCGCCGATCGCCCCCAAACGGTCGTCGTTGGACACGGTCCCGTCATCAATAATTTCCACGGCCCAGGGATATTTCAACGCCTTCGTCCATTTTTCGAAATGCCCCGAAAATTTATGGTTCGTGACGACGTAAACCCCTTTCACGCCCGAAATCTTTGTGATCCGGTCCAGAATCCATTCCAAAATCGGTTTGTTTCCGACCGCCAACAGCGGTTTCGGGTGGTTTTCCGTCAGCGGGTACAACCGCGTGGCATAACCGGCACACAAAAGAATAACTCTCATAGGACCAATACCTTCCGCAGGTTCAGTCGATTTTCTTTATCGTATCAATATTCGGAATCGCGAGCGGATTCACCCGGCAGCGCTGGGCCAGCTCGAAGCTGACCCAGTCTGCGAGCACAATCAGCGAAAAGATCCGCGCAAGAGGGCTTCTGCCGCAGGACTTTATTTCCATGACCCGGCCTCCGCGTTTGCTTATCAATCGTCCGGCTACTTTCCGCTTCCGCAAAATCCAGGCCGGCTCATCGCGGTCGGCAAAAAAAACCGCCGTGGACTTATGGATCAGAGAAGCCGGTCCGTGCCAGCCTTCAATTTCATTGTGAAAGGTTTCGGGAATCACATGATGGGAAGCCAGCATTTTTGAATTTTCCGCCAGCTGGGCCCGCCACCGCAGCAAAACAGGCTCCATCGATCCGGAAAGTCCGTAAAAATGAACGGCCCGGCCGGCAAGTTTTCCGGCAATGACATCCGCCTGCTTGCGCGGATATTTTTTCATCAAATTCTGCGTTTCGCGGATATCCGCATCGGAATAAAACAAAATCCCCCATTTTTTGAGCACGGGCAAAAGCGAGAAGGTCAAATAACCGACCGCGCAGCGCGGCGGAAAACCCGCGGGCACGGTCATCGTAGGCAACCGCATGCGTTTTGCCTGAACCGCCAAATGACCGCCCGAGGTTACAATCAAAAAATGCGGACACCGCGGACGGGCCTTGGAGAAAAATGTCAGCGCCTCGCGCGTATTTCCGGAATAGCTGGAAATAATCACAAGTGTCTTGCGGTCGACCCATTTTGGAATCTCCGCAGACCGCATAACGGTAAAAGGATAACGGCCGCTAGAAAGGGCCAGGCACCGGATAATATCGCCGCTAATCGCGGAGCCTCCCATACCGCAGAAAAGAATTTTATCGAAGGCCGGTTTCTTCCGCGCGGCGGCAAAATCCTTTCCGATGCGGAGGGCTTCCTCAACCTGCCGGTGAAGCTGAAGCAAAAATTTAAGCATTGGGTTCATTGAAGGACGAAAGACTTTCTGCCCAGCACCGCGTGCGGTCTTTTTCCCGGGTGCTCGGCATTGTGTTATTTAAGCAATTAACCGTCCCTCCATTCCGGACAGGACCTACTCATCGCTTACAAGATTGCGGGCAATAATTTTTAATTCCTGATTGATGTAGCTGCGGACCTGTTTGCCCGTATCAAACTCCAGGGCTTTTTTGGCAATCCGTTTGGCGTCCTTGTAGCTGACGGACCTCACGGCTTTTTTAACTTTGGGCAGCACAATCGGACTGGTGCTGATTTCATCGATATCAAGCCCGACCAGCAGCACTGCGATGGCCGGGTCCCCCGACATTTCGCCGCAGCTGCCGACCCATTTTTTGGCCTTGTGCCCGCTTTGCACGACCCTGTGTATCAGGTCCAGGATTGCCGGATGCGTCGGCTCATACAAATAGGCAATCTTTTCGTTCACGCGGTCTACAGCCAGAGCGTATTGAATCAAATCGTTCGTCCCGATGGAAAAAAAGTCGACTTCTTTGGCCAGGATATGGCTGATAATGGCCGCCGACGGAATTTCGATCATGGCGCCGACTTCCATACGCGAATCATATGCACAGCCTTCCCGTTTCAGCTCATTACGGCATTCCTCAAGAATTTCATTGGCCTTCTGAAGCTCGGTCAGGTTGGAAATCATCGGATACATCACTTTCAGATTGCCGTGCGCGCTGGCCCTGAGAATAGCCCGCATTTGTGTTTTAAACACATCCACCCGCGTCAAACAAAAGCGGATGGCCCGCCAGCCGAGAAACGGATTCATTTCATGCGGCACATCAAGCGAGGAGGCAAATTTGTCTCCTCCGAGATCAAGCGTCCGGATAATAACCGAATGGGGCGTCATTTTTTCCGCGACCTGTTTATAGGCCTTATACTGCTCTTCCTCGCCCGGAAGATCGGTCCGGTTCATGTAAAAATATTCGGTCCGGTAAAGTCCAATCCCTTCCGCGCCATGAGAAATGACGGAAGTGATTTCATCGGGAAACTCAATGTTGGCGGCCAGCACGATCGAATGCTTGTCACTGGTGAGGGCCGGTAAATCGCGCAATTCGTCAAGTTC
>Ga0154334_1071_pt1 | contig 9770 bp, 3 predicted proteins | sample RifGroA2_FD_115862 | JGI IMG/M metagenome (GOLD analysis project Ga0154334, IMG submission 115862) | Omnitrophica bacterium GWA2_52_8 | reverse complement strand
TCGCGTTCGCAATCGTCGACGCCAGACCCGGCTCTGATTTGAAGGCGGCATTAAGCGCAAAAACTGCCTGCTGCACGGCCGCCGCCAGGTCCGCCTGAAGGGCCGGAGCTTCGATCGTGACGACTTCCGCCAGAACATCAACTCCTGCGGCTTGTGTCCGCGTTTCCGAACGCTGTTCCGTGGTTGACGGAGCATTGAAGTCAAGCCGGCCAACTGTACCTTGCGTTGTCAAAGCTGTACCTGCTCGGTCTGACGTCGCCGCAGTAAAAAGCTCCCCTAAGCTATTGGCAACCGGTTCCGGATAAGACCTGCCAGGCTGCCGAATTTTTTTATTTCTGACCAAATAAGGTGATGAAGAACGTGTGTAACGATCGTGCTGTACCTTGAGATCATAAGTTCCCTCGACCGTTTCCACGCTTGTTAAATGCGGTTGAAACTGATCCAGCGTGGCTAGATCGAAAAGAGCATTGAAGTCAAAGCCCATCGTCCGCCGCTTGTCCCATTCATTGGGTTTTGTCTCATCCCCGCTTCCGGCATAAAGATCCGTCACCCCAACCAGATTCTTTCCGCCGTCTCCAAGCTGATAACGCAGTCCGACCAGAATCGGATGACTGTTGGAAGTCGCAACCGCATGCTTTTGCTCCGTTGGAATTGCGTCCTCCCAATGCGATCCGTTCCGATCTCCTTGGATGATCACAGGATTATCTTTAATAAACTCATGCGCAAAATGGAGAAGTTTTGAATGCCCCACCGTGACAGGATCGTCCTTTCCGACATACTCACCGCCGGCAACAATCCCTAACCGCGTGACGGAAGAAGCCGTTAGCGGTCTGTCCAAGTGAGGAAATGGATTTGCTTTGTCGAATTCTTTGCCCTTTTTAAGCCAAACATGCTTGACGTTAAACCGGTCGGAATCATCCAAGTAGGCTCCGATCGCCGCTTCGTCGGCTTCGGCATCCAGGAAAATTCTTTCCGTCGGAACAAAGTGCGCTGCGGTCAAGACGCGACGCAGCCGTTCGACTTCATCCGGCGAAAGATCCTCTCTTACTGCTCCGGATGCATACACCTCATTAAGAACCCAATCCCTGTCTGTCTGTTGGTCCTTGGCAAAATGCAGTTTTTTGAGATCTTCGGCAGATTGCGGAATCATATGTGCCGGAACGAGACCTTCTTCGTCAAAGGCCTTGACGTCCCAGATTTCAACCGCAAGGCCGCTTTCAAAAATACCGGCCTTTTGTGCATTACGAACCATGTGCTTCATGATTTCATTCTTGGCCGCCGGACCCATTTTATCGCCGGCAAGAATGTCCACTGTTTGCTCGGTTTTAGGATCAAAAGCATACCGGCTTGAGCCCATGCCCTGTTCGGACACATTTCCGTTAAAAGGGTCCAGAAGTTTATCTTGGCTCACTCCTTCATCTCGCCACTTCCGCCATCTTCTTTCTAGTTCATCTACAATCCCGGTTTTCAGCGCTTTCAACGGCATTGTTTGCCGAAGGAGCTCAAAAAATCTGTCGCTCAATTCTGAGTAAAAATAGGGGTTCTCCTTAGCTTTCTTGGCATCAAAACCCTGAAAATCCTGACCGGTACCGTACCATTTGCGGCCGTAAACAGTTGCAAACAGGTAAGCCCGCGTAAAATTAAGGAAAGAAAGCTTGTGGGCGTCAACACCGGCCGGAGACTTGTCTCCAAGCATAATGAGATGCCCATCGTCTCCCACGCCGCCAATTTCATTGTCACCGACACGAAGGATGTTGCCGCCGGCATCATGGTGCGTTGTATAGCCGAGGGTATTGCCATGCGTGATCTGGCCTTTTTCTTCTGCCTCAATAAGCCCGGCCCGGTAAATGGCAATGATTTCGGGCGAGGTATACGTATGCCCCCATTCCCCCTCCATATCTGCTTTATCTTCCGTCCATGTCACTAACTCCCCATTACGGATACGTTCTTCAACAGAAGCCAACGCGGGATCCAGTTCCGTTTCTTTCGGGGCCGGAATAAAAAAAGGCGTTTGCTGTTTTCTAACGGGAGCGACTCTTTTCTGTGCCGCGACCGGCGACAAATAAGGTTGTGCGTCATTTTTTGATAAATATTCTCCTAAGAAGTTTGCTGTTCGCTGAAAATACTGATAGGCCTGCGGGTTCAACGCCAAATGGTCAACGACACCGGGAATCTCTCCCGCATTAAAGGACTGATAACCGAAATAGACAGACCATGCAAACCCCTTTGGCGGCGCCTTCCGGGCTTGCTCTAAGCTGGCCGGCATAGTAACGACGAAATGCTCGTTATCTTCGCCTCCCGGTACCACATTGACAAAATGCGTCAGAGAACCGCCCGTACCAACGGCATCCCCGCCGCTTTGAAGCCTGTGAATCATGAAAGGATCGCTGGCGTGCGTTTCCTCAGCCGGATGAGCCGGCTGATAAATCACACTCAAAATCGGGAATTCCGTCGACTGCGGCGATTTACCGCTCGGATCTGTCAAAGCACTGCCTTCTATCGGATAAACAGTTGTTAATTGGTAGCGGTGCGGCATGCCGGTAAGCAGCAAAAGAGGCAATGTTTCATTTCTGCCTTGATAAGAAACAACATCGATACCGTCGTCGTCCACCCTGTCTTCGAGAATATCGTTGGAGACCTCAAAATCCCATTCATCCCCGTCGAAATCGCCGGCTTCGATATCATCCGTCCGTTTTACCCGGAAACGGAAGCCGGGGGCTTTTGCTCCAGTCAATGTCATTAAGGGCGTGGAGTGCGTCACGGCATATTGATGATAAGCCTTGATGTTAGCGGCACCCACTCCCGCACCTATAAATCCTGAAATACCGACAGATTCAGCGCCCCGCTCAACCTTGGGATCCTCGCCGCCTTGAACCCCCGTTTTACTGATAATCTCATCCAGCGTCATGTTATCCGGGTCTGCTGATATCAAACCAAGCTCATGGGCTTTTCTTAACCCGGCTAAAAAAGCATCTAAACCAACACGGTGCACAGCGGCGTTCTTTTGTCCGTAGTTGTGGGATACATTAATGACAAGTGTGTCAGCCCCAAAATCCTGGACAAAAAACCCTTTGATTCTTTTATTTGCGGCATGCTCTTCCAGCCGTTTTCTGACGGCATTCACGACATCGTCCGGTATAATATCAACCGGATTATCAAATAAATTTCCGATGTGATAAGTATGAAATGCATTCGTGAAATGGTCTTTGTGCTGTCCGGCAGGAACCGCAAACTCATAACGGATGTCCTGTTGATTTTGACGGCTCTCCGAACGAACGGCGCCAGCCTCCGTAAGGGACGAGGTTAAGTCATCAAATATCACAGGCGCATTTGTTGTGGTCACAGGGCGCGTGCTATAACCCGGCATGGGGTGTATGAGATTAAAAATGCAAAGAAATGCGACAGCCTTTACCGCGGTTGATTTTTCGAATGCTGAAAACATAGAGTTAAATCCTCCCTTGATTTAAATTCGCCGCGGGTTTCGGTGAAACCGTGTCGGCGCCCTGCCATTTTGTTTTTAAAACCTTGAGATAAAAATCATGCTGGGCCTGCAAGTCCCCGGCTGAAAACTTCGGAGTTACGGTAACAACATGAAGGCCTTGCTCTTTGAATTTTTTTTCGAATATTTGCGTGTGAAAACCGCCCGCGATAAGGGCCGTCACGGCATTGCCGCCCGCTTCGATTTGCGCCGCCGCATGCCGGATTATGGCATCTTCACGCTCACGGGCGGAACGGTAAAAATCAAGGCAGCGCGGGAGCCATTCGGAGAGTAAATCAAAATTAACAGCGTCCAGACCGGTTTTATTTGCCTGCCGGTTCACGCCTGTTTTTTCGCGTCCATTATTTTTGTCTTCCCCGGGGATCTTCCGCCGAAGGACGGATCCATCTCCGGCGGATAGCAGGAGTCCAGAGTCCGGATCCCCGACAGAAGCATTCGGGGATGACGAGGGCTTCATTGGCCCTCGTACTTCCCCGTGCTGGTTTAATGAAAAACCAGCCGGGGATGACACAATGCCCTCCCCCTCCGACAAATTTTCCAACGGCTCCCGCCACCGATCCATGTGAAAATCTTCCGGATTCTTTTCTATGACCTCAAATTCCGCCGGCACCAGTTTGAGCCCGAAAAGTTTCTCGAGCGTGCGGCCTTTTTCGGCCAGCGCCCACAAATTTTTTTGCGCGCCCGTTTGCATCAGACTTGCCGCCACAGCATCGCACAGCCGCGTCAATTCCCCGAACAACACTTCCGGATCCGTTTTCTGCATAACGGCCAGCGCATGGGCATAGGCCTCCAGATTTCCGGAAACGGAGTCTTTCCCCAGATAGCGCTTTGCGGCGGCGGTCAGTTTCTCAAGATACTCCTGTTCGGATGCGGCATCGGCAGTTTCACCGGGCAAGGCCAGCCGTTCAAATTCCGGCCGCGTCATGGTCTGCGTGAGGCGGCGGACCAAGGCGTTCTTTTCAAACTGAATTTTTTCGATATCGAAGGTGCCGCCCAGACCGGCCATGGCGGCAATTTTTTGCAAGTGCGGAAAGCCCGCGAGATTCTCCGGCCGGCCGGAGAATTGAACAAGCACCCGCACATATTCGATGAACGGAAGTTCCCCGGCGTCAAACGCATCGGTTTTTTTTTGCAGCTCTAACAATTCCGGAGTGTAAATTTCCGGATAAAGACCGGCTATGAGAGCCTTTAGTTTCCCGGATTCCGCCAGAAGTTCCGCCTGCCGGTCCTGGACCGCCAGAAAAACTTCCATGTTCTTTCCGTAAAGAGCGGGGTCTTCAACGCCCCACAACACCATCGGATAATCCTTCACCACGTTCAGGTATTCTTCGCCGGAGATCAGCCCTTCGCGCAGGTATTTCTCAGACACCTCCCGCCGCGCGGCTTCATCAGCCAGTTCGCGCAGGGACGACAGCGTCACATCCCCCCAGCCCCCTTCGACGAGAATGAGCCGCAGGTTGTGCTTTAAAATAAGATGCTCGAGAATTGCGGCAATCCCTTTTTGTACTTCATAGTTAGAGTGCGACTCTTGAATCAGGACCAGCGTTTTCTGCCCGGCAGACGGCAAATTTTCGCTCTGCCGGGTCACGCGGCCCATTTCGGGCGGAATTACAATTTCGGAAGCGGATAAGCAGGTCGAAAATGCTGCAAGGAGAGGTAAAAAAAATACAAATAAATTGAGAATGCTATTTGTTGTTAGCTTTTTAAACATTTGAAATAAGTTCACAAAAAAACCCCTTCGCGAAACTCAAGGATTCCTTCCTTATTTTGCATGCAATCCGGTATGGCAGGAATAATTCTTCCGGATTTTGATGCGAAGTGTCCACACCTTACAAAATTTTCATTAAACCGTCAATAAAAAAGTTTAAAAACTTTTAATCTTCAGAACCCATATTCCGGGGGCTATTTACACTGCGCCGATTGCAAAAAGTACGGAGAGGGAGAGATTCGAACTCTCGATCCGCCTAAGGCGGATAACGGTTTTCGAGACCGTCGCATTCGACCACTCTGCCACCTCTCCATTAAATTTTAACTTGAGCTCTGCAAATTTCCCTGCTCCCGACGGGTATTAGCATTGCATAAAACCCGAATCTTTTTAGTATCCCCTCATCCTGACCTTCTCCCCCAAGGGAGAAGGGATCATCAAAGTACCCTCTCCCTTCGGGAGAGGGGTAGGGTGAGGGTAATAAACTCAAGCTGCTTTAGCGCAGGCTGCTTCGTACCGCGCGATGAATTGCAATTTTTTAGCATTTTTAATGCAACAACAATACCCGCACGGAGAGGAAAATGATAGAGCCCTAATGTCAAAAACCTATAACAGACCCCTCAAAACTTTTTTACAGCGAACCGGCATTTCCGTCGCATGCATTCTCCGCCAAAAAACCGGCGGACAGGGACCACTCTGCCACCTCTCCATTAAATTTTAATTTAAGTCGTAGTCCATAAGTCTTTCAATATCTAGACATTCCCGCGCAGGCGGGAATCTCCGCCAGAGGCGCCTGCCTGCTGCAGGCAGGGACCCGCCTGTATTTTCCGCCAAAGGCGGATCAGCCTCAGGCTGAGGCGGGCAGCCACAATTTCGCAGATCCCCGACACAAGCATTCGGGGATGACGAGGGCTTCATTGGCCCTCGTACTTCCCCGTGCTGGTTTAATGAAAAACCAGCCGGGGATGTCTAAAAAAAGAAACTAACGCCGCCTCTCCATTAACGGTTACTTTTCTGCGCACACCCGGTTCTTGCCGTTCCGTTTCGCCTGGTAGAGCGCCACATCCGCCCGGTGGACCATCGGGTCTGGGACGCTCTCATGAAAACGAAGGGCTGCAACCCCGATACTCACCGTCACCGGAATCGCGACATTGTTCCATTGAAAAGCCGTCTCTTCAATCTTTTTCCTGATACGCTCGGCAGCGCGGTCCGCCGCATCGCTCAGCCGCGTGCGCCGGAGCAGGACGATAAACTCTTCCCCGCCGTAGCGCGCGACAAAATCAATATCCTGCACGGACCGGTTTGAGCGCACACAGCTTTGAACCGCTTCGGCCGCTTTTTTTAACACCATGTCGCCGCACGGATGGCCGTACGTGTCATTAATCGGTTTGAAATTGTCAATGTCGAGCAGCAGCACGGAAAGCGGCTCGCGCTGCCGGTGTGCCTGCCGCACAGCCTGATTCAGGATTTCACGGAAGTGGCGGATGACGTAAAGTCCCGTCAGACCGTCGCGCGTCGCAAGATTAAAGAGGCGTTTGCGTTCCTGTCCCGACACCATGTGCGAATACAGCGCGGAAAAAACAAACAGGACCGAAATCAAAAGCAGCGGATGAAAAGCCCCAAGCCACAGGCCCTTGGCAGAAAAAAGCACAAAACACACGACAACCCAGACCGCGCCCAAACCGAGCCCGGTCAGCAACGCGATCACATTCCGCTGAAAGGCAAATAACAACGCGGCCAGGACCCCGACGGCAACGAGGCAGAGCAAACGGACAAATTGCGATACCGGCCGGATAAACCGGCCGGTCAGAAAACTGTTGAGCACGGCCGCCTGCACCGCCGGTTCCGGCAGTGACGGCTCCAGGGGGCCGACAACCGTATTCCCCCCCGCACCCGATGCCGTAACCCCGACAAGACAGATTTTTCCGCGAAATCTCTCCGGCGCCGGTTGGTCCGCAGAGCTTCCCGAGGGCGCCTGAAAAATACGGACCAATTCCTGAAAAGAAACCCGGTCATAAGCCTGCTGCCAACGGCCCGGCCAATTCACGATCAGCCTCTTTTGTTCGTCCAAAGGAATTTGTTTTAACCCGTGCCCGGAGACTGCGGGGATAGCAAGAAAAGGAAAACTTTCCCCGTCGGCGCTTATCACCGGGCGGATACGGCGCAAAACCCCGTCACCGTCCGGGGACAACTCGCGGTGCCCCAGCCCGGCCGCGTTTTTTTCAACCGCCGCCGGCGAATGCACCCAGACCTCGCCCGGGCCTTCCGGCTCAAGGACGATCGGCAGATCATGAACATAAATTTTTTTTTCGGGTTTCGCTTCGAGCGCCACCGGCAAATAATACGGCCTCAGATCTTCAAGCGTGCCCGTCCCGGCCGAAGCATCGGTCATGACCCCGGAGGCCTTCATCATCGCGTCATAAATAATGACGCGCGCGCCGGCACCGCTTAAAAACCGCAGCATGCGCGCATGATAATCGAGGGGCCACGGCCATTTCCCGATCGCATCGAGACTTTCATCATCAATGTCAATCAGGAGGATGTCGGGATGGACCTGAATGGTTTTCCGGGCGCGGAAAAAACTGTCGAGGAAGAAATTTTCGGCCCGCGTAAACACGCCGGAATAAAGAACAAATACCATGGCGGCGATCAAAAGCAGACAGAACAAAAACTGCGGCTGGTCAAACCGCCGTTCTTCGGGCCCGCTGCGGCTTGCGCGCGTGAACAGTTCTTTTTTGGGTTTGTTAAAATCCATGGGACAATCTCAAGGTTTAGCGGGCCAAGGCTCCCCCGGAGTTCCGGGACCGGCTCCATCAAGGTTTCGGAGTTTAATCACGGCATTCCCTTCTTTTCCTTAACCCCGCTTTTCCCTTCCAGCACGGCGCAGCCGACCATGTCCCCCCACACATTGACCACGGTGCGGCACATATCAAGCGGCCGGTCGATCGCAAGCAGAAAACCGATCCCCTCGACCGGAAGGCCGACTGCCGTGAGAACAAGCGCCAGCGTCACAAGGCCCGCGCTCGGAATAGCCGCAGCTCCGATCGCCGCAAGCGATGCCGTAAAAAAGATAATCAGCTGCTGCGCCAGACCCATTTCCATCCCCAAAGCCTGCGCGATAAAAAGACATGCCGTGGCCTCATACATAGCGGTCCCGTCCATGTTCACGGTCGCGCCAATGGGCAGCACAAATCCGGAGATTTCCTTCGAAACCCCCGCCTTTTTTTCCACGCACTCCAATGTGACGGGCAATGTCGCCGAGGAGGAAGACGTGGAAAATGCCGACAGCAGGGCCGGCTGCACAGCTTTAAAATACGCCCAAAGATTCCGGCCCGAAAACAACCTGAAAATGAGCGGCAGCGCAATGGCGCCGTGAATGACAAGTCCCAACAAGAGCGTGAGCACGAATTTGCCGATTCCGGCAAACGCCGACGGGTCAAGATCAACGGCCATTTTTGCCAAAAGGCCAAAAACTCCGAGCGGCGCCAGCCGAATCAACCCGCCCGTAATTTTCAGCAATAGCTCATGCCCTTCTTCAAACAGCCTTGAGAGAGTCGCGGCCTTCGGCTGAATGAACATGATTCCGATGCCGGTCAATATCGCCACAAAAATAATCTGGAGCGAATCCCCGCGGCTGAGGGCCGCCGCGGCATTCTCCGGAATGAAATTCAAAATATCAAAAGCGGGCGTAGCCGTCTCCGGAGCCGTGCCGAAAATCTTCACCCCTGCGCCAGGCCGGATAAGATTCACCAGGATCAGGCTGATAAAAACAGCGGTGGCATTGGTGCCGAGATAATACACAACGCTGGAAAATCCGAGCCCCGAAAGTTTTTTGGGCTCTCCCAAGCGGACAATGCCGGCGACGATCGACACAAATATCAGCGGGATGACGATCAGTTTCAGCAGACGGATGAAAACGTCTCCCATCCAGGCAACGTGCGGTACCCATGCGGGCAGGAAAATTCCAAACGCAAGCCCCGCGGCCATGCCGATCAGGATTTGGAGATAAAAAGGCAAACGGGGTTTTCGTTCTTTTGCGGGTGTCATATAAGGACTCTATGATAACGTCTTCCGATTTTTTTAAAAACGGTATTTCGATGGCAAAACCCCCGGAAATTTCCGTCAGCCGTTATTTCCCGATACAAAATTCCATAAAAATGACATCGAGCAGGTCCTCGGAAACCACTTCGCCGACCAGTTCGCGGAGTTTGTCGACGGCCAGTTTCAGATCAAAAATCACAAGCTCGAGGGACGCGTGCTCGCCAAGCGCCTGCCGCGCACGGTGAAGCGAAGCTTCGGCATCCGAAAGCGCGTGAAAATGCCGCAGCCGGGTGATCTGGTTCCCCTCGCCGGACGCCGTTTTCCCCTGCTCCATGATCCCGGTAATTTGCCGCTCAATCCCGTCGATACCGGACATGGTTTTTGCCGACACCGTTAAATACGGAAACTCTCCGATGATCCCGCGGATCTGTTCGCGCGAAACCGCCAGCGGCAGGTCTGCCTTACTTATAAGCACAATGACCGGTTTCGCCCGGTCAAGCTCTTGAAAAATCGCGCGGTCATTTT
>Ga0154334_1007_pt1 | contig 9781 bp, 5 predicted proteins | sample RifGroA2_FD_115862 | JGI IMG/M metagenome (GOLD analysis project Ga0154334, IMG submission 115862) | Omnitrophica bacterium GWA2_52_8 | reverse complement strand
CCGTACTAGGCTTGGGCAAAAACTTCGCGGGCAACAATGCCGACCACTCCGAGCGCAACCGCGTTTTCGCCGAAAGCGGACGGAATAATTTTGACCTGGGATGACGCTTCTTCAACCGCCCATTCCTTCACGGCCGATTTTATGGCATCTAAAAGAACGGCCCCGCAATCCTCGATGCCGCCTCCGATCACCACAATTTCGGGATTCAGAAGGTTAACAAGAAACGCGACTTTTTGGCCCAGCCGCGCCCCGGCGCGCTCGACAACTTTCATCGCCACGCGGTCTTTCTCTTTCACCCCATGAACAATTTCCTTAAACCCGAGCTTGGCGATATCGCCCTTGACCATGTCCTTAAGGACGCTTTTTTCTCCGCCGCTGATGAGCTCCTGCGCTTCGTGAACCATGCCGATGTCCATCTCCCAACGCCCAAGTTGGGCCGCGATGTCCTGCGCATATTCCTTGCTTGATTTGGCACTGACAATTCCCAATTCTCCGGCAGCCCCCGTTGACCCGCGGTAAATTTCTCCGTTGATCAGAACTCCGCAGCCAACCCCGGAAAACATATAAAGCATATGGCGCACATCGCGGTCGAGACCCAGCCATTTTTCGCCGAGAACGGCGGCATTGGCGTCATTTTCGACAAATGTTGCGATATTCAGGCGGCGCTCAAACGTGTCTTTAATCGATAAACAAACCGAGATGTCTTTTTCTCCGAGACTTTGGGGCCAGCGGATGGTTCTTCCGCGCTCATCAATAATCCCCGGCACGCCGACGCCGACGCCCACAATTTTATCTTTTTCTACATCTGATTTTTCGATGATTTCAGCCGCCAAATCAACCATCTTTTCGATCATTTGCTCGGAGTTTTCGGGGTGGCGTTCGCGTTTGAGTTCGGTAATTACATTGATTTCAAGGTCGACAAGGACGGCGACAATACTCAACATATTAAGTCCGACCCCGACGATATAGCCCGCTTTGGAATTCAGCTCAACCAACACCGGTTTGCGTCCGCCGGTTGATTCATCCAATTCGCCTTCGACAACAAGCCCCTTGCGGATGTAATGATTGACGTAGTTGGAAACCGTGACAATATTCAGTTCGGTAATTTTAGAAATGTCGGTGCGGGAAATAGGTCCGTTCTTACGGATAACTTCCAGAATTGCGAGGTTTTTTCTTTCTTTGTCCGTAAGAATCCGGTCTTTAAGCAGCATTTGTTTGATAAGCGCTGAAGACATGATCAAGGACTCCTTTCTTCATGGATCGACTGACGCCGGAAGTGCGTAATATTGCGCAAAATGGCGCTCCGCACGGCGGGTCAAGATAGCAGAGGTATTTTAGTCCTAACCCTTTAGTTTGCAAGCATAAATTAAACTTTAAAAAAACTTTCTTTTTGTAGCAAATGTTCCGGCTTTTTACCTACCGGGTCTTTATGAAAATATCCCTTAATGACGTCGTTTTTGAGATAATTGGCAGCGGCCGTGATAATCATGCCCTGATCCAGCGCTAAATATTGCGGATTGACGCGGCTATGCTCAGCTTGAACCGAATCATACAAGCCGTATTCTCCATACATGGGGTAATCGAAGAAAGCGCGGATGTTTTGGACGGCATCTTCAGGTAGGGTATCCAGCGCCAAAAAAGAAACATGCGGCGTCATTACGCCCTCGTCTTTATAGCCTTTCGACCCCATATAAGGCACCCCAAACTCCCCGTAACGCCACTCTTTACCGCTGTCCGTAGCCGCCGGCGAAACTCCCCAGACATGATACCCCTTCTCGCGGGCATAGTCCCGGTGAAGCTCTGTCGCGATCCGGTTATTCAGCCCAAGGCCTTCCGGGGCCAGTCTTTTTTCATCGATGACAATCGTCGGCATCAAAAACTCAAACAAAGAACCTCCCCAGCTGGGAACAAATTTTTTCCCTCCGGCTTCATAATACCCTTGAAAAATCTCGATGCCGTCATAAGTTTTATTGCGTCCTGCCGGCTCCTGCCTTTGCCATTTCCACGCATGCGGGAGCGTCCGGTAAATAAACCACCAATGACTCTCTGACAAGTCTCCCTTGCCGATGGCGCAGTAACTCGTCGCCCGCGCTTCCGTAATGAGGAGCCCGTAATGATGTTCCGTGAATTTGCCTTGTTCCTCATCGTAGCCGATCATGATTTGATTGTTTTCAGGATCCAGAAATTCCGAAAAATCAAAAGCCTCCAGAATATTGCCGGCTTCGCGTGAAAGTTCGGGCAGGGCCTGCCGCACCACAACCAGCGCGATGGCAAGCCAGCCGCTGTCGACCGAAGAAACAAACCGTTTGCCCACGGAACCGTCGGTTGTATTGTAGTAATTATAAAAAAAACCTTTCCATCGCTTCAGCCCGTGCAGGGTTTTCAGCGTCTCCTTCACCCGTTTAACGGCCTGATCATGATCAATAAACCCGAGCTCTGCCGCAGAAACCGTCGCCAGGAAATCCATGGCGATATTCGTAATGGAAGTGTAATCCGCCACAAGCGCCTGTTTGCCCGTCCGGATATGGTCAACGATAAGATGCGTTTTTTTGTCGCGGGATTTCTCGAAATATTTCCAGGTGTCCCGGGCAATTTCTTTGATAAAAACCTTGGCGTAGGCCGCGTCTCTCGATTTCTCCCACAACCACTGGGCTCTTTCTTCATCGATAATTTTGGATGGGTAGCCCCCAATATTGTCTTTCCGGCTTTCAAAATCGATGTTCCCAAACCCCCAAAAAACAATGTCGTCAACCCAAAGACTGCCGGCCGCATCGCTTTCGCGCGCCATCACCGATATTTCCAAATCCGCCAGCCGGTTAAAATTCAACCCTTCAAAATCGTGCAGCGGAAGCACAATCTGTTTCCAGAAATCGTCCGCACCGGGGCCGGATTCAAAAAAGACTTGCCCCGTAATTTCCATAGAGTCTTCGTGCCCCTTAGCATCGCGCAGGGTCACAAAAATTACCCGGGAATTGTCTTCCCGGCCTTTACTTTCACGGCTCTGATTCCCTCCGCCGGGCGGTTTTTTTTCCTCATAACCGGCATAAAAAATTAGGGAGTTGGCCTGGCTTATGTCAAGCCGTGAAAGAGACAGCCGCAGCGTTGCGCGGCCGTTTCGATTCAGAGAATGGTCGAGGCGCAGGGATTTGCCTCTCTTGCGCCGCACTTGATCATCGTCGCTGATTTTCTCCGCATTTCCTTTTCCGGACAATCTCATTTCCCAGGCGGTCCCTGCACGGCTGAGGCCGTTGGGTGAATTAAAATCATCGATGATATGAAATTCGGGAAACAAATAAGGGTCTTCCTCTTCATTCAGCATTTGATAGAGTGTCAGAGGAAGTTTAGGAATTTCGAGCGGCAGTTTGGGAACTTTTTTTAGAGTCCGCGCAATAATTCCGCCGTTGGATTTTTTTGGCGGTCCGGCATACATGTTCCGGGGAACCATCAAAAAAAAGACCGCCAGCATCAGGAAAACCTTCTCCATGAATGGCTGGATATCTTTTCTTTTCGGAAGCATAGCACCCGGTCCCCGTCCCGGAACGGGACGGAGGTTTGGAATCAATTATTCGGAAAAAGAGCGGGTGCCGGGCGCATGATGCGGCCGGCACCTGTCTTGTCTTGGAAACTATCCGAGAATTACTTCGACGCGGTGTTCTTTCACGCTCTTGTCGGCAGGAATAATATTCGATTTTTGCTTCTTCCCGTCCACCGTCATTGAAGTCACGCCCTGGCCTTTCCCATTTTGATTTTTAACGTCAAAATGGTAAACCGAGCCGCGGAACAAGCGCTTCATTTTAAATCCTTTCCACGCTTTCGGAATCACCGGGTCAATCAGAAGGCCTTCTTCAACCGGCCGGACCCCCAGCATCCAGTTGAGGACCACAACCGCATACCAGGCCCCCGAACCCGTATACCACGTCCACCCGCCGCGTCCGTTATTGGGCGAGTCCGGCCCGTCCACATTGCCCGGCGTAACATACGGCTCGCAATAATAGCAGTCCGGTTCGCTTCCGCGCAAAATCGGATTGAAGCTCTTGTAAACATTGTAGGCCTCATCACCGTTGCGAAGTGCGCACTCGGCTTGAATGGCCCAGGTCCCGGCGTGCGTGTAAAGACCCCCGTTCTCACGGACGCTCGGCGCATAACGCGTAATATAGCCGACCGTAGGGTCTGTCACGCTGTAACCTGGCGTAAAGAGGAGCGGCCCGTACTTTTTATAAAGAATTTTCCGTACGGACTCCATGGCCTGCCTGCCGCGTTCCGGCGTTGCCGTCCCGCAGATAACAGCCCATGTCTGCGCATTGAGGAAGATCTTCCCTTCCTTGCATTTTTTACTGCCCAAAATTTCGCCGCTATCCTTCGTCGCGCGCCAATACCATTCTCCGTCCCAGCAGTTTTTATTGACCGCTTCGCGAAGCTCTTCGGCTTTCTTGGCATACTTTTGCGCCCGGGCGCTGTCTTTACGCTTTTCGCAAACCTTCACAAAACGGACGAGGATGCCGTGCAAAAAGTGTCCGAGCCAAACCGACTCGCCTTTTCCGCGGACCCCGACATGGCTGAGACCGTCATTCCAGTCGCATTCGCCGATGAGCGGCAGTCCCCGGCCGGAAAACCGCGTGAAGACTTTTTCAATGGCGCGGCAGCAGTGATCATAAAGCGTCCCTTCCGTAACTTCCTTGGTCTTGGGATCCGGAAGAAATTTTGCTTTTGCATCAAGCAATGCGTAGTCCTGGGTTTCATCCAAATAATTAAGCGTGATGAAATCCAGCCACAGCAGGTCGTCGGAGCAATGCGTGATGGCACCCATGCCGGTGCCGTGATGCCACCAGTGATACACGGTGCCGTCCGGAAATTGCTGCTCGGCATGGAGCAAAATCTGTTTTCTGGCCAGTTCCGGTTTTGTTGAAAAGAAAATCTGACAGTCCTGAAGCTGGTCCCGGTACCCGAAGCCGCCGCTTGACTGATAATAAGCGCAGCGGGCCCAGAGGCGCGCCGAAATAGCCTGGTATTTCAGCCATATGTTCGTCATAAAATTCAACGACTCGTCCGGCGTCTCGACATAAGTCGCATCGACAAACGCATCCCAAACAGCCTTGACTTTGCTTAGTTCCTGATCGGGGGTTTTGAAATTCGAATATTTTTTGATAATTTTTTCGGCATCTTCCTTGGTCAGGGTGGAGCCGAGCAAAAAGACCACGGTCTTCGATTCCCCTGCCGCGAGAGCCACATCCACCTGCAGGCTCGCACTGGCGTCACCCCATTTGCCTTCTGAATTTCTCAGACGGCCTTCGGTCACTGCGGCCGGCGCGTGCGGGTCTCCGTAACGTCCGAGAAATGCTTCCTTGTCCCCGTCATAAGCAGACGGTTTCGGATAAGACGCGTGAAATCCCTGGAGCGGTTTTTCGGTCATTCCGGTCGAAATGAACCCGGGCACAAGCGGCGCTCTTTTGAGTCCGTAAATCATGCCGTTCTGGCGGTCAATCCAGGTTTCGATAAAGGTCTTGTGGAATTCACGGTGGGTATCCGCCCAGTTCCCAAGGCACCAGTCGAAATAAGAAAACAGGCTGATGCTCCGTTTGCGCGAAGACTCGTTGGTGACGACACATTTCCAGACTTCAACGGGCTCTTCGGCATCGACAAAAATTGTTTTTTCAAAGCGGATATCGTGGAGTTTGCTTGTCAGGATGGAATACCCCTGCCCGTGACGAACTTCAAAAAAATCAAACTCCGGCCGGCAAGGCTTCCATGTCCCCGACCAGAATTCGCCCGAATCGTTGTCGCGAAGATAAATGTATTTCCCCCAGCTGTCCCGGATCAGGTCCTGGTCCCAGCGCGTGACGCGCGAAAGGTTCGAATTGTCGCGCCATGAGAAACCGGATCCCGTCTGGGTTTCCACAAGGCCGTAATCCCCGTTACAAATAACATTGACCCAGGGACGCGGCGTGTCCGGTCTTGTAATGACATACTCCCGGCCGTTTTCCGTAAAATAACCGTACTTGCTTTCAAACTTCCGTATTTCTTTGGATGATTCCTTTTTTACCTTCACGTTCTTTTTCCCCCCGCTTGCTTTCCTTGCCCTAAGCTGTGCTGTTGCCATCTGCTGAATTTCTCCTCATTTTTATTTTTGATTTCGCGGTTTGAATCCAGGGCAACCCGTCAAGTCCGCCGGATTGTCCGGAACAAAACCCGAGATGATTTTTTTCCGCCTACCTGTCCGACGCCAGAACTTTGTCGATCTTGGGAGCAATTTCACGAAGCGCTTCTTCGGCCGTAATTTTGCCGTTAAATACCAGATCCAGTTTCGGGATCAGATATTTTTCCTGAATCTCTCTCCAGCGCGGATGAAACGGGCTGAAGACGATATGATCCACCGCCTTGTTGAGCATCTTTTTATTTTGCGGCGGCTTCGCATCGCCGGCCCACGCATCGCTCGCCGCGACATCCGCCCGGGACGGCTGCGCCAATCCGCGCTTGGCCAGCTCGCGCTGACCCTCCGCGCCTGTCAGCGCCTTGACGACTTCCCACGCTTCTTTTTTGTGCTTCGAGGATTTTAAGATCGCATACCCCGAACCGCCCGACCCGAAAGCACGGCTTCCTTTTGCATTCTTCGGAAACATGGCCACATCCCAGCGAAAATCGTAATTCCTCAAGCCAGGCGTCTCCCAAATCCCCGAAAGAAACATCGCCAGCCGGCCGCTCGAAAACATTAAGTCGATTCCCATCCCGAGATTCGACAGGGCAATCGGGGCGGGCATCACATGATAAAGGTTGGCCAGGTCCGCATAAAACTGCAGCCCTTCGATGCTTTTGGGATCATTCAGCAAAGTCTTCGTCGGATTTTTGACATCGTCCACGAGGGCCCCGCCGTTTCCGTAAATAAAATTCTGCCAGGCCCAGCCATAAAACCCGTATTGGATCGTGCGCCCCGAGGCGTCCTTTTTTGTCAGTGTCCGCGCCATGCGCAGCATGTCTTCCCAGGTCCAGTTATCATCGGGATAAGCAATCCCCGCTTCATCAAAAAGATCTTTATTATAGAAAACGCAGGCGAACGGGGCGACGTCGCGGGGCACTGCATACAAACGTCCGTCAAGAGTAAAGCGGTCCAGAATGGTGGGGAAATAATTGCTTTTCAGGAACTCCTTGTCCCCTTCTATGTAGGAAGAGAGGTCTTCGAGCACTCCCTTTGTGGCAAACGTCACGAAATAATCAACTTCTGTGGCTATAATATCCGGAGCCGCGCCGCCGGCAATACGGGTCAGGATTTTGCTGTCATAACCGGTATAGGGCGTATGCTCAAATACAAGCTTGATGTTTGGATGCGCCGCCTGCCAGCCCTTAATAGAATTTGTAATAATTTCGATTTCTTCGGGACTGCCCCAAAAAGCAACTTTCACTTCGCTGGCCCCGTCCGATTTATTTCCCGGTCCGCAGCCTGAAAAAGTTAATAAAACCGTCAAAAAACAGGGCAAAAATTTTTCCAAAATATTTTTCATGTTCTACCTTTATTGATTTTGGATTTCGGTTCGGCGAGAAAGCTGCTCTTAATTGATCCGTCAAAAGGTTGCAAATTATAACACAACAAAAGGACCTGTCAACGGACTGGCAAGGGCCTCAATTCTATAAAAAAGGCGCCCTTCGGGACTCGGCCCGGCCTGCCCTCTTGTCCCGCTTAGTCCGGTTTTCTCATCGATTAGGTGAATTGATAAGAAAACCGCTTTGGACGCATGGGGTTGCATCCAAAGTTTTGCGCCCGCGTTTTAACAGGGCGCAAAAGACAACCCCTGTGGTACAAATGAAAAACCCCATTTGCACCACAGCCTCCGCGAGGGCATTTCTCATTGGTGATGAGAAATGCGGGTTAGGCCTTCCCCGGCAAACCGATTTTGTCCAACACCCTGTCCAGATCATCCAGGGAGAAATAGTGGATCTCAAGCCGGCCCTCTTTCTGGTTCTTTCGCGGAAATATTTTGACTTGGGTCCCCAAATGCTCGATCAACCGGTTTTCCAGATCCACAATCTCAGGCCGTAAGTGCCTTGCTTTTCTGGGTTTGCGCTTTTGCGCATTGCTCCGGCTGACAACCGCCTCTACCTGCCGGACTGATAAATTTTCTTCGGCAATTCGCCTGGCCATTTGCCGTTGATGTTCGGGCGTCAGCAGGCCGAGTAATGCCCGGGCATGACCCGAGGTCAGGAGCCCCGTAATCAGCATGTCCTGAATTTCCGGCGGAAGCCTTAAAAGCCTCATCATATTGGTCACCGTCGAGCGATCCTTCCCCACTCTGCGCGCAACATCCTCCTGCGACATCATGTTTTGCTCGGCAATTTTTGTATAAGCCTGGGCTTCTTCAATTGGGTTGAGGTCTTCGCGCTGAATGTTTTCAATCAGGGCCCACTCAAGAAGGTCCTGCTTTGCCACATCTTTGATCACCGCCGGTACGGCATCCAGGCCGCACAATTCCGCCGCCCGGAGCCGGCGCTCACCGCAGATCAACATATATTTGCCGTCTGTGTGCCGCGTTACAATAACGGGCTGAAGAATTCCTTTTTCCTTGATAGAAGCTGCAAGCTCTTCAATGCCTTCCGGTGAGAAGGCCTGGCGTGGCTGATCAATATTAGGAATAATCTTTGCAATCGGAATCAGCTCAAACCCTATTCCTGCTTCCTGCATCTTTCCGGCCGGCGTTTCCGCCGCCGGTTTTTGTTCCGGCGTTTTTGTTCCGGCCATCTCCCTGACATAGGTGTCCGGAATCAGCGCGCTTAATCCTTTTCCCAAGGCCTTTTTCATCACATCGTCTCCTTTTGATCGCCGTGCGGTCCCGCATTTTTATTCGCATGATTCTTTTGTTCCTCTTCCGCTTTTCGCATAGCCTCCAAGGCGGCCTTTCGAAGATTGTCATCCTGCTCGGTCACTTCATGAATCATTTCATTGCGCCAGCCTTCCATCCTGTTTAAAAACCGTTTTTCAAATTCCTGCGCGACCAGCTGGTAGGCTTTTGATCCGCGGCTTGACGGATCATAAAGCACCGCCGGCTTACCGAAGCTCGGCGCTTCTGAAAGCTTCACTGACCGCGGCACAATGGCTTCAAAAACCTTGTCCTTAAAATAATTTCGCACCTCGGCAATGACTTGCTGGGTTAAATTAGTCCGGAAATCTGCCATCGTCAGCACAACGCCTCCGATCTCGATTCCGGGATTTAGATTTTTACGGACAAGTTCTATCGTTCGTAAAAGCTGCCCCAATCCTTCGAGAGCATAGTATTCGCACTGCAAAGGAATAATCGCGTATGTACTTGCTGTTAAAGCATTTATAGTTATAAGGCCTAGCGATGGCGGGCAGTCCAGAAAAATAAAATCGTAATCGTTCCTTAAAATTTCAAGGCTTGATTTGAGAATATATTCTCGTCTATCGCGGTTTAAAATTTCCAACTCCGCACCGGACAAGTCCTGATTAGAAGCGAGCAAATCCAGATTTTCAATTTCAGTTTTTTTTATGACTTCTTTGGGATTTGAGTTTTCCACAAAAAGTTGATAACTTGTGAATTCCATATCCGGCTTCTCAACTCCAAACCCGCTCGTTGCGTTTCCCTGAGAATCAATATCGATCACAAGAACTTTAACGCCGGATTTGGCAAGCACCGTCGCAATATTGATTGCGGACGTTGTTTTCCCAACGCCGCCTTTTTGATTACAAAATGAGAAAATTTTACTCATTTTTCTCCTGACATGATTTCTAAAAACATACTTCAAGCCTAGTACCCAGTCAAGTTTGAAATCGGGGGTA
>Ga0154334_1143_pt2 | contig 10016 bp, 10 predicted proteins | sample RifGroA2_FD_115862 | JGI IMG/M metagenome (GOLD analysis project Ga0154334, IMG submission 115862) | Omnitrophica bacterium GWA2_52_8 | reverse complement strand
GGGCGAGCGGTGCTCGCCCCCGCTGTTTTTAGGGACAAGCCATGTTTTATAAGCAGAGACTCGAAAAACTCAGACAAAGGGCCGCGGACCTCGAAAAAGAGCTCATGGACCCGGGTGTGACCCGCGAACAGCAAAAATTTCAGAAATTAAGCAAAGAGCTTGCCGGTCTGAGGCCGGTTGTCGAAGGGTTTAATGCCTATCAAAAAGCGGAACGTGATGAGGCGGAGCTGAAAAAATTGCTGTCCGAATCCGCGCTAGACCCCGAGCTCAAGAAACTTTACGAAGATGAACTGGCGGCGCTGGATAAAACAAAGAAGGAAAAAATCGAGGCGATCGAAAGCGCGCTGCTCCGTGAAAGCGACCCCAATGCCAACCGGGATGTGATCGTTGAAGTCCGGGCAGGAACGGGCGGGGAGGAGGCGGCGCTCTTTGTCGCCAATCTGTTCCGCATGTATGTGCGGTATGCTGCCAAACATGATTTAAAAACAGAAGTTATGGATTCGAATCCTACCGGTAAAGGGGGATTTAAAGAGGTGATTTTCGGCGTCACCGGACAGGGTAGTTATACCTTGCTCAAATATGAAAGCGGGATTCACCGCGTACAGCGCGTGCCCCAAACCGAGGCGAGCGGACGCATTCACACATCGGCAGTCACGGTTGCCGTATTGCCGGAAGTTGATGAAACCGAGGTCGAAATCGATCCCAAGGATTTGAAAATCGATGTTTTCCGCGCCTCCGGAGCCGGCGGGCAGCACGTAAACAAGACGGAGTCCGCGGTCCGTATTACGCATATTCCGACCGGGGTTGTGGTAAGTTGTCAGGACGAACGCTCTCAGCATAAGAATAAGGCCAAAGCTTTAAGGGTCTTAAGGGCCCGGATTTTTAGCGCCCGGCAGGAGGCGCAGCACCAGGAACTGGCCAAACAAAGAAAAGAAATGGTGGGAAGCGGGGACAGGTCCGGGAAGATCCGTACGTATAACTTTCCGGATCAACGGGTTACGGATCATCGAATCGGTTTGACTTTGCATGCTTTGGATGATATTTTAGACGGCCATTTGGAGCCTCTCGTTCAGGCCTTAGAGCGCCATGAAAAAGAGAAAAAGCTGACCGATGCTGCCTAATGATGCTCTTCAAAGGGAAGTCTCACTCCGTTCAGTCCGTAGGGATGATCCAGCCGGACCCGAGGCGGCAAAAATTTCTCAAGAATCACTGGGAAGTCTGCTTGATTGGGCTGTCCATGAACTTTCGGAGCTTGGTCACGGAGAGGCAAGAGCAAGCGCCGAACTGCTTTTAGGAGAAAGCCTTCATTGCCGCCGCCATGAGTTGTATTTGGATGCGGGCAAGTTGATGGCTGCGGCCGGAGCGGCCCGTTTTAAAGGGCTTGTGAAATTGCGGAAAGCAAGATGCCCAACCGCCTACCTTACGAAATCTTCGGCTTTCTGGAAAGGCGAATTTTTTGTTGATGAGCGGTGCCTGGTCCCGAGGCCGGAATCGGAAGTTCTTGTTGAAATCATATTACGAAGCTTAAAGCTGCCGGAATCTGCAGGCATCAATGTTTTAGATATGTGCTGCGGTAGCGGCAACCTGGGTATCAGTCTTTTGTGCGAATGGCCGGCCGGCAATGGGACTTTCGCGGATGTTTCCGGGCCGGCCTTGGATGTGACCCGGAAAAATCTTGAGCGGCACCGGCTTTTGGAGCGCAGCAGGGTGGTCTGTTCCGATTTGTTCGAAATGTTCCGCAGGGCGCCTGAGAAATGGGAAGTCATTATTTGTAACCCTCCGTATCTTTCTCACGCAGACCTGTTAAATGCCGAACCTGAGGTCCTCAGGGAACCCCTGATGGCGTTGGACGGAGGCATTGATGGACTGGATTTTTACCGGCGGGTATGCCGTGAAGCCGGAGATTTTATTGCCGGCGGAGGATGGCTCGTTCTTGAAGTCGGAGCCGGGCAGGTCTCCCCGGTCAAACAATGGCTTGAATCGCAGCAGCAATATGACCGCATATTTTCCGAGTGTGATGCTTTGGGAATTGAGCGGGCGGTTATAGCCCAAAAAAAATTGGCTTGAGCTGAAATTCGGGGCGTATGGACAAGATTGTCATTCAAGGCAATCGCAAGCTCTCTGGCGAAGTGACGGTTTCCGGCGCAAAAAATTCCGCGTTGCCGATAATGGCCGCCGCGCTTTTGAGCGAAAAAGAATCGATCATTGAAAATATTCCGGATCTGCGGGACATTCAAACTATGATCCGGTTATTGAGGGCGCTTGGCGCAAAAGCGCAGTATCAGGACGGCACATTGGCAATCCGTCCCGGAAAAAACCTGAAGCCCATGGCGCCCTATAAACTGGTCAGCACCATGCGGGCGTCGGTTTGTGTGCTGGGGCCTTTGCTCGCCCGGACGGGGCATGCCCAGGTTTCATTGCCGGGGGGCTGTGTCATCGGCCCAAGGCCGATCGACCTGCATTTGAAAGGGCTTGAGGCGCTTGGCGCATCGATTACGACGCAGCACGGATATGTGCATGCGCTGGCCAAGAAGAAACTGCGGGGCCGTGAAATTTATCTTGGCGGATCGTTCGGGTCTTCGGTGCTGGCGACTGCCAATGTCATGATGGCCGCTGTTTTGGCGCGGGGGAAAACCGCGATTGAATCAGCGGCCTGCGAACCAGAAGTTGTGGATTTGGCCCGTTTTTTAAAAAAAATGGGTGCAAAAATTTCGGGAGAAGGTTCGCCGCTCATTGAAATCGAAGGCGTCAAAAAATTGCAGGGGGCGCGTTATTCCGTTATCTCCGACCGCATTGAGGCTGGAACTTTTATGGTTGCGGCGGCAATGACCGGGGGGGATGTCTTGATCCGTAAAGCGGACCCGCATCATCAAAATGCCATTATTGATAAATTAAAACAGGCGGGGGCCCGCATTGACAAGGGCAAGCATGACATCCGTGTCCGGCGCAGCGGAAAATTAAAACCCGTGGATGTGACCACGCTGCCGTATCCGGGATTTCCGACGGATTTACAGGCGCAAATGATGGCCCTGATGACGGTGACGCCCGGTATTAGCGTGATTACGGAAAAAATTTACCCTGACAGGTTTATGCATGTCAGTGAATTGAACCGCATGGGGGCAAAAGTTTTTCTGGAAGGGCCCAGTGCGATTGTGCACGGGATTAAACGGTTGAGCGGGGCGCCGGTCATGGCGTCCGATTTGCGGGCCAGTGCGGCGCTTGTGATTGCCGGTCTGGCGGCAGAAGGAGAAACGGCAGTCCACCGGATTTATCATTTGGACCGCGGTTATGACCGGCTGGAAGTAAAGCTTTCGTCTCTCGGCGCAAAAGTGCGAAGAGAGAAGGAATAGAAAACGCACATCGTGACTCGATAATCGTATACGGCTGTTTTTTTAAACGGTTTTAGTTTCGATTTTTCGGTCGGCGGTCTGCGAATCATGAGATAAGGAGGAAAACAAATTGGCTGTTCAAATTCGGATGAAGCGGGTTGGGGCGATTAACCGGAGTCAGTGGCGCATTGTCGTGGCGGATGTTAAAATGCCGCGCGACGGGCGTTTTATCGAAGAAATCGGTTCGTATGATCCATTGCCGCTGGATGAAAAATTCAAAATCAATAAGGACCGGCTGGAGTATTGGTTGGGTCAAGGCGCTCGGCTTTCGCCCTCCGTTAAAAGTCTGATCAAACGGGCTGCGAAAAAAACGAAAAAACTGACCGGCGCAAAATCCTGATCCGGGAATGCGTATGAGGACAAAGCCCGCCGTCCTGACGATTGATATCGTGACGCTCTTCCCGTCTTTTTTTAAAGGACCGCTTAAAGAGTCCATTCTTAAACGGGCCCAGCAGCGGGGTATCCTTAAGATCCGGGTTCATGACTTGCGGGACCATACATATGACCGGCATAAGACGGCGGACGACAAGCCCTTTGGGGGCGGTCCGGGCATGGTGATGAAGCCGGAGCCGATTTTTGAATGTGTCGAGAGCCTTAAAGCCAAGAGTAAGCCGGAGGAAAGACCCTGGACGGTTTTGCTGGAAGCCAAGGGCGAAAGGTTGACGCAGTCTCTTGCCGCGGAGCTGGCGCGTAAACAGCGGCTGATTTTAATCGCGGGTCATTATGAAGGCGTGGACGGCCGCGTGGGCGATTTTTTAGCCGATCAGATTCTTAGCATCGGAGATTTTGTGACGATGGGTGGCGAGGCGCCGGCGTTATGCGTAATCGAAGCCGTGGGGAGGCTCGTTCCGGGCGTTCTCGGGAATAAAGATTCGCTGGAGCAGGAAAGTTTTTTGAGCGCCGGCCTGGAGTATCCGCAATATACGCGTCCGCGGGACTACCGGGGAATGAAGGTCCCGGACGTGCTTGTTTCCGGGAATCATAAAGAAGTGCTTAAGTGGCGGGAAGAACAGTCCCGGAAAATGACCCGGGACCGCCGTCCGGATTTGCTGGAGAAAGAATCCGGCGGGAAGAAAAGATTTTAATATTATCGAAGGAGAGAACCGTGAACGAAATGGAATTAGTTGAAAGCGAGATTTTAAAAAAGAAGATGCCCGAGTTCCGTGTCGGCGACACCTTGAAGATTCATCTCAAAGTGAAAGAAGGCGACAAAGTGCGCACCCAGATTTTCGAAGGGGTTTGCATCCGCCGCCGCGGCCGTAGCGTTAACGCCAGTTTTTCCGTGGTTAAAGAAACGCACGGGGATATCGTGGAAAAGATGTTTCCGCTTTATTCTCCCGTCGTGGAAAAAGTGGTGGTGGTTCGCAAAGGCCGTGCCCGCCGTGCCAAGCTTTATTTTATGAGGCATCAAAAAAGCAAAGTCCAGGCAGCCTGATTTTTCTGGCCGCTAAAGAAGCACCGGTTCCTCAAAAGGGAATGGGCGCGGATGAGGGACGCAGTGGCACGGTCCGTTTTCGAGGCCCTTTTTGCCTTTGACCAGAAAGCAGCGGAGGTGTCAGGCGCTTGCCTTGCCGGGATTGATGAGGCCGGGCGGGGACCGCTTGCCGGGCCTGTTGTTGCGGCCGCGGCTATTTTACGGCGCGGTGTGACGCTTCAAGGGCTCAATGACTCCAAAAAAGTTCCGCCGCCGCTGCGCGAAAAACTGTATTGGCTGATTGTCAAACATGCGTTTGTCGGAATCGGGATTGTTCACGAGAACATGATTGATTCGATAAATATTTTTCAGGCAACACGCCTGGCCATGAAAATGGCTGTGTTGGCCCTTCCTAAAACCCCCGAGCATCTCCTCATTGACGGTAATATGAAGCTTGATTTGCCGCTCAAACAGAAAGCCATCGTTAAAGGGGACCAAAAATCCGCAGCCATCGCAGCGGCCTCCATTGTTGCCAAAGTTTACCGGGACGCCTGGATGAGACATCTGGATACGCTTTACCCCGCTTATTTCTTTGCCCGGCACAAAGGCTATGCGACGGCAGTTCATTTAGAGGCGATGCGGGAATACGGGCTCAGTCCCGTTCACCGCAGAAGTTATGAGCCGGTGCGGCGGATATCCGAGGAGCAATTTGAAAAGGAACTCTCATGATGCCGCTTGAGCTCAATACGAAGCCGTTCAAACTGACATTCGGCGAGCGCGGAGAAATGGCAGGCTGGGGCTACCTGGTGCGGCATGGGTTTCAAATTATCGAAAAAAATTACCGGTGCGCCCTCGGGGAATTGGATGTGGTGGCACGAAAAGGGAAGCGGTTGTATTTCATCGAAATAAAAACACGCACCCATCACCGGCAGGGACGCCCCGAAGAGGCCGTGCACAGCAAAAAGCAAACCAAGCTGGCGCATCTTGCGCAATGGTACCTAAAAGAGAAAAAAATCGGCGACGCACAGGCCGGATTTGCAGTATTGGGCATCACTTGGCCTGAAGGCCGGGAACCGGAAATCCGCTTTATTGAAAATGCGTTTGACCTGAAGGAATCTTCATGACCGCCGCAGCCTTGTTTCAAAAAATCCCGTTTATCAAGCGCCTTGTGGATATACGTCCGGGCGAAGCGGCCAAAACGTTTCTCATGTTTTGGTATTTCAGCCTTGTCATTATGACGATCTGGATGCTGAAGCCGGTGCGCAACTCCCTGCTTTTGGACGAGCTGGGAGCCAAGAGCCTTCCTTATGTTAATCTTGCCGAAGGACTTTTTTTGATTTTTATTGTCTGGGCATTTGTTGAACTTTCAAAACGCCTGTCGAAAAAAACCTATTTTATCGTTATTCTCGGATTTTATATCGCATGTCTTGCGGCTTTTTGGATTTTATTCCGTTTTAAGGTGGATTATTTGTCCGCCGTGTTTTATGTTTGGGTCAGTTCTTATTCCATCGCGATGACCACGTTGTTTTTTACGCTGGCCAACGACATTTTTAATCCTGCTGAAGCCAAGCGGCTGCTGGGATTCATAATCAGCGGCGGGTCTCTGGGAGGAGTTTTAGGTGGTGTTGTCACCTACCACCTGGTGAAATGGTTTGCCACCGAGGATATGCTTTTGTTTACGGCCGCGGTTATCGGGCTGTGTTGCGTTTTGGTTGTTGCGAATTGGCGGTATATTGCCAGCAGCCATGCGGGCGCGGATTCCGGGCATAAGCCCAAGAAAGACCTGCCCCAAGCGGCGCAAAAAAGCGGCGGGGTTTCCGGCCTTAAGCTGATCGCGGCCTCATCCTACCTCCTTGTTCTGGCAGGGCTGGTTATCGTGGCCAAAATGACGTCAGCGGTCGTCGATAACCAATTTAACTTCATTGTCGACAACTCCATCAGCGGCAAGCAAAACCTGACATCCTTTTACAGCGGTTTTAACAGTTTTTTGAATTTGCTGTCATGTTTCATGCAGCTCGTGGTCACCCGTCTTTCTCTCAAATTTTTGGGTGTCGGGATCTCCCTTTGGCTGCTGCCCTCAGGGCTCGGAGTTTTGGCGCTCATCGGTTGTTTGAATCCGGTTTTGATGGTGGCGATGGCGATCAAGCTTTTTGACGGGAGCATGAATTACTCGATCCAGCAAGCGAGCAGGGAAGTGCTGTATACCCCGGTGGCCAGTGATGTGCGGTACAAGGTCAAGCCCATCATTGATATGCTGGGTTTTCGCGGGGCCAGAAGCCTGGCGGGTTTTTACATGATCATCGCGACATCCTTTTTGGGATTGCCGTATGAAAAAATCGGATGGTTGATCCTGGCGCTGATCCCGCTCTGGATTTTTCTGGTCTGGCGCATGCGTCATGATTATACACGCCTGCTCAAATCAAATCTTTCAAGCCGCGCCAAAGGCAGGCCGGAGGCTTCTGAAAAGGCGGGCGATATTATCGCGTTGCTCTGCAGCGAAAAAACTTTCGAGGGAATCAGTTTTTATCTTACGCACCCGTCAAGCTGGATCCGGAAATTGGCGGCCTCAATAAAATTTTTGCACACCGATATGAAGAATGATTTTTCTTCCACCCGGAAATTTATCGATAAAATTCGGCAGCGTGAAGCGCTTGACGACGGCCATGACCGGTGCGGCGGAGAAAAAATTCGTCATCAGGACATGGTTTTTCTGAGAAAGCTTATGTTTTTTAAATTTGGCGAAGAAATCGAAGGCGATCAAAGCATGGAAGAAACCATTGCAAACGCTCCGGAAGAAGCGCTCATGCGCATGGCGGAAATTTTAAGAGAGGGAGAGAAGAGGCTGGATTTAAAACACAGGGCCATCCGGATTCTTGAGTATATTCCGAAACAGGAAACCGTGGATTTGATGCTGCACGTTCTGGCCGGACCGCAGAGCCAGGCCTTCCGGTTTGAAATCATCCGGGGGCTGAGCCGCATCACGCAAAAAGAGGCCCGGCTGATTCCGAACCGGCTTGTTGTTAAAAGTGAAATTATGACGGAATGTGTTTTGAGGGAGAAAATCCATAAGGTGGAGCGGTTTTATGAGCTTCGATGTAAGACAGCGGACAAAGAAGGCGCGGCAGCAACCATGCTGCGCGCGCTGGCTGATGAGAGCATCGAAAGAATTTTTCTTTTGCTGAAACTGATTTATGGGCGGGAAATCATTGAAATTATCGAATCTGAACTGACGAGAACCCCGCAAGATGCCCATATTCATGCACATGCCATGGAGCTGCTGGCAAATACGGTGGATCCTGATCTTATCGCAGTGCTTCAGGGCGTGTTTGACGGGGTTGCGGGAATGCCGGCACGGGATAAGGATGTTCATAAAATTCTGAGAGAGTGGGCGGGTTCTCATGACCACTGGTTTGTGCTCGCTGCCTATTTTGTGATTTTTGACCTCAGACTGGCGCAGCAGTGGCCGGAGTTTGAGGCTTTTGATCCCCTGAAGGAGGGGCCTTTGGTCTTGTCATGACAAGGTTTTTTTCGACAAGCATACTTTTTTAGAGCATGCGAAAAAAAAGGCTTTGCTGGAGCTTGAAAAAAACACAAAAGTGATGATAATCTATGCGCGGTTCTTGAAGAGCCTTTCCGGCCGGAGGAAAGAAGCGTCACAGGTGCTGCTGATGGATCAAGCTACAGAATTAGGCTAATTGGCCGAAAATCATGCAAACTGTCCGATGGTTCCGGAACAGGAGGAAGTTTTAGTGCGTTCTCGTTTCTGTATTTTCAAAGCCCTTATTTTGACGGGAATATTGATGCAGGTGAATGCGGTTGCCTTTGCCTATGACCGTTACGCCCCTGTATTTGAGTCTCAGCCCGAAGCTCCGAGCGGTTACCGCTGGCAGCACACCCTCGTCTATCCTTTCGAACTTGTCAGGCGGCCGATAGACAAAACGCTCGTCTATCTCGAAGATCATAAAATTCCAAGAAAAGCAGTCTGGATGTACGACAAGCTTCAGGAAAACGGTATTTCTCCGAGGCTCCATTCTGTTAATTCAATCGAAGTTGGGGCAGGGACTGAAATTGACTGGATCCGGCTGACGCGATTGCGGGAGCGTCTGCCCGGAGCGGTGCTCAACAGCTGGGTTGATTTTAAACGGGAAACTGTTTTTGAGGCCGGGGCCACAGTCGGCGCCGAAAGAATTGCAGGCACAGGGCTGCGCACGCTCGGCACTTTCAAATATGAAGACCGTGTCCGCGAACATTTCTATGGTATCGGGCCTCATACGAGCCGTGGAGACGGTTATGTCTATGGGATTGAACAAACGACCCTGGAAGCTGATTTAGGTTATGCGCCCAACCCTGAAATTGCGGCAGACCTTAAAATCGGATACCGCAACGTGAATATTAACGGCGGCAAGGACGGCGGCAGCGGGCAGGTCGGGGAAGGGATTTTTAATGAGGGCCAAGTCAACGGGCTTCGCGGGGATTCACTTATGTCTTATGCGCTTGAGTTTGCTTATGATACGCGCAATAACCGCGGCAATTCGACCATGGGCGGATTGCATCGCGCGACGTTCAGTTACAATCACGGCCTTAACAGTTCGGATGCCGGATATTTTAAATACACGGCCGAGGCCAGCCGTTATTTTTCTCTAAAATCCAAACGGCGCGTGCTTGCCGTTCATTTTTACGGAGAGCACAATGACAAAATCGGAAATGATTACGTTCCTTTTCATCAAATGCCGATGCTCGGAGGGTATGATTCGTTCCCTTCTTACAGCCACACCTTGCGCGGATACGACGCCAGCCGCTTTAAAGACGAGAGTCTGGTTCTTTTAAATATCGAGTACCGCTATACCATTTGGGAAAACCGGGACTTGAAACTCGATACGGTTTTATTTTGGGATGAGGGGCAGGTTTTTCAAGAGTTCAGCGAGCTGCAATTCGGGGATTTCAGAGGGTCTTACGGCCTCGGTTTTCGAGTGAGCTTGGCCGATGTGATGCTGGTTGGTGCCGAAATGGCATTTGGGAGTGAAGGGACCAATTTTTATGTCAAAAGCAAAACGCCGTTTTAATTTTTTCGTCTTGTTGGCCGCTCTTTTTTGTTCCGGGGCGCTGATGGCGCCGGCATATGCGGAAACCGTTCAGTTTAAGGAAAACAAGACCGGCCTCTACCGGGATGTATTTGACCAGAACGTTTATTATGAAGGCACCAACTTCCTTCA
>Ga0154334_1003_pt1 | contig 10193 bp, 6 predicted proteins | sample RifGroA2_FD_115862 | JGI IMG/M metagenome (GOLD analysis project Ga0154334, IMG submission 115862) | Omnitrophica bacterium GWA2_52_8 | reverse complement strand
AGTTCGGAACGTTTTTCGCTGCGGGCCGGCGCGCCCTGAGAAGGCGCCACAATGCGGCCTTCTTCCGCCTTCGAATCTGAGGGAGTTTTGGACTGCCAGCTCCGAACGGCAATCACAAGCGCAATCGCAAGACCGATAACCGCCAGAATCGGAACAACCGGCAGCCAATAAGCATACGCCGGCAGGTTTTTCCGAGGTCCGGGTTCATGCGGTTTTCCGGCATGCGGATCCTCACCGAGTGCAGCCTTTATCATATTATCAAATGCGGTGCTGACGGAAACAGGCTCTCCATCCTCATCAACCTCATCCTCCGCACTGCGCGCTTCGGAGCGGACGGAATCCGATGATTCCGTCACTGCAAGCCTTCGAGACACATGACGTGTCTCGGAGCGGACGGAATCCGGTGATTCCGTCACTGCAAGCCTTCGAGACACATGACGTGTCTCGGAGCGCCGGGCGGAACCTAGCGGCGCCTCATCTTCAGATCCGCCGACACGATAATTCCAGGCCTCGAGCTGTTCCGCGGCCAGATGAAGCCGGCGGATCCAGACGCTGTCGGGTTCCAGAGCATTGCGCGACATCAATAACCTGGCGGCTTTTTTGATCTCATTCGCTGCCGCGCGAAAACCCATTTGATCATCAATTTTTACGGCGTTAACCGCAGCTATAAGATGTTCGTCATAGACCGTACCGTACCCCGCAATGAGTTCTCTCCGAACGGACTCGATCTGATCTCTGATTTGTTTCCGGAAACTTTCGGGGGCTTCCGGAAGATCGTCCCTTCTTTGATAGCGAAGCCGTTCAAGAAACGGCAGGAAATCACCCTCAAAACCCCACCGCCGCTGATCATGCAAGCGTCCTTGCACATAGTCCGTGCGGCCGGATCTGGCGATGATGCGGGCAGACTGCAGCCCCCTAAACAGGGGCCAGTAAAAAGTTCGATAAGTGTTAACATTGCTCTCTAGAAAAAAATTCGGGATTCCTTTTTTTGCTTGAATATCAAAATATTTTCCCAGTAACAATGCCGCCTTTCCGCGCCACCCGTCATCAAGACTCATAAGCGATGCTATTTTCCCGTCTTCATCCTCATCCGAAACCAGCGCGGCCGTGATTTTTCCCGCCGGATTGACAATGACCAGCAACGGATTATTCCCCATTCTGTCAATTCGCCTGGCCCAAACCTCCGGACTATCGGTTTCGCCGAATGTTTTCCGGGAAAGGCTTGCCATTTCATCGGCCAGCCGAGTTCTATCAGCCGTCGGAAGCCTTGAGTAAATATCCGGCAAATTAACAACGCTCCCGAAATCCGGATGTTCATAAAGAACTGCATCGGTGGAATCAATTGCACCTAAAGACCCGGAGCGCCCCTGCATTTGCGCACTGCGCGCTTCGGAGCGGCCGGAATCCGGTGATTCCGTCACAGCAAACTTTCGAGATGCTTGTGGCATCTCGCCGCGGCCCAAATCATCGGATTTGGGCACTGCAAGCCTTCGAGACACATGACGTGTCTCGGAGCGGACGGAATCCGGTGATTCCGTCACTGCGGACTTTCGAGATGCTTGCGGCATCTCGGCACGGCCCGAATCCGCCGCAAAAAAGGACGCCGAGGGATGAAAATCACCGAAGGGGGTGCTAAAAGCGGCGGGCACGTTTGAGAACGGGCGAGCCAGAGCGCGGACGGTTTCGGCCGTAACCCGGTTTTCATCTTTTAGAATCCGCAGACCTTTTAAAAAAACATCGATTTTTTCAAACCATTGTTTTTGGGCCGCTTCTTTTGATATTCCCGCCCTAATTCCTTCCCCTCCCCGCAGGATCTCATCAATCATCCCCGTGTACCGCCCCGCTTCCGCCAGGCGGTTTTGCCCGGCAAGTCCGCGCAGGATGTCGTCGCGCCAACGTTTAAGACTGATCGCCTTGTGAAGCGTATCTCGAGAAGCGTCCGTTTCCGGCGCCGATTCACGTACGAGCTTGTCCCTCACGGCCCTCTCAAACGAGCGCTGCAATTCAATCCGGCCGTTTTTGATTTCAAAATGGTCCTTCCACGAAACATCGCCGCGCATATGCTGTCCGTAAAGTTCTTCGCCGGGCAAGGCCGTCATCGCGGGGCTTACGGAAGCATAGGCAATGTTGCGGTCTTCAAGCTGCTTCGCGATCCCGTCACGGTGAAACCCTCCCGTCACCATGACCGCCGTCCGGGCACCGGTTTTTTCCATTCCGGCCAGCAGGTTTTTTAGAAGGGTTTCATCGCGCTTGAGTGCAATCTGATAAAAAAGCCGGGCGGAAGCGAATGCCGGGTTCGATTCGAGCATTTCCATTTCTTGCAGAAACGGCTCGTGGCCCATGTTAAGAGCGCCTGACAAACCCCCTTTTGCTTTGTCATTGCGAGGAGGCCAGGCCGGCGAAGCAATCTCAAAATCTGAGATTGCCGCGCCCGCCGGTATTTTCGGCGGCGGGCTCGCAATGACTGTTTTGTTGGGTGCGCTAAATGAAGGGTGAAGAACGTCTGCCAAACTACGCGGCGGATCCGCCTCTGGCGGAAAGCGCGACGCGTCCATTTCCGAAAACGCTTCGCGGGATATGCGATCCGGATTTGCTGCCGGCGGTCCGTTTTCCAGCTCCTCCCACTCTTCCCGGCTGAGCTTTAAATGCGCCAGCTTGTACAAAAGTCCGGCGCGGCGGCAAAGCGCGTCAAGCATGCGGTCGGCTTCGCTTCTGAAAAGAGTTTCCTTTGCATCCCGGACGGCCGTTTGCAGTTCCCGCATCACGTCTCCGGCCCTCATCTTCCGGATCAGCGCATACCGGCTGCCCATCGCGCCGGCGCCTTCTGAAAATTCAAGCTCAATGGCCTGTGCTGCCGCAAATGTTTTAAGAAAAGAGATGGTTTCGGATGCGCCGGTGCGCCCCGTGCGCTCGTCCTGCTCCCGGGCGTTCAGCGTTTTGAGAGCTTCGCGGTCAAGATGTCCGGCTTTGAGCTTCTTGAAAGCTACCCTGATTTCGTTTTCTATTGCGGCCGAAGGCTTTGTCTCTGAAATTTCGCGGTAAAGCGCGGTCAGATGCGGAAAACTTTCTCCGCCTAGCAGCTTCCGTCCGGCCAAAAAATCCGTGAGCCGGCGCCATGCGTCTTCTGAAAATTTGTCGTGCTTCTCCCAATCCTCCCAAAGGCGGTCGAGCTCACGAAGCTCCGGAGAATAAACCTGGTCTTTCAGAACCGAAAGACGGTTCATCGCTCCCGTAATTTTTCCGTCAAGTCCGGGCAGTCCGGCCTGAGCGTCAAAATAAGTGCGGAGGTTTTCTTCATAGAGCGCCGCATCTTCCAGGCCCAAAAACGACATTTCACTGCCGGGAGCAATCGCGGCCGCCGCAGCACCGGAAAGTTCACCGCGGTCCAGATAAAATTTGAGCGCCGTTTCGAGGCCGGCGCGGTCGGGGTAACTTTTCAAAAAAGCCGTGTCAAAATTTCCGGCGGCGCCTTCAACGCCGACATGCCGCAGGTCCCATTCCCGGTTCAGATGCTCAATGAGCCCGCGGATTGATTTCTGTACGTCCGGCACGGAGTGCGCGTCCTGAATTAACACGATGAACGGGGCCGCTAATGGAACACGCGGAACAGGTCCTGAAGAAATCTCCAGTTCCCTGTTCTGTGCTGCGGGCTTACCAAAAAAAATATGCTCGACGATTCCTAAAGAAGGGGGGAGGCTGAAATCCTGAATGCGGCCGGAGTTGCTCCGGTGCGTATTCGAGCTATGCGAGCTTGTGACTCCAGGAACTCCCCCTGATATCTGAGCGGCGGCGGCAGGCATTCCGGAAGGAATGCCTGTAATCATGAAGGTTATAGATAGAAATAGGGCGGCCGCTTTAAAGACAAGCGTTCTTCGCGGGGCCAGGAATGAGGGTTTTAAATCTCGCATAGCTTGTTGAAATGAAACAAGATGCGAAAGTTTACCCGTACTTTTATAAAGAATCAAATTGAAAAATTAAAAGGCTTTAATGCTTGAGTCATTGATCGATGGTGTTAGAAAAAGCTAGGGCATCGTCCAGATTGAAATGATGGATTATTTATTTCAATCGCGCAGTGCCGCGTACCCATCAAAATAAGATTGACGCGGCGCTAGGGGGAAATAAATTGAGGATTACATCTCGTAAGGCATACTGTGCGCAAAAAAGAAGAGTCGGTTTCCGGCAACGCTTCACAGCAAGTTGCTTGCCGCAAGCGGTTTCATAAGTCTATGGATGTGTAATATCGGCAGGGTGAATGTTTGAAAATTTAAATTGCATCCCCTCATCCCAGCCTTCTCCCGTCGGGAGAAGGAATTTTTAAACAGGCTTTCAAAATCCCCCTCTCCCAGTCCGCCGAAGGACGGATCCGCCAACGCTGTTTGGCGGACGGGACGCAAGAGGGTTGGGGTGAGGGGGCACTAGTGCGCCTTGACACTTGAAGTTGTTTGCCGGGCACGATCCGCCAAAATGCGCGGCGGATTTATTCGCAATTCAACTTATGTTCACTTCGTTCCATAAGTTGTTTGCTCATTAAACGCTAAAGCGGAACAGCATCACATCACCGTCCTGAACGGTGTACTCCTTGCCTTCGATGCGCAGCAGTCCTTTTTCTTTGACGGCGGCCGCGGATTTCAGCCGGATTAAATCCTCATACGCCATGACTTCCGCGCGGATAAACCCGCGCTCAAAATCCGAATGGATCTCGCCCGCCGCCTGCGGCGCTTTGGCGCCCTTATGGACCGTCCATGCCCGGACTTCTTTTTCGCCGGCTGTGAAAAAAGTGATCAGGCCGAGCAGTGAATAACCCGCGCGGATCAGCACATTGAGCCCCGCTTCCTGCAAGCCGAGATCCTTGAGAAAATCTTTTTGCTCTTCGTCCGTAAGGTCGACAAGTTCCGATTCGACTTTCCCGGAAATCACGATGCATTCCGCTTTTTCCTGTTTTGCGTAAGCACGGACTTTTTCAACCCACGGCCCTCCGCCGCCCGCAAGATCGGCTTCGGCAACATTGCAGCAATAAAGCACGGGCTTGATCGTCAAAAAGGCGAGATCGCTGACTTTCTTGCGCTCGTCTTCGTTGAATTCAAGGCGCCTGAGCGGCGTACCGTCTTCAAGGGCTTTTTTGACGCGTTCATAAACCGGCATGATTTCTTTTGCGTCCTTGTCGCCTGACTTCATCAGTTTGAGCGTTTTATCGTACCGCCCGGCGATCGTGTCGAGGTCCTTGAGACAAAGTTCCGTGTCAACCGTCTGAATGTCGCCGAGAGGGTCCACGCGGCCGGCCACATGCACGATGTCGGAATCTTCGAAACAGCGCACGACATGCAAAATCGCTTCCACTTCCTTGATGTGGCCCAAAAACTGGTTTCCCAGTCCCTCACCCTTGGAGGCGCCGGCCACAAGTCCGGCAATGTCGTAAAACTCGACGGTCGTCGCGGTCGTCTTTTGCGGCGTATAAAGTTTTGAGAGCGCGTCCAGGCGCGGATCCGGCACCGGCACGATTCCCTTGTTCGGGTCGATCGTGCAAAAAGGATAATTGGAGGCCTGGGCTTTTGCTTTAGCCAAAGCATTGAAAATAGTGGACTTACCGACATTCGGAAGCCCGACAATCCCGCAGCGGAATCCCATAACACCGTTCCTTAAATTTAAAAATTTAAGCCGATTGAAAGAGCCGCATCTTATCAAATTTAGACCGGTATGGAAACAAGGAGTTGACAGATTCGTGATTTTTAATACAATTATTGCGTTATTTTCATTTTCTTCAGCTTCACCTCTGCTGCCATTTTGCCGCCGTGCACCCGCGGCATTCCCTGAATTTAATGATCCGCATCCATCATCCGCGGCCCGGAACCTGCCGCCTGATCATGGGTCATCCGTCACACGATTAATTTACATCAAAAGGAAAACAACTTATGAAAACCGAAAACGCACGTCCTTTTTTTTATGGACTCTTTCAATATTGGAAAATCATTCTGTCCTCATCCGCGTTTTGTCTCATTTTGCTCCTCGCCCGTTCTGCTTCCCTGTCTTACGCCCAATGGCAGCACCCGCCGCAGCCGGCCGCCCCTTCGCAGCTCACGGACATTGCGCCGCATCCGTTCGACGGCGCGCGCGTACTGGCAGCATCAGACGATGCCCTTTTTGAAAAAGAAGAGGACGGCAGATGGCTGCGTTTTGGAGGGCCGTTCGGCGGTATTTCAGCGATCCGGAAATTGGGCGTCACGCCCGCCGACCCGCGGCTTGTTTTTATTTTGACTGACGAAGGCGTTTATGAACTCAATTTGCTGTCCCGGGAAAATACGGCGGTCTTCCGTCCGGAGGACAAGGCCGCCCGTACGGTTTTATCTTTTGCCGTGCACCCGCAAAGCCGCCTGCAGCGCTATGCGGGCACCGCCGCGGGGCTTTACGTCACTTCCGACGGCGGAAAAAACTGGTCCCGCGCCGCCGGCATTCCGGAAAAGGCCGAAGTCAGCGTGCTGGAATTTGCGGGGCCCTTTCTTTTTGCCGCGGCCGGGTCCGATCTATACCGTTCCCGCGACCCGTTTCATTTTGAGAAGATTTTTTCGCTGAGCCCCGTTTCGGTCCCGGAATTTTCCGCCGAGAAAGATCCAGACCCTGAAGAAGAATTTTTTACGGCCGGTACTTCGATCACCGGCACAGCCTTCTCTCCCGCGGACGAAACCCTATGGCTTGCCACAGGCCTCGGACTTTATGAAACCCGCGACTTTGGCGAAAACTGGCGCCGGGTTTCCGATGCCGGCCTGCGGACCACGGCCCTTCTCCGGCTGGTTTATGTTCCCCCGCTCCGCGGCCTTGCCGCCGGGACCGGCGACGGGATCTTCCTTCTGGACCCGGAAACCGGCCGCTGGAAAGAACTTGTCCACGGTCTCGACAATCTCGAAACGCGTTCCTTGATCTACCTTGACCGGGACGTTCCCTCGCTTGCCGTGCTGACGCGCAGCGGATTTTCCTATCACCCGCTGCCGGACGGTGTCCTGCAGCCCGCTCCCGCTCCCGACACCGGACGCCTGGAACTTTTCAGAAAACTGCTGCTGTTGGAGCCGTCGGCGCATGACGTCCATAATGCAGTTATCCGCTATAACGATCTTGCCAACGGGAAAATCAAGCGCTGGCATGCCGCGTCGCGCCTGCGCGCGCTCGTTCCCGGTTTTTCTTTCGGTAAGGATTTTTCACGCTCCAACAACCTTGATCTGGACCGCGGCACCACGAACGACCCGGATGTTTATATCGCGGGCCCCGACGATGTCGGCAGCGGCTGGGACATGGACATGTCGTGGAATTTTTCGAACGCCGTCTGGGACAGCGCTCAAACGTCCATTGATTCGCGCAGTAAGATCAACGCGGAGTTCCGGCGCGACATGCTGGCCGAAGCCACGCGCATCTATTACGAGCGGCGCCGGGTCCAGCTCGAGATGATCGCCGCCCCGCCCGCGGCCTTACAGGCCCATTTTGAAACCCTTGTCCGCATCGATGAGCTCACTTCACTTCTCGACGCCGTCACCGGCGGATGGATGAGCGGGAGGGTAGAGAAAATCTATAGAGAGAATGAGGAGATGAGAGAGTTGTGGGCTCCTCCTCGGCAAACGAACTTGCACGAAAATAATACGAATGCACACGAAGATTATTTATAAAGAACTGAGTTATATTATTCAGGGATGTGCTTTTGACTTAAGGAAGCGGTATGGCGCTTCACACAAAGAATCCGTTTATGCAAATCTTTTGCTTGAGAGCTTAACCTCAAAAAAAGTTAATGTCGTAAAAGAGAAACGGATCCTGGTATATTCCCAGGCCACAGGGGCTGTGATGGGATGGTACCAGCCTGATTTGGTCGTAGAAGAAATAATTTTAATCGAACTAAAGGCAACAACTCATCCGTTAAAGCGTGATGCGGATCAAGTTATTGATTACTTAAAAAACTCGCGGTTTGAATTGGGTTATCTTATTAACTTTGGCAGTTATCCCTTGTATCTCAAACGCTTTATTTTCACAAATGACCGGAAACCGTTTCTGCCGGCGCGTTCGTGATCTTTCGTATTTTTTTGTGTCTTTCGTTATTTCCCACGGTCCAATCTCAACTGCCCGCAGGCGGCGTTGATGTCCTGCCCGGCCGTCCGGCGCACGGTGACGCGCACGCCGGATTTTTCAAGCACCCCCGCAAATCTTTCGACGGTCTGCGGGGACGGCGTCCTGAATTTCATCTCGCGGATGGGGTTGTAGGGAATCACGTTGACCTTCGCCTGCAGGGGCCGCGCCAGCCTGACAACGCCCCGCGCTTCTTCATCGGAATCATTGACCCCGTCGATCAGCGTGTATTCAAACGTGATGTCGCGCTTCAGGGTCATATGAATTTGCCTGAGCGTCCGCTCCAGATCGGCGAGCGGATATTTTTTGTTGACGGGAACAAGTTCCGTGCGCCGTTTGTCATCGCTCGAATGCAGCGACACCGAAAGCCGCACGCGCCCTTCAGAGCGCCTCACGAACTCCACGATCTTCGGCGTAATGCCGGAAGTCGACACCGTGATCCTGCGCGAACTCAAACCAAAACCCCACGGGGCCTGCAGGATTTTGAGCGCTTTCATTGTGGCCTCGAAATTATCGAGCGGTTCGCCCACCCCCATGAAAACAATGTTTGTCACCGGCTGTCCGTTTTTCTTTTCAATCCAGGCGACCTGTTCGACGATCTCTCCGGCCGTCAGGTTGCGGCCGAACTTCCCTTTCCCGCTCGCGCAAAAAATACAGCCGATTTTGCAGCCAAGCTGGGTTGAGACACAGACCGTGCGCCGGTCCCGCTGCGCGATGAGCACGCTTTCAAGCAGCATCCCGTCCCGGGTTTTGAACAGAAACTTGACGGACTCATGCTGTGCGGAGTCCGACGCTTCTTCAAACTCAAGCGCCCGAAGCACCCATTGGGGCCCGAGCGCCTTCGGGAGTTCGGCGGGAATATTTTTGGCCTCGTCCCATGAGGCAATGTGTTTGCGGTAAAGCCATTGCGCGATTTGCCGCGCACGGTAGGCCGGCCATTGGTGTTCGGCCGCAAGCCGCGTGAGTTCCTCGAGATCAAGGCCGTAGAGAAATGTAGGTTCTTTCATAGGGAGCCGCGGGTCTTGGGTTTTTGATCACGGCCAGCAGGCGTACCGCTTAAAGCCACTTTTTCCACTTCATCCAAACCAGCATCGTCACGGAAATCCCGCCGGAAAGGGCCAGCGCAAAAAGATAACCGTATTGCCAGTTCAGTTCGGGCATGTGTTTGAAATTCATGCCGTAAATACTGGCCACAATGATGGACGGCATCGTCAGTGTCGCAAGGACGGTCATGTGCTTGATAATTTCATTCAACTTTTGGGAAGAATACGAAAAATAAGCCTGCAAAAGACTGGCCAGCGATTCGTGAAAGCCTTCGGCAATGCTGTAGATGCGGATCAGATGGTCGCAGATGTCGCGGAAATACATGATATTTTTGGCTTTGATAAAAGCCGAGCTGTTACGCGTAAGAAAATTGACCGTGTCGCGCTGCGGCGTCACAATCCGGCGGAGATTAAAAATGTCGCGCTTCACCTGCACGATCGTCGACAAAAAATCACTGCCGCCGGAATGGCTGAAGAGGTCCTCCTCCAAATCGTCGATTTTCCCGTCATAAGCATCCAGCACGGGCTGATAATTGTCGACCAGCCGGTCGATGATCGCGTGCAGCAGCATGTCCGCGCCGTGCCCCATGTAACGGTCGGGCGTTTTTAAAACCGCCTCGCGCGTCTGCGCAATGGTCCGCACCGGCGTCTTGTGGAAGGTGACGATATAGTTTTTCCCGGCAAAAATATCGAGCTCCTCGGTGTGCAGCGCATCGGTTTCGGCCTCTTCATCATGGACCATCATCACCGCATGCATGACGATAAAAAAATATTCCTCATAATCGTCCGCTTTCGGCTGTGAATGGTCGACGAGACAGTCTTCCACAGCCAGGGGATGAAAATTGAAAATTTCGACAAGGCTGTCACTTTCAAATTCGGTGGGACTTTCCAGGTCCACCCAAAGCAGGGAGTCCTTTTGCTGCAGCGCGCCGAGCATGTCGGCGCGGCTGATGCCGGCTTTGAACGCATCCCCCTTTTTCCAAAGATAGGCTGATATCATCTTTCCGCTCCCCGCAAACCGCCCGCCGGCAGCCCGCGCTCATTTTCTCA
>Ga0154334_1095_pt1 | contig 10273 bp, 6 predicted proteins | sample RifGroA2_FD_115862 | JGI IMG/M metagenome (GOLD analysis project Ga0154334, IMG submission 115862) | Omnitrophica bacterium GWA2_52_8 | reverse complement strand
TTGTTCGGTACGGCGCAGAAAAATTCGGAAGTTTACCTCGTGAGCCCTTATGCGCCGGGATATGAGGACAATATTCTGATGAAGGCGGACAAAAATCCGAACTCGAAGGGCGCGGAGATGCTCGGTTACCGGCAGGACCTCAAAGCGCTGCACGGGCTTTTTGAAATGTGCCGGCAGGGGAAAGTCGAGGGGCTGGTTGTTTTTGGCCAGGATCTTTTGACGTTGCACGGCGAGCATCTCAGCAAAGAGGCCCTGAACCGGATTTCCTGGAGCGTCTTTATCGGCAGCAACCATAATCTTATGTCGGAATATGCAGCCTATGTCCTGCCGTCCGCGACCCATTTTGAAAAACAGGGGACCTTTACCAATTTTGAGGGAAGAACGCAAAAATTCGAAAAAGTCCTGGAGCCGCTCGGCGAGGCGAAGCCTGAATGGCAGATTTTGACGGCGCTTGCCGGGCAAATCGGAATGCATATGCATTTTGATGAGGCTGAAGAAATATTTTCTGAAATGGCTCTGGCTTTTCCGGCTTTTAAAGGCATGACCTATGAGGCGCTTGGGACCGGCGGCTTGGATATCCGGAAATTTGCGGCGCCGATGATTCCGGCGCATACGCAGGATTCAAAGCTGATTTTCTACACCACAAAGTAAACAAAAAAAGACGGCGGAACCTGATTATTATGTTAATCACCATTATTCTTGCGGCAGTTGTCTACTTTTCGGTCCTGAATTTTGCGGCGCTCCATACCTGGATCGAGCGCAAACAAAGCGCTGTGATGCAGGACCGCATCGGAGCGAACCGCGCCGCGATCATCCTTCCGTGGAAATGGGCGGCCCCGGTCAATTGGCTGCTCAGACCTCTCAATGAGCTCGGGCTGTTCCATCCGATTGCCGATGCCATTAAAATGTTTACGAAGGAAGATTATGTCCCGCCTTACGGAGACAAGTTCCTGCATACGCTTGCGCCGTTTCTGGCCATGACCTTTGCGATGGTCGGATTTGCGGCCATTCCGTTCGGCGATGTGCTGATCCTAGGCGGCCAGACGATCCGCCTGCAGGTGGCCCCGATCAATGCCGCGGTCCTTTTTATTTTTGCGATGGCCTCGATGGGAGTTTACGGAGTGGTTTTGGCGGGATTCGCCTCGAACAGCAATTATGCGTTTCTCGGCGGCATGCGTGCCGCAAGCCAGATGCTGGCCTATGAGATTACGCTCGGCGTCACGCTTGTCGGGATCGTCATGATTTTCGGAACGCTGGACCTGCAGGAGATTGTGCGGGGCCAGGGAGAACTGCTCTTCGGCTGGCTGCCCAAGTGGGGGTTTGTCGTGCAGCCGGTCGCCTTTTTTTTATTTGTGACCGCGGGCTTGGCCGAAACGAAGCGGATTCCGTACGACATCCCGGAAGGGGAGTCGGAAATCGTCGGGTACTTCACCGAATACAGCGGCATGAAATTCGGGATGTTTTTTTTCACGGACTTTATCGAAACGATTATGATTGCCTGTCTGGCAACGACATTCTTTTTCGGCGGCTGGCAGGTGCCTTATCTGACGGCCAACGGTTTTAATTTTCCCTGGGGGGCCTTTGCGGCGGTCCCTCATCCGGCTGTCGTAGCACTTCAGATTTTTTCTTTCACCCTGAAAGTTTTTTTCTTCTGCTGGCTGTTTATGACCATCCGCTGGACGCTCCCGCGTTTCCGTTATGACCAATTGATGGCGCTCGGATGGAAAGGGATTTTCCCCGTAGCGCTGGTGAATGTGGTGGTTACGGCAGTAATCGTACTGATATTTCAATAAGCCAAAGTAAAATCAAACCTGCGGGATAGTGCCTTCTCGAGCCCATGCTGAAAAACCGGGTTAAAAATAAACTTTTATTCGGCATTTCCGATCTGCATAAGCGAATCGCGTTATCCATCGCGATGTCCCGCCTCGCGCTTCCAATGATTACGGCGACGCTCGTCGGCATTTTAACCGGCTATATCATTGTCTTTTTCATCGAATGTATTGGTCGCAGCGAAAAGCTATTCATGCAAGATCTGACCGGGACACTCAGTGCTTTGGGTCCCTATGCGATTGTTTTGGTTCCTGCCGTGGGCGGATTGGTTATCGGAGCGCTCGTCAACTTTCTTGCTCCCGATGCGGGAGGAAACGGCGTCCCGGCGGTGATGAAAGCAGTTGCGCTGCGCGGCGGAAAAATACGGCTTTTGACCGTACTGGTGAAAGGGGTGGCGTCGGTTGTGGCCATCGGATCGGGTGCTTCGACGGGCCGTGAAGGTCCCGCGGTGCAAATTGGTGCGGGCATCGGCTCGTTATTGGCGAGGTTGTTCCGGTTGAGCGAAGCACGTGTTAAAAATCTTGTGGCCTGCGGGGCGGCGGCCGGTATTTCCGCCGTATTTAATGCGCCGATTACCGGCGTTATGTTTGCGCTGGAAATTATTTTAAAGGATTTTGGAGCGCGGGCATTGAGTACGGTGGTGGTCTCATCGGTCTCGGCCGGGATTATCAGCCGGATTTATCTGGGGGAATCGCCGGCATTTTCGATTCCGCTTTACAGGCTCCGCAGTCCCATGGAGATATTCCTGTATCTCGGACTCGGAATACTGGCGGCTTTAGCGGCGCTGCTATTTATTTTTATTTACGACCGGACAGAAAAGCAATGGACGCAATGGCGTTTTCCTGTATGGTTGAAGCCGGCGATCGGAGGGTTGGTCGTCGGAGTCATGGGGCTTTATTTTCCGGAAGTCTTGGGCATGGGGTTCCATACGATTGAAAAAACGCTCCATGGAAATTTTACCGTCACTTTTCTTCTCGCTCTCCTCGTTTTTAAAATTTTCGCGACCTCAATATCACTCGGTTCCGGCAGTTCAGGCGGGACTTTTGCTCCGGTTCTTTTTACGGGGACTGTGCTGGGAGGAGCGTACGGAAAACTCTGTTATGGACACTTTCCGTTTCCGATGGCGCCGCCCGGAGCGTATGCCCTTGTCGGCATGGCGAGTGTCTTTGCCGGAGCTTTTCATGCTCCGGTAACTGCAATTTTGCTGATTTTTGAAATGACCGGTGACTATTCCATGATTCTTCCGATCATGATGGCGGCTGTTGTCTCGGTCACGATAGCCCAAATAGCATGTTCGGAATCTATTGATACCGTCAAACTTAAAAGGGAAGGAATCGACCCCGCCTCCATGGAGGAAGTCAAAGTTTTGGGGGCGCTTCAAGTACGCGATGCTATGACTCGCGAATATGAAACCGTATCGCGGGAAATTTCCGCAAAAGAACTTATTGATTTTATGGCGCGTGAAAAAGATAAAAGTTTTTTTGTCCTCGGAAGTCAAGGGGAGTTGACCGGAATTATAAAACGCAAGGAAGTGCAGGAGGTCTTGCTTGAAAAAGATCTCACCGCGATTATTGCCGATGATATTGCCGTTCCGGTTGCGGATTATTGTTTTCCTGACGAAGCCCTGAGCGAAGCCGCCGGGGTCATGATGGCGCATCATCTTACACAGCTTCCTGTGGTCAATCCATCCGACCCGAGAAAAATTGTCGGAGTCTTGAAATCAGAGGATATTTTTCGTGCCTATGCCCAAGAGACGGTTAAGCGCGAGGAGTTGTTGAGCAGGATCGAACAAGAGGGGGTTCAAGCCGGCGGAACGATACAAATCCGGTTCCTTATTTCTTCGAAATCCCTGCTAGCTGGAAAGTTCATCCGCGAGCTGGACTTGCCGGATGGCGTAGTGTTAACGTCGATTCAGCGAAAGAAAGCGACGCTTATTCCCGAAGGGCATACGGTTCTTGCTGCAAGAGACAGGGTTTGGGCTGTTATTCATCCCGAAGCGGACGGGCCTTTTAAAGAATGGCTTAAGAGAAATAAACTGGATCGAAGTTTTGTTTTGGAATAAAAAAAGCCAGGAACGGATGTCCGTTCCCGGCCTTTTTGCAAAAACAGGGTGTGAGGCGCTTTAAATCTTTCCCACCAGATCAAGGCCGGGTTTCAGCGTCTTGCCTCCGGGTTTCCAGCCGGCAGGACACACTTCGCCTTTGTTTTCGCGGACAAACTTGGCCGCTTGTACGCGGCGCAGAATTTCAGCGGAGCTGCGGCCGATACTATTATCATGGATGTCGGCGGCTTTAAGTACGCCGTCCGGGTCGATGATGAACGTGCCTCTGAGCGAAAGGCCTTCGGCCTCGATCAGCGTGCCGAATTGGCGGCAGATTTTTCCGCTCGGATCGGCCAGCATGGGGAAATTGATCTTCTTGATTGCCGGTGAAACATCATGCCACGCTTTATGGACGAACACCGTATCGGTGCTGACGGAAAGAATTTCAGCGTTAGCTTTTTGAAATTCAGCGTGCATTTGTGCGGCTTCTTCAAGTTCGGTGGGGCAGATAAAAGTAAAGTCGGCCGGATAAAAAAACATCACAACCCATTTTCCTTTATAATCCGAGAGTTTTAACGGTTTTACATCATTTTGATAATAGGCCTTGGTTTCGAAGTCTTCGACCTTATGTCCTACTTGCACCATAAAATGTCCTCCATTAGTAGTGTTTTTGACGAACATCATCTGACGAAACTGGGGTATCAGCTAACCCGCATTTCTCATCGATTCGCTTAATCGATGAGAAAACCGGACTAATAATGCGTTGAGTTGCAGCAGGGGGATTCGCCGGACAATTCTGGGAGTTATTATAGCCAGAGTTAACAGTGCTGTCCATCACGAGTTCTGATCACGAGTTCTGAATCACGAGTTCTGAACATCACGAGTTCTGAATAAGGACCAGGGGGGTGCCTGCCATTTGATTGATGCCGTTGTTTTTCATTCCCGGCTGGTTTTTCATTAAACCAGCACGGGAGAGTGCGAGGGCCAATGAAGCCCTCATTCCCGCATGTATTTTCCGCCAAAGGCGCCTGCCTGCTGCAGGCAGGGATCAGCCTCGGGCTGAGGCGGGCAGCCACAATTTCGAAGATCTCCGATAAAACCATTCGGATGACAAGAGGCAAGAACTGTATGAAGTGGTAGGCGTCCGGACCAGGGAAACCAGTTGAAACAAAGGCTGATTGAGGCTATATTGGCGCTCTTCCGGTTTTAGGAGAATAAATCTCATGGCCATTACGACAAAAGTTATCAAGAGACCCAAGCTTAATTTCTGGCATATGATTTATATCCCGGAAATTATCCGGGGTGTCATGATTACGGGCGGCCATTTCTGGCGCAATATGTTCTTTCATACCATGCATAAACTGGGGTTGTTCAAGGCCGTTCAGGCTGCCGTCACCATTATGTATCCGGAGCACAAAAGGCCTGTGGCGCCGCGGACACGCACCCGCCACCGCCTGACACAAAGAGAAGACGGGTCTCCGCGCTGTGTGGCCTGCATGATGTGCGAAACCGTGTGCCCGGCACGGTGCATTTATATCGTGGCCGAGGAGCATCCGGATCCGACCATTGAAAAAAGACCCGCAAGTTTTGATATCGACCTTGGCAAATGCGTTTATTGCGGATTTTGCGTGGAAGCTTGCCCCGAAGATGCGATACGCATGGACACCCGGATTTTGAATATCTCAGCTTACAGCCGCGAAGGAATGAAACTGGATATTCGCGAGCTGCTGAATCCGAATCCCGATTACACCCTGGTTCTAACCCGCATTTCTCATCACCCATGAGAAATGCCCTCGCGGAGGCTGTGGTGCAAATGGGCTTTTTCATTTGTACCACAGGGGTTGTCTTTTGCGCCCTGTTAAAACGCGGGCGCAAAACTTTGGATGCAACCCCATGCGTCCAAAGCGGTTTTCTTATCGATTCACCTAATCGATGAGAAAACCGGACTAAGTCAAGACAGCCCGGCCCGCTACCGGGCCTCGCAAACATTTTAATCCGGTCTGCGTCGAAAATAAAAACCCCGCTCTTTTTAAGAGCGGGGTTTTTTATTGATCCCGGCGGATTTGGAACTATACGTTCGTACTCACCTTTGTTGACAGCATATACGCGCCTTTGGCGGCCAGCATGCCGATAGAGATGGCAACCAGGAGCGTGACCCAGTTAGCCGCACCGTAATTAGGGGCTCCGATCATTCCAAAAAGCATTGGGCCGGACATGAACGTATTGGCACGGGAAGCCTTGGCTGCCAGCGTGCGCACTCGGGTAAGTTCATCGCCGGCGACCGTTTTACGCAGGATTTTTTTCTGCGCGGGCCAGATGACGAACCATACATTGAACCACATCATGGTGCCGAAGGCCATCCCCATCAAAATCCACGCGGCGCGTCCCGTAATGCCGTTTTCATCCGAAAAAAGGGACGTGGGGCCGAAGCCGGCGCCCGGCGTGTACATGTATTTGATCGTAAACAGGACCCAGCCCGCTAAAAAGGTAAACATGGCCCCCCAGCGGAACCAGAAAAGGGCGCGGGGCATGAGCTGGGGATTGACTATTTTTTTCCCGTTATCATCCAGAGCACCCTGCAGGGGAATATTGACGAAATTAAAAAAATACAGCAAACCGACCCAGGTAATTCCCGAGATAATATGGAGCCAGCGGAAAAGCAGATGAAAATTACTATAGAAGTCTTCCAAAGCCATAATGCCCCCTTTCCTTGCGTTGCAACGTGTGACCGATATGACGGGAAAGTATTGTAACACTCCGAAATTTACATTGCATCCTGAAAATCTCCGGCATGGACTCAAGTAAAAAGAGAGAAAATCGGACTAAATGATTCGTCAAAACGGACGTTTTTCGTATTATATGTCTCACATGACAAATTCCACGTTCTCACTCGATCGGCACGCCAGGGCGCTCTTATTTGCCTTTTTCTTCATTTCCGGTGCCTGCGGCCTGATTTATCAGGTGGTTTGGCTGCGCGTCCTGGGATTGATCTTCGGCAATACGACTTTTGCGGCCAGCACGGTTGTCGCGAGCTTCATGGCCGGACTGGGCTGGGGGGCGCTTTATTTTGGGAAAAAGACGACGGCGGCCAGGCATCCCGTACGCTGGTACGGGATGCTTGAAGGCGGCATCGCGCTTTATTCGTTCGCGACGCCCATTTTATGGAAGCTCATCGAAATTGTTTATGTCCAGTATTACCGTGCTTTTGAGCCGTCGTTTTTTCACTTCAGCCTGCTCAAATTTCTCCTGTCTTTTTTGGCACTTCTCTTTCCCACATTTCTGATGGGCGGAACACTGCCCGTATTGAGCAAATATTTTGTCAGGGACGGCAAAGACATCGCGCATTCGGTCGGGCTGCTCTATGCCTGGAACACCCTGGGGGCTGTTTTCGGAGTTTTGGCCAGCGGTTTTTTTGTTTTATATTTTTTTGGTGTGTGGCAGACCGTCTATTTGGCAGGGCTGTGCAACTTAATCATAGCCTGGATCTGCTGCCGTCATCTGGCGCAAAATGCGGACAGGGACCAAGCGCCTGCTCCGGACAGTGTCGAGGAACCGGCTGCGGACAAAGCGGTTGTGACGGTGTCCCAAAAGGCTTACCACGCGGCGCTGCTCGTTTTTTTTGCCGTTTCGGGTTCTGTTTCGATGATTTATGAAATCGCATGGACGCGCATTCTTGCCATTGTGCTTGGGAGTTCGGTTTACGCGTTTTCCGTCATGCTGGCGACTTATCTGTCAGGGATCTCCCTCGGCAGTTTCCTGTTCAGCAAGTATGCGCAAAAACGCCCTGTTTCGTTGACGACCTTTGCGGCCTTTCAAATCCTGACGGCTTTTTTTGTACTGCTCGGGCTCAATCACTTTGACGAAATGCCTTATTACTTTGTGAAGCTGTATGAAATGTCGAAGGGGTCTGTCTGGATGATCGAGACCGGCAAGTTTTTCCTTTGCGGCATGGTGATGTTTCTTCCCACGCTGCTTATCGGAGCCATGTTCTCATGTTTCATGCACATTTATCATCACACCTCCAGCATCGGAAAGGAAGTCGGGACGGCGTATTTTGCCAACACCGTCGGGAGTATTGCGGGGGCTTTTAGCACCGGTTTCTTTATTATTCCCTGGATCGGGATTCAAAATACGCTGATCCTCGGGGTGCTGCTGAATACCGGAACGGGGATTGCGGCGTTTCTCATGATGTCCGGACGCCGTGTCCGGACCCTTGCGGCCGTCGGCCTGTCGCTGGCGCTTCTTGCCGTAACCGCCCGCGGCGTGCATTCCTGGGATAAATCCCTCATTACGAGCGGCGCGATGGTGAAGCCGTACCAGGCCAAAGGGATGAGCCGCGAACAATTCAGGAACACGATGGGTGAACGCGAGACGCTGTTTTATAAGGAAGGCGCCAGCGGTACGGTCAACGTGATCAAGATGAAAGACAATATATCGCTGGCGGTGAACGGAAAAGTGGACGCCTCCAACGGCTTTGATGCGTTTACGCAGTTTTTGCTGGGACACCTGCCGCTTTTTTTAAATCCCGGCGCCAAGAGCGCTCTGATTATCGGGCTTGGCAGCGGGTCGACGGCCGCGGCCGTGGCCGCGCATCCGGTTGAAAAAATCGATGTCATCGAAATTGAAAAAGCGGTTGTCGACGGGGCCCGTTTCTTTCCGGACTTGAACCGGAACGTTCTGGAGGACCCGAGGGTGCGGGTGATTATTAATGACGGCAGAAATTATCTTTTAATGACGAAGCAGAAATACGACGTGATTATTTCGGAGCCTTCCAATCCCTGGATGGCGGGCGTGGCGAATTTGTTTTCCTATGAACATTACCGCAACCTCAGGAAAAAGCTCGCGCCGGGCGGAGTTGTCTGCCAATGGCTGCACGCCTACAGCATGTCGAAAGAAGACCTGCGCATGATTATCGCCACCTTTAAGGCCGTGTTTCCCGAGGCAAGTCTGTGGATGGCTTATTTCCCCGACCTGATGCTGATCGGCCGCGAGGAAGGCGGCAAGATCGACTTCACGGAATTCAAACGGCTTTTTGAGCATCCCGAAATCAGAAGGGACTTCGAACCCTACGGAGTCCGCACGCCCGAGGGGGTTTTGTCTTCCTTTTGGATCGGCAATGAGGGGCTGAAATTAATTTCAGGCGGGGCCAGGATCAACCGGGACAATCATCCATATCTTGAATTTTCTGCGCCCCGTTATCTTTACCATACAGATACTAAAGAGAACTTTGATTTTCTCAATGCTTTCCGCGAAGCGTCCGATTTGCCGGTGACCGGCATGGACCCGCCTGCGGAGCGGAACCTGCAGTTCCAGAACTCCCTGACCTACGCTTATATCCATAAAAAGCTTTATGCCGAAGCCCAAAAGACCCTGTTGAAGGCCAAGGCGATTGATCCGCAAGACGCGGTCTTTAATCTCAACGTCGGGATTTTATTTTATCTGCAGGAACATTATAAGGAAGCCGCTGCGGCCTTGCTGTCAGCCCTCGAAAAAAATCCGTCGCTCGGTGAGGCGCGGCACTATCTTGGTTTAACTTATACCAAGGGCCTGAAGTGGGACTTGGCCGTCCAGGAACTTGAGGCAGCAGTCCAATTAGCCCCCGAAAACGAGGAGTATAAAAAATCACTCGGCGAAGCCTATTTTCAAAGCCGGCAGTATGACAAGGCCGCTGCCCTGTATGACGGGCTCATAGCCGGGAAGCAGGAGAGTTTTGATGTTCTCAACCGTCTTGCCGATTCTGTTTTTAAAACGGGAGATTTGCAGCGGCAAATGGCGGTTACGGGCCTTTTCATCGGGCGTTATAAGCTTTCTGTGGCCGTTTATGAAAAGCTCGCCAGGTATTTTGAAGAACAGAAAAATTTTGCGCATGCATCTAAAGTCTACGAAACGTTGATCGAGAACGTTCCGGACCGTCCCGAAGGGTACCTGGGGCTGGCAAGCCTTTACGGCCGCGCAGGAAAGAACAAAGAAGCCAAATCCATGATCCTCAAAGCCATGGCGCGGAGTCCGCAGGTTAAAAAAGATCCGCAGTTAAAGGCCATTCTCAAGACGCTGTAAAAAAATAAAAAATAATAACAGAACCTTTGCAAAATGGCCAGCCGGCGGCGTGCTTCGGGCGCCTACCACTTCATACAGTTCTTGCCTCCTGTCATCCGAATGGTTTTATCGGAAGATCTTCGAAATTGTGGCTGCCCGCCTCAGCCTGAGGCTGATCCGCCTTTGGCGGAAAAAACATGCGGGAATGACCGAAAAAAAACTGCATCAAATGGTAGGCACCCGCGTGCTTCCCATAGGGGATAGGCAATATTTCACTGCCTGATAATCATAAAGAGGCACCCCCGTTGAGGGAATCTGGTAAATTGTAATTTATGAAAAAACCAGAACCCAGCCCCGAAAGGGCGA
>Ga0154334_1004_pt3 | contig 10339 bp, 6 predicted proteins | sample RifGroA2_FD_115862 | JGI IMG/M metagenome (GOLD analysis project Ga0154334, IMG submission 115862) | Omnitrophica bacterium GWA2_52_8 | reverse complement strand
AAATGAAAAAGCCCATTTGCACCACAGCCTCCGCGAGGGCATTTCTCATGGGTGATGAGAAATGCGGGTTAGTCCATTAATCAGTTCCTTCTCCCGCTCCGCAGAAGGACGGATCCGCCAACGCTGTTTGGCGGACGGGATGCAAGAAGGCTAGGATGAGGGGCGTTGATTTCTTTTTTTTACTCCCGAGGATTTTTCGCTAGCGGCGCCGGTACGCCGGGGGAAGGGGAAATTTTCGCTTGCTTGGTATCTGGCGGCTTATTTTTGCCCGCGTTCGCGGTTGGTCCGCTCGACATGCACGGCCAAAAGCGAAAGGTCGCTTGGTTTGAGGCCGGGAATGCGGGAGGCCTGCCCGATCGAGGCCGGGCAGATTTTGGCAAGTTTCTCGCGCGCTTCGCTGCTGAGCCCGTGAAGGGTCCGAAAATCCAGCCCTTCGGGAATCGGTTTGGATTCCATGCGTTTAAACCGTTTCACCTCGGCAGCCTGACGGCTGATGTATCCTTCGTATTTAATCTCTGCCTCAAGGGTTTCTATCGACTCGCTGTCCAACTCCGTTGCATACAGGCCCTCCGCGATCAGGTCTTTACACGTCACGCCCGGACGCCGTAAATAGCGATCCAGCGTCATGTCCCGGTGCCATTTTGATTTCAGCGTTTCGGTTTCCGTGCAGATCTTTTCGTGTTTTGCATTGGATTTTTCGTATTGGTTTTTTGCAACAAGCCCGAACTCATACCCGTACTTCATCAATCGTTTGTCCGCATTGTCCTGCCTTAAAAGCAGCCGGTACTCCGCGCGCGCCGTAAAAAGCCGGTACGGCTCATTCGTGCCGCGCGTTACCAGATCATCGATCAGAACTCCGATGTAGGCTTCCGACCGGTCGAGCACAAAGGTCCCTTCGCCGCGTAGTTTGCGCACCACGTTCAGCCCGGCCATCAACCCCTGTCCCGCAGCTTCTTCATAGCCCGAGGTGCAGTTGATCTGGCCGGCCAGGAACAGGTTTTCGATTTGTTTTGTTTCAAGCGAGTGTTTAAGCTGTGTCGGCGGCGCGCAGTCATATTCAATCGCGTAGCCGTAGCGCAAAAATTGCGCGTGCTCAAGCCCGCGCACCGACCGCACCATTTCTTCCTGGACGTCGCGCGGCAGGCTGGTCGACATGCCGTTGACATAGATGCTTTTGGTGTCTCGCCCTTCCGGTTCCAGATAAATTTGGTGCCGGGATTTGTCCGCAAATTTGACGACTTTGTCTTCGATGGAGGGGCAATCCCGCGGCCCGGCGCTTTTTATTTTCCCGCCGTAGAGCGGGGAGCGGTGCAAATTCCTGCGGATGACATCATGCGTCTTTTCGCTTGTATAGGTCAGGTAGCAGGGCAGCTGGTCGACTTCGAGTTTTTCTGTGGAAAAAGAAAACGGCCGCGGCGGTTCATCGCCGGGCTGGGGCTCAAGCTCCTGCCAGGGAATGCTGTCGGCATGCAGGCGCGGCGGCGTTCCGGTTTTAAACCGGATCAATTGGATGCCGTTTTTGCGCAGGGAATCCGAAAGCCCGACCGCCGGCTTTTCGCCGACGCGCCCCCCCGCCACATGCGTTTCGCCAACATGAATCAACCCCTGCAAAAAGGTTCCCGTTGTCAGGACCACGGCAAAACTTTTAATTTCCGTTCCGTCCTGCGTGCGCACACCGGCGCACCGGCCGTTCTCAACGATCAGCCCGGTGACATGCGCCTGCCGCAGTTCCAGATTAGGTTCCGCGGCAAGCTTTGCTTCCATATATAAGGAGTATTGCTTCTTGTCCGCCTGCGCGCGGGGCGCCCTGACGGCCGGGCCTCTGGATTCGTTCAGCATCCGGAATTGAATTCCCGTCGCATCGGTTGCCTTGGCCATCTCGCCGCCGAGCGCGTCGATTTCACGCACCGCGTGTCCTTTGGCAAGTCCGCCGATCGCCGGATTGCAGGACATGCGCGCGATTGCCTGAGTGTCCATGGTCAAGACAAGCGTCTTGAATCCCGCGCGCGAAATCGCAAGCGCGGCCTCAACGCCGGCATGGCCGGCCCCGACAATGATGGCATGATAATGATCTAATTTCGGATTCATAGGAGAAGTTTATGTGTCCTGCTGACGGCTTGGCGTTCCGGCATTCTTATTTTTACGAGACGCGGTTTCATAAGCCCATGTAAGTGCAAACACCACCGTCATTGCGAGGAGGCGAAGCCGACGAAGCAATCTCAAAACCTGAGATTGCCGCGCCCGCCAAAAGTACGAGCGGGCTCGCAATGACGAATAAAGGAGTGACGCAGCCTTATGAAACCGCTTCTATTCCCGGTCCTCATGATGCAGCACAATCACGATCCGCTTTACAAAAACCTGCTGGATCACGGTCAGAAGCGTGGAGACAAGCCAGTAGAGCACAAGTCCGGATGGCATTTTATAAAAAACAAACCCCATCATCACGGGCATAAACGCCATGATTTTTTCCTGTTCCGGACTCGCGGCCGCCGTCGGCGTCAGTTTTTGCTGCCACACCATCGAAAAAATCATCAGCAAGGGAAGGAGATTGATGCCGTTTCCAAGCAGGGGGAGCGAGAAGGGGAGCGTCCACAAATGATCGGGTCTTGAAAGGTCATGGATCCAGAAAATAAACGGGGCGCCTTTGAGTTCGATGCAATCAGCCAGCATAAAATAAAATCCGATAAAGATCGGCATTTGCAGCAGCATGGGAAGACAACCCATCCACGGGTTGACTTTGTTGCGCTTGTAAAGCTGCGCCATCTCCCGGTGCAGTTTGCCGACGTCATTTTTATAGCGCTCTTGCAGGGATTTCATTTTGGGCTGGATCGCCTGCATCCGCTTCATGGACTCATAGCTCATGTGGGTAAAGGGGGCAAAAAGCCCTTTGATCAAAAGCGTCAGCAAAATAATCGCCCATCCAAAATTGTGCGTGAATTGGTACCCGAATTTTAGCCCCTGCAGCATCCAGAGCTTAAACAGGCCCACGAGCCCTTTGAACTGGCCAAAAAGCCCCGGATTAAGTGAAATAATTTCTTCGAACCCTGCGCCCGTTTTCTTCAGGGCCTCGTAGCGCTGCGGGCCCGCATAAATCAGAAACCCGGCTTTGGCAGTACCGCCCGGGACTGTTTCAAAAACTTCGCTTGTTAACCTCAGAAAAATAGAGGCCTGATCGGCTTCGCCCGAGACCGCGGAAATTTTTTTGTCGGGCTTCACAAGAAGCGCAAAATATTTTTTGACGATTCCGCTCCAAACCAACGGCTGGACAATATACAGGCCTTTGGAACGGATCTTGCCGGACGGGCGCGCCTGGATCCCGTCGCCCCAAAAGACCGCATCAAAACTGCGGAACATCCCTTTCTCTTCCTCATCCGGCCGGTCGTCCATCCCGATGTGGATTGCGGCGGGGAACGATTTTCCGGCATTCGACAAATTGGTGACGCTGACGTCCAGGACAATGACGGGTTCGGTCGCACTGAAAATAAATTTTTTTGTGACTTTAAAGGCCGACGGCATTTCATATGTGAATTCGAGCGCACTGTCGTTTTGTCCGCTTCGGGTCAGATTATAAACCGCGCGCGAAAGGTCCGGGGCTTCCGGGCCCAGGTCCACGGCAAAAAGACCGGGCTTACTGATATCTTCATCGAAAAATTCCGCGCCGGAAACGTTTCCGCGCAAGTCGCTTCCGATGTAGCGCAGCTGAACAACCGACGCTCCTTGGGTCGAAAATTTTATGTCGTAGAATTCATTGCGAAACTGCACCACGGCGGCTTTTTTTACGGCCTCGAGGAACGGGCCTTCGGCGGCCGAAAGCGCCGGTGTGCTTTTAGCCGGTGCCGGCATTTCTTCGCCGGCCGAAACCTCGCGGACGGATTCCTGTGTAACAGCCGGCGGCGCCGGGGCGGGCGCATAGCCCGTCATTTTGAGCAGCGGCTGCCACGCAAGAAGGATCAACATCGATATTCCAAGCGCCAGCCAGTAATTTTTCCCGAACGGTGATTCCTGCTGCATAACTGTCCTGTGTCCTTTAATTTTTTTCCAGCGTTATTCCGGCCCTGGCAAAAAGGCCTTTCATGTCCCGGTCCAGCTCTTTTAGAGACGGAACGTCATCTTTTTTTCTCTCTCCGGCCTGTGATGCAGAAAGTTTTGCCTGAACGACAACCCAGATGCCTTTTTTAATACGTGCCCGGTGCTGTCTGTAGGACTCCCGGATCCGTCTTTTCCAGAGATTGCGCCGTGTGGCGCGAGGGTGGGTTTTCCGGCTGACAACGATTCCGAATTTTGCGGAGCCTTCACCGGCCGGCGGCTGTTCCGGTGACCGGATGACCCACAAATTCACCCACTCACCCTTCCACTTCCGTCCGTTTTTAAACAAATAAACAAATTCGGGGTTCTTTCTTAATCTCAGGTCTTTGCTCAGCCGCCCGTTCATGGCCGGTTCTGGAAACCAGTGCTATGTTTCATTATATTGAATGAAACGTGGCGTTAGACAAGCGTAAGGCGTTTCCGGCCTTTTTTGCGGCGCCTCCGAAGTACTTTAAGGCCCCCCTGAGAGCTTGTGCGGGCCAGAAAGCCGTGCTTTCTTCTCCGCTTCCGCTTTGATGGCTGATAAGTCCGTTTCACTGATGCCCCCTTCAAGGGCTCGCCGCCGTGCGTTTTACCGGCAGTATGGCCCGCTTATTTTTAACAGGTTTGGGATTATAACAAAATCACTCCTCATCTTAAAGGGATTCTTTGGTCCGGCTTTTGGTGAAATGATCGCAAAGAAACGCAGCGTTTACAGCCCGCAATAAGTCCCGCGCATTTTATTCTTCGCCGCCCACCTCTAACCCGCATTTCTCATCACCAATGAGAAATGCCATCGCGGAGGCTGTGGTGCAAATGGGCTTTTTCATTTGTACCCCAGGGGTTGTCTTTTGCGCCCTGTTAAAATGTGGGCGCAAAACTTTGGATGCAACCCCATGCGTCCAAAGCGGTTTTCTTATCGATTCACCTAATCGATGAGAAAACCGGACTAAAATGTCCGCCGCTGCGTTGTTTGTTACACGTTCCAGCACGCGCGCCGCACAGCCGGTGTTTTTTTTAAAATGCTGTGATTTATTTATGGACATTGTGCCGCAACGATGTAAAATACGGTTGTCTTCTTTTGAATTCCCCGCAATGATTTGCTTGCGGGGCTTTTTAATCTGTTTTTTTGGCTGTTTATAATCTGTTCATATCATGTTGATAACTTTTATAGTTTTCTTGTTTTTGCCCTAATTTTTATTTAAATTGTTCACCATTTGCCTGTGATTAATCTGTGGAAAAAGTGCCAAGTTATCCACATCTATCCTATCCTCAAAATGAGCCCTCCGGGCAAACCCAGGACTCTGCTGCCTTTAGTATTTGGAAGCAGATCCGGGACATTTTATCCCGGGAATTAAGCGAGCGCTCCTTCAAGACCTGGTTTGATCCTGTTCAATGTCTTGCCGCGGATGATCTCACGTTAACGCTCGGGGTGCCGGATCCCTATTATGGAAAATGGCTGAAGGACCACTATCAAGATTTGATTTCGAGCGCTCTTCTTGAAATCGATGGCGTTCCCAGGCAAATCCGTTACGAAATCGCACCCTTAAAACCGGCTGGAAAATCTCAGGAATTGCTTGTCCCGGCGGCGGAAAAACGCCCGTCCGTTTTCCTGGGTTCGGCCGGCGTTCCAGTACAAAACCTTAATCAGCAATACACCTTTGATGCCTTTGTCGTCGGCCCGGGCAACCGTTTTGCACATGCCGCGTCTATGGCGGTTGCGGAAGCACCGGCACGGCAATATAACCCTTTATTTATTTACGGCCCCGTCGGTCTTGGAAAAACCCACCTAATGCAGTCCATCGCAAATTTTATTCAACAAGCCAAGCCCGACGCAAAGATTCTTTACATCTCTAGTGAAAAATTCACCAACCAATTGATTCAAGCCATTCAAACTCGCACCACACAACAGTTTAGAAGCAAATACCGGTCGCTCGACCTGCTGCTTATTGACGATATTCACTTCATCGCTGAAAAAGAGGCCACGCAGGAAGAGTTTTTTCATACCTTTAATACTTTGTATGACGCCCATAAACAGATTGTGGTTTCGAGTGACCGGCCTCCGAAAGAAATTCCCGGCCTGGAGGAGCGTCTTGTTTCGCGGTTTGGTTGGGGCCTTGTTACCGACATTCAGCCGCCTGATTTTGAAACCCGCGTTGCAATCCTTAAGAAGAAAATGGAGAAGGAGACGGTCGCCGTTCCGGATGATGTTTGCTATTTCATCGCCAGTAAGATCCAGTCGAATATCCGGGAGCTGGAGGGGGCATTGATCCGGGTGGTTGCCTATTGTACGCTTACCGGCCAAATGGTGGATTTAAAACTCGCAAAAGAAATCTTAAGAGCCTCCTTGAAAGAAGAGGAACAAAACATTAGTATTGAGAAAATTCAACGGGTTGTCGCAAAGTATTTTAATTTGCAAATTTCTGATTTGCGTGCAAAAAGACGGACCCGGTCGATTGCTTGGCCGCGTCAAATCGCTATGTATTTGATCCGTCAAATGACGGCGCATTCCCTTCCAGAAATAGGGGAGTATTTTGGCGGCCGGGACCACACAACGGTCATTCATTCGTATCAAAAAGTTCATGCGGAATCAGAGCAAAATATGGACACGCGCCGGGTTTTAGAAGATATTAAACGGCTGTTGAAAACAGAAGAATAGTTATCCACTGGTTATTGTTTTTGTAACGTATTATATTTTAACGATTTAGGTGTGTTTTCCACATATTAACTAGTCATATTATTACGGTTACTGTTTTGATAAAATAGAGCCATCATAGAGGTATAGGAGATCCTGTTTATGGAAATTATCGTTCATAAAGGTGCCTTGGTAAAAGCCCTTAGTTCTGTCGGAAATGTGGCGTCACAAAAAGCAAATACACTCCCCATACTAAGCAATGTCCTGTTTGAAACAACAAAAGAAGAGGGTTTACGATTGGTGGGGACTGATTTGGAAGTGGGTGTTTCTACAACCATCCCCATCACGATCACAAAACCCGGAAGTATTACAATTCCCGCAAAAAAATTATCGGAGATCATCCGGGAACTTCCCGACGGGGAAGTGGAAATTTCAGTCAAAAAAAATAATGCCGTAAATATCAAATCAGACAAGGCTTATTTTAAAATCATGGGCCTTTCTGTCGACGACTACCCTAAATTGCCAGAATTTAATCTTGAAGATGCGGTTGAATTGGATCAGGCCGTGCTTAAAGAGGGGTTGTCGCTCACTGCCTTTGCGATCTCATACGATGAAACGCGGTACGTTCTTAACGGTGTCCTGCTTTCGGTTAAAGGAAATAAACTCAGACTTGTTGCAACAGACGGGCGTCGGCTGGCATTTGTTGAAAAGGATTTTAAAAATAAGAAGGAAAAAAATTTTGAAATTATTATTCCCTCAAAAGCGGTTCAGGAGCTGATTCGGATTTTGTCCTGGGAGGGAGAAGTTAAAATTATCCCCACAAAAAACCAGGTTGTTTTTTATTTAGGGGACAGCTTTATTTGCTCGCGTATCATCGAGGGGAATTTCCCGAACTATGAGCAGGTCATTCCAAAAGAGTCAAAAATCACAACCTCAACAGACCGGGAAGAATTATTGCAAGCGGTAAAGCGCACGGCGCTGCTGACCTCGCCTGATTCTCCCGCGATTAAAATTGATTTTGTAAAAGGTAAAATCCTGATTTCATCCCGGTCTCCCAATCTCGGAGAAGCGCACGAAGAAATCGATGCGGAGATTGACGGGGAGGATATTGCGATCGGGTTCAATCCGTATTACATCATTGATGTTTTAAAAAATCTGGACGTTGAAAAAGTTTCGCTTTCTTTAACCGAACCCGACAAACCGGGGCTGTTAAAGGGAAAAGAAGGGTATTTGTACGTGATTATGCCGATGCAGATCAGTTAATTTTAATTTCGGCCTCAAAGGACTCCGCGCGGCGCCATGGATGCGATAAAAACCATCATGAACAGTGTTATCGCAGAGCTGTCGAGTCCGGAAAAAGAAATCCGCAAACGGCTTATCCAGGCGTGGCCCAAAATTGCGGGGGCAAAAATCGCAAGCAGCACCAAACCCTTTCTAGGTAAAAACAAAACGCTCTGGGTATGGGTCGAACATTCCGCCCTTGCCTTTGAGCTTAATCAGAGGTATCGCCAGGCGCTATTGAAGCGAGTCCAGGCGGTGGTCGGCGAGCAAGAAGTCCAAACGATTAATATTCGTGTGGGGCGGGGAAAATAAACCGAGGCAGCACAACCCATGAAAATGACAGCCGGAGAAGAAAAAATGGCAAAAGCCAAAAAGCCAAAAGATGAGGCAAGGCAAACAAAGGCAGCGGCAGGCGAAAGCCACAAATACGATGCCACTAAAATTCAGGTGCTTGAGGGCGTTGACGCCGTCCGCAAACGGCCGGGGATGTATATCGGCGACACCACGGCGCGCGGGCTGCACCACCTGGTTTATGAAGTGGTCGACAACTCCATCGATGAGGCGCTGGCAGGGCATGCGACCGAAGTTGAAACCATCATCCGCGCGGACGGCAGCGTTGAAGTAACCGATAACGGCCGGGGTATTCCGGTCGACATTCACAAAGCCCAGAAAAAATCCGCACTCGAAGTCGTCATGACAACGCTGCATGCCGGCGGCAAGTTCGACAATAAGGCTTACCGCGTTTCGGGCGGGCTTCACGGTGTCGGCGTTTCGGTGACGAACGCGCTGTCGGAGTGGTGCGAGGTCGAGGTCCACCGGGACGGAAAAATTTATCAGCAAAATTATGAAGCCGGGCGGCCGGTCAATAAAGTTCACGAAAAAGGGGCCACAAAAAAACGCGGCACCGTCGTGCGCTTCAAGCCGGACACGAAGATTTTTGATACCATCGAATTCAGTTATGACACGCTTTCAAACCGGCTGCGCGAACTCGCCTTCCTGAACAAGGGGATCCGCATCGTCATCCGGGACGAGAGGCAAAAAAAAGAAATCAAAGAGCATGTTTTTTTGTACAAAGGCGGTATTTCCGAATTTATCCAGTATATCAACCGCAACAAAATTCCGATTCAGCGCAAAATTTTCTATGTAGAAAAGACGAAAGACGGCGTCGAAGTCGAGCTGGCTTACCAATACAACGACAGTTACAGTGAAGACCTCTTTTCGTTTGCCAACAACATTAACACCATCGAAGGAGGCGCGCACTTGAGCGGCTTTCGCACGGCGTTGACGCGCGCGACAAACCAGTATGCTAAAAGCCATGATCTTCTCAAGGGGCTCGAGGGCGCCCTGTCCGGCCCGGATATTTCCGAAGGGCTGGCGGCAGTAATCAGTGTAAAAATTCCGTCTCCGCAGTTTGAGGGACAGACAAAGACAAAACTCGGGAACGGCGAAGTGGAAGGAATCGTTTATTCTATCGCCTATGAAAGCATCGTTGATTTTTACGAAGAAAACCCGCCCATTGCCAATAAAATTATTGAGAAGGCGGTTCTTGCTCTAAGGGCCCGCGAGGCGGCGCGCAAGGCGCGCGAACTGACGCGGCGCAAGGGAGCCATGGATTCCTCGTCGCTGCCCGGCAAGCTTGCCGATTGTTCCGACGGCGACCCGAAAAATTGCGAGCTTTACCTGGTTGAAGGAGACTCGGCCGGCGGCTCCGCAAAGCAGGGACGCGACCGCAGATTTCAGGCCATTCTGCCGCTGCGCGGAAAAATCATCAATGTTGAAAAAGCGCGCATCGACAAGGTCCTTTCAAACGAGGAAATTCGCACGATCATCACAGCCATTGGCGCAGGGATCGAAGAAGAATTCAACATCGAGAAGCTGCGCTACAACAAAATTATTTTGATGTGCGATGCCGACGTCGATGGAAGCCACATCCGCACCCTGCTGCTGACGTTTTTCTACCGTCAGATGCGGAAGCTGATCGAAGGCGGGCATATTTATATCGCCCAGCCGCCGCTTTATAAGCTGAAAAAAGGCAAACGGGAAGAATATATCCAAACGGAAGAAAAGATGAACGACATCCTGCTTGAGATGGGCTGCGAGGATCTGGCAATAAAAAGTCCGGCTAAAAAAGCGGCGGTGTCGGGCAAGGAAGTCCGCGATCTCTTGGTTCTTCTGCAGGCCATCGAAGACCTGGAGTCTTCACTGCGCCGCAAGAGCATTACGCTCGGGGCTTATATAAAGGCAGGTGACAAAAAGAAGGGGTTTCCGCAGTACCTGATCCGTAATTTTAAAGAGGGCTTCGAAACTTTTGCCTATTCCGAAAAAGAAGTGCAGGAGTTCGAAAAACGTTTCGGAAAG
>Ga0154334_1128_pt4 | contig 10644 bp, 10 predicted proteins | sample RifGroA2_FD_115862 | JGI IMG/M metagenome (GOLD analysis project Ga0154334, IMG submission 115862) | Omnitrophica bacterium GWA2_52_8 | reverse complement strand
ACCTGCGTTTCGGCGGCGTTAAGCGGGACTTGACCGAAACCCATCTTGAAAAGATTAAATCCATTATTCTCCGCTTTCCAAAATTTCTCGAAGAATTCGAGAACCTGCTCACCGGCAACGAAATCCTCTGCATGCGGACGCAGAATGTGGGTGTTCTCCCCGCAGAACTTGCCGTCAACGCCAGCATTACGGGCCCCATGCTAAGGGCCTCGGGCGTTAACTATGACATCCGTAAAATCGACGGGTATTCCGTTTATAACCGTTTCAAATTCCGTGTCCCGCTCGGACAAAAGGGCGATGTTTTTGACCGCTACTATGTCCGCGTCCTGGAAATGCATGAATCGCTCAAAATCATCGAGCAAGCGCTGAAGGACATCCCCGCCGGCGAAACTATCAGTAAAAAAATGGCGCCGTTTCTTAAGGCCCCCCGCAATTTCAAGCCGCCCGTCGGCGAGGCCTACGGACGGGTCGAAGCGCCGAAGGGCGAACTTGGTTTTTATGTGATGAGCGACGGCACGCCGCAGCCCTGGCGTTATCATGTCCGCTCGCCTTCGCTGATCAACCTGACAATTCTCGAAGATATGTGTATCGGCAGTAAAATTGCGGACGCCATTGTGATTTTAGGTTCTGTGGACATCGTATTGGGAGAAGTCGACCACTGACCGGTATCGACAGTTTGGGTTGCAGCCTGGTCAAAAAGAGGTTTCCATGATATTCGGTTCCGGTATTTTAAAAGGCATGCTCGTCACGCTGAAAAATTTTACGTCATCTTATTTTAAAGGGCCTGACGAAGGCGGCTTGTTTACGGTCCAGTATCCCGAAAAACGGCTCCCGGAAAAGGAAAACTTCCGCAATTTCCCATTTCTTGTGTTTGATAACACTCCGGACAACCTGCGCTGCGTCGCCTGCGACATCTGCGCCAAGGAATGTCCGCCGAAATGCATTTATATTGTTCGTGAATTCGACAAGGAAGGCCGCCCGCTCAAGCGTCCGGCAACCTTTGACATCGACCTCACGGTCTGTATGAACTGCGGTTTTTGCGAAGAGGCCTGCCCTTTTGACGCCATCTATATGGACCACGATTTCGAAATTGCCAACGCTGACCGTCATGACAAACTGCTTTATCACAAGGACGATCTGCTGAAATCAAACGAATATTTCCGGAAAATAAGGCCGACTAATGCGTCGGCAGTGGACGCGCGCAGGCACGAGGCGGAAGAAAAGAAAAAAGCGGCCGCGGCGGCCGTGGCGGCAAAAGCAGCGGCCCCAAAACCAACGCCGCCGGCAGCGCCAAATAGTCCGGCAGCCTGATTAAAACAGGCCGGTGGGTCTTTATTTCAACTGAACTTTAAACGGATTTTATGGACCAAATTTTTGTCACATTAAAATCAGGGATACTGGATCAACTGGGCCGGTTCCTTCCCGATTGGGCGCTTGTTGTGCATTCGGTTTTGATCAGCATCACAGCCATCGCGATCCTCGGCCCCGTAACGATGATGTATCTGACACTGCTTGAGCGTAAAGTCGTGGGCCGCATGCAAAACCGTCCGGGTCCGAACCGGGTCGGCAAATGGGGCGTTCTGCAGCCGATCGCCGACGGCATTAAAATGCTCACAAAAGAAGACATCGTCCCCCTTCGCGCCGACGGTGTCCTGCATTTTCTCGCGCCGGTATTGATCGTCATGCCCGCACTGCTTGTATTTGCCGTGATCCCGTTCGGCCGCAACATGACCCCCGTCAATCTCAACATCGGGTTTCTGTATTTTATTGCCGTCTCTTCCACTTCTGCGATTCCGATCTTTATGGCAAGCTGGGGCTCGCGCAACAAATACGCGCTTCTCGGCGGCATGCGTGTGATCGCCCAGATGATCTCCTATGAAGTGCCGATGGTGCTCGCGGCCGTCCCCGTACTGATGCTTACCGGCAGTCTCTCGACAAACGATATTGTGACGGCCCAGTCCGGCTGGGGCGGCCTTCAATGGTTTGCGCTGACACCCTGGGGATTTGCGGGCTTTATCATCTTTTTTCTTTGCGGGGTGGCCGAATGCAACCGCTCCCCCTTCGACCTGGCTGAGGCCGAATCCGAAATCATCGCCGGATTTCACACAGAATACAGCGGCATGAAATTCGCGCTCTTTTACATGGCGGAGTTCATGAACTCCTTCACCGTCTCGGCGATTTGCACCACGCTGTTTCTCGGCGGCTGGCAGGGTCCGGGATTTCTGCCCTCATGGCTGTGGTTTTTCCTGAAAACTTATTCCCTGATTTTTGTGATGATCTGGTTTCGCGGCACGCTTCCCCGGTTCCGGATCGACCAGTTAATGGGACTGGCTTGGAAACTGCTTCTGCCGATGACGCTCGCCAATATCCTGATCGCGGGATTCTGGCATTTCACGCACGGTTGGATCAAAATTGCCGGTTCTATCGCGCTTGTGATTGCGTCTTATGAAGGCTTGGTCCGGCTTAATCAACGCTATACGCCCGAAAAACGGGTCTACACTTTTGCGGAATAATTCATGATAAGCGAAATGCAAACCGGCATCCAGATTGGAATTTACCTGGTGATGGCTCTCAGCGTATTCGCGGCCCTCGCGGCCGTTAATTTGCCCAACATCTTCCATGCGGCCCTGGCTTTTATCGGAACGTTACTCGGTATTGCCGGAATTTTTATTTCGCTGCGCGCCGATTTTCTGGCGCTGGCGCATATTTTGATTTATGTCGGCGCCGTGATGACGCTTGTCATTTTTGCGATCATGCTCACGCAGCGCCTGAGCGACCCGAATGTGCGTCAGCACAATAACCTGAGCGCGCCTGCCTTCCTGGGCGGCCTTGCATTTTTGACTTTAATGGCAAAACTTATTTATACGACACCCTGGCCCGTCAAAGCCGCCGGGACCGTCCCGCATGTTTCTGTCATGGACCTGGGCCAAGCGCTGATGACAACTTACGTCTTTCCGTTTGAAGTGATTTCGGTCGTCCTGATTTCCGCGCTTCTGGGCGCAATCGTCATCGCAAAAAAGGATCCGTTATGATCATTCCACTGGAACATTATTTGATTTTCGGCGCAGTGCTATTCACGATCGGTATCTACGGAATCCTCGTGCGGCGCAACATTATCGGAATTTTGATTTCGATCGAGATGATTTTAAACGCTGTCAACGTCAATCTGGTTGCGTTCTCACGCAGCACATCGGCATCCCCGGAAACCGGACAAATCTTTGCGATTTTTGTCATCGCGCTCGCGGCGGCCGCGGCAGTCGTCGGCCTCGCGCTCGTTCTGGCGCTCTTCCGGGTCCGTAAAACCGTGCTGACGGATGAAATCACGTTACTCAAATGGTAAACCGGTCATGATTCATTACACGCCTTATATCCCGCTTTTCCCGTTTATCGCGTTTGTCATCAATATCCTTTTCGGCCGCTATGTCCGCAAAGGTGCGGCGCTGATATCGATCGCGGCGAGCTTGGCGGCCTGTGCCGTCGCCCTGCCTGCCATCGCTTATGTGGTGCACCATGGGGCCTACAGTGTCCAAACCGAATGGCTGTTGCTCGGTAAAAAAACGCTCAGTTTCGGCGTCCTGCTTGATCCTCTGGGCTGTGTCCTGCTGTTTGTCGTCACCCTAATCGGCACGCTGATCCAGGTTTATTCCGCGGGCTATATGCATGACGACGCGCACTTTTCGCGCTTCTTTGCCTACGTTTCGCTGTTCATGGCCGCAATGCTGACGCTTGTGATCGCAAACAACTACCTTCTCTTCTTCATGGCTTGGGAAGTCATGGGCCTGTGTTCTTACCTTTTAATCGGGTTTTGGTCGGAAAAAAACAGCGCCGCCGACGCCGGCCGCAAGGCCTTTCTTACGACGCGGGTCGGCGATATCGGATTTTTTATCGGCATTATGACGCTCTTCGCCGGAGCGGGTACGCTCAATTTTGCTGATCTCGGGCATGCCGCGCATCTCATGGAGAACACACCGCTGCTCACGGCCGCAGCCCTTTTGATTTTCTGCGGGACCGTCGGAAAATCCGCCCAATTTCCTTTGCATGTATGGCTGCCGGACGCCATGGAAGGTCCGACGCCCGTCAGCGCGCTGATCCACGCCGCCACCATGGTCGCCGCGGGCGTCTTTTTGATCGCCCGCTCATTTCCGCTTTTTGAAGCCGCCCCCGACGCCATGCAGACCGTTGCCGTGATCGGCACCATGACGGCGTTCATGGCGGCTTTTATTGCGCTTTCGGCAACCGATATCAAAAAAGTTTTGGCCTATTCAACAATCTCGCAGCTGGGCTACATGGTCGCCGCACTCGGCTTGGGGGGTTTTGCGGCCGGAACATTTCATCTGATGACGCACGCGTTTTTTAAGGCCCTGCTCTTCCTCGGTGCGGGTTCCGTGATCCATGGCTGCCATACACAGGACCTGCGGGAAATGGGCGGTCTTTTCGGTAAAATGAAACATACGGCCGCGACATTCGTTCTGGCTTCGCTGGCCATCGCCGGAGTCCCTCCGCTTTCGGGTTTCTGGAGCAAAGACGAAATTCTGGCTGCGGCCTATACCGCACACAATCCCGTCATTTACTGGACGCTTGCCCTGACCGCGCTGATGACTTCCTTTTATATGTTCCGGCTCGTCTTTATGGCCTTTTTCGGCAAACCGCGGAATCCGAAAATCCACGCGCATGAATCTCCGGCCGTCATGACTGTTCCGCTCTGGCTTCTTGCGATCGGCGCCGTTCTTGCAGGGATTCCGGGCTCGCCTTTCATGCACCACTGGTTCCAGAATTTTCTGGCCGGGGGCGTTCATGCCGGAGGGCACGCCGCCGGTCACGGCTCGGAACATGTCATCATTCCTTTCGTCGTCGCCACTTCGCTTGCGGCCGCCTTCGGCGGCATCATCTCAGCCTGGTTTTTATATCTGAAAAATCCGGGACTGCCGGCAATAATCAGCCGGGTTTTCCGGCCGCTCTACACGGCTTCCTTGAACAAACTGTGGTTCGACGAAATTTACACAATCCTTTTCATCAGGCCGTTCGGGGCCATGAGCCGCGCTCTTTACCGCATCGACGAACAGGTCATTGATTATCTTGTCAACAAGACCGGCCTGGCGACAGCCCGCACAAGCCGAATCAAAGGCTGGATCGACAAGCACATCGTCGACGGCCTTGTAAACCTCACGGGCTGGACCGTTCAGCTCGCAAGCGCACTGGTCCGCTTGCTACAAACGGGTTATTTGCAGCACTATGTGTTGATCGCGTTTCTCGGAACCATTGTCTTATTCTTTATCGAATTGCGAAAATAAGGAGCCCTTATGCAGACGCATCTTTTATCGTGGATTACTTTTACTCCGCTGGCCGGGGCCTTGCTCGTTTTACTCTTGCCGAAAAACAATTCCCGGCTGATCAAATCGGTGGCGACGGCGGCGACCCTTTTGACCGGCGCGCTTACCGTCAAGGCCTTGACGCTGTTCAATGCCGCCGAACCCGGCTTCCAGATGATCGAAAAAGCCGTTTGGATTCCCCAGTTTAACGTCCATTACTATCTTGGCACCGACGGCATCAGCTTTCCGATGGTGTTCTTGACGGCGCTGATTTCGATCCTGGCCTGCATCGGGTCGTTCGGCATCAAGACCCGCGAAAAAGAATACTATTTCCTCTATCTGCTGCTCGAAACCGGCATGATGGGAACGTTTCTCGCACTTGATTTGTTCCTCTTCTATATCTTTTGGGAAGTCGTGCTCGTGCCCATGTATTTCCTGATCGGCATCTGGGGCGGTCCGAGACGCGAATATGCCGCCATTAAATTTTTCCTGTATACGCTTACCGGAAGCATGTTCATGCTGCTCGGAATCCTGGCGCTTTACTTTAAATCCGAACCGCACACCTTCGACTGGGTCCGGCTTGCGAATGCGGGATTTGATCCCGGTTTTCAGAAGATTGTGTTTCTTGCCCTGTTCCTCGGCTTTGCCGTCAAAGTGCCCTGCTTTCCGTTCCACACCTGGCTGCCCGACGCTCACGTCGAAGCTCCGACACCGATTAGCGTCATCCTGGCCGGCGTGCTGTTAAAAATGGGGACTTACGGTTTTATGCGCTTCAGTTATCCGTTCCTGCCGGACGCGGCCGAATGGTTCCGTCCCGCGCTCGCTATCCTCGCAGTTATCGGCATCGTCTACGGCGGATTTGTCGCGTTTGCGCAATCGGACTTCAAAAAAATGGTCGCCTATTCAAGCGTAAGTCACATGGGTTTTGTGCTTCTCGGGCTTGCGGCCTTTACGTCAGACGGCTTCAACGGGGCCCTGCTGCAGATGTTCAACCACGGCACCATTACCGCCGGCCTTTTCTTGTTGGTCGGCGTCCTCTACGACCGCGCCCATACGCGTGATATGGGGGCCTTTGGCGGTCTCAGCGCCGTAACGCCCGTTTACGCAGGCATTCTGATCTTTTTTTCGCTGGCGTCGCTCGGACTGCCGGGCATGAGCGGGTTTATCAGCGAGTTTATGACACTCCTAGGCTCTTACACGTACAGCAAACTCTTTACCGGCCTGGCCTGCATCGGGATCATCCTCGCAGCCGCCTATCTCCTGACGATGATCCGCAAAGTCCTGCTGGGCCCCGTCAATGATAAATGGAAAGGGCTTACGGACATTAACCTGCGCGAGCTTATCACGCTTGTGCCGTTGATGGCCTTCATCCTCTGGATCGGCGTCTATCCGAAAGTGATTTTGAGCTACATGGCTTCAAGCGTGCAAGTGCTGCTTGCTTCCGTCGGAGGGGTTTCCTAGCATGAACGCAACTGAAAGCCTGCGTTATTTTCTGCCCGAACTATTTCTCCTCTCCGGAGCGCTGATTTCCCTTGGCCTGGATTTGTTCGTCCGGAACAAAAAACTGGTCGGTTTTTTTGCCGTGCTGGTACTCCTCGGCACCGCGGTTTTTCCTCAAGTGTCCGACCTGGCCGGAAAGCCCTTGGAACTTTTCTATGGTTTTTTCACGCTGGACGCTTATACCTGCTTCTTCAGGGTCCTAACAGTGTTGATTCTTGCAGCAACGGTCCTGATCTCGATAAGTTACCGCGAGCTGTCCCCCTCCGAAGAAGGCGAATATTACACGCTGCTGCTTTTGACAGGCTTCGGATTGATTTTAATGGCCGCTTCGACCAACCTGCTCATGATTTTTCTTTCGGTCGAATTTGTGTCGCTGATGTCCTACATCCTCACCGGCTTCCTGCGTAAAAGTCATAAGGCCAAGGAAGCGGCCATGAAATATCTGCTTTACGGCAGCGCGGCCTCCGGCATCATGCTCTTCGGCATGTCGCTTGTCTTCGGCGCTTCCGGTTCGCTCGAGCTTTCGATTATCCGGAACCTTTCCGCAACGGCCCCTTTTTACGGCGTAACGCTCATCGCCCTCATCCTTTTTCTCGTCGGACTCGGGTTCAAGATTTCAATGGCCCCTTTTCATATGTGGGCCCCGGATGTTTACGAGGCGGCACCGACTCCGGTCGCCGCGTTTTTGACGGTTGCGCCGAAAGCGCTCGGGTTTGCGCTCATGATGCGCGTATTGTCGACAGGGTTTTTGTGGATCAACTGGAAATGGAGCCCGCTATTGATGGGCCTTTCGATCCTGACCATGACGGTCGGCAATGTGACCGCGATTGCGCAGACAAACATCAAGCGGCTGCTTGCGTATTCCAGTATTGCCCAGGCGGGTTACATTCTTATGGGCGTGTGCACCTTCAATGAGACGGGTGTTCCGGGCGTACTGATTTATCTCGTGGCCTATGCCTTTACGAACCTGGGGGCTTTTACCGTCGTCATTATGGTTTCAAACAGCACAAAAAGCGACGAACTGCTCTCCTACGCCGGGCTCGCAAAACGCGCCCCGTTTTTGGCGGCAAGCTTGACGGTTTTCATGCTTTCTCTTGCGGGGATCCCGCCGCTGGCGGGGTTCATCGGAAAGTTTTATGTCTTCTCGAGCGCAATTCAGGCAGGTTATCTGACGCTGGCTGTGGCAGCCGCCGTCAACAGCGCGATTGCCGCTTTTTACTATTTCAAAGTCGTTCGGCTTATGTATCTTGTTCCGGAAGAAACCCCTGAAAAAATTCCTTATCCTCTTCCGCTGACCCTTGCCCTCGGGCTTCTCCTCATCGGAACCTTCGCCGTCGGCCTCGCTCCCTCGGTTTTCATCAAAGCCGTCCAAACCGCGCTGTTTGTTTAATTCTATAGCGATCAAACAGCACAAATTGTTTCTCAGAGAAAATCCGATCCTTCATTACGCCTTTTATCATGTTGAATAGCTATCTGAACAACAGAAGCTCCGGCAATCCCTCCAAGAAATGTCAACATGGCGGCATAAAAAAAGTTTTGTAGCGCATAATAATTAGCCAAAAATAATATCGCTATCGGAATAGAATAGATCAAAAGCCCTTTAAAATCCCGGCGCCACTCAGCCCGCTCAAAAAGGCGAACTGTTTTTAGTACGAGTGTCTTTGCGCAGCGCAGGCATTTGGGGGATGAATCACCTGCGTCATGCTGCGAGTAACTGCGTGTAACCTTACAATCTTCGCATTCATACCATATTTTAAACGGCGGCGTTTCAACCAAGATTTGCATAATCGGATTCATATAATGGCGAAATTCCCCTTGATCAAACCAAATGCCCTTGCATGACGGACAAGCATCAAGGGTCATGCCTTTTTGGTTGCTGATCGGTTTTTTTTCATTTTTATCTTACATTTAGGACAGGCGATCTCCATCTGATCGAGTTCTTTGCGATCCAGCCTTAGCCTTGAAGAAATGGCTGTGATTCCGGCGACATGCTCATTGCCCGTATCCTCCAAATCTAAAAATATGCCGTGACAGTTTGGGCACCCTTCATACGTAATCCCTCCGAATCCCGTATGCACAACTTCAGCTTGGCATTTCGGACAATTTGTAAAAGTTTTTTTGGGGGCTCCCATGCGCATTTCTCCTTAATTTTTTTGGCTGTTTCCGATTTCAACCTTCATTGGAATTTTAAGATGGACGCCGCAAATAAGCACAATACCGCAAAGCATATAAAGGGAGGCAATAAAAACGAAAAACTGGCTGGCGATTTGGACTCTATAAAAATAGACCATCAAATACGCCGTCCCGGCCATGAAGGACAGGTAGACGATCCAGTGGAGCGGCGCATAGCGCACGGTCAGCGGGGCCCGGCACTTCGTGCAATCAAACCGGTGCGGATAACTGAGGCAGATGCCTCGTAAATGTTTTAGCACAAAGGAAAGCGACGCCCACGGGATAACGGTACCGCATTTTGGGCACTTCACCACTTGGACCAATCGAAGCATCGAAGACTCCCCGCACTCTAAGGACGGTTTACAGACAGGATTTTGAGGATTTTGAGGATTTTCGGACCTGTCCAAACAGTTCTTTATCGGATCTTTGGGGAATAATCGTTAGCGGGAAAATTATGGCCACGCTTGAGATGAAGAAAAAAATACCGGTTTTCTAGGACGGAACACAGATTTCGCGGGTCACCGCAAGCCTGTCGGACACAGGCTGCTTTCCGATCCCGGGGCCTTTTTTTTCAACGGCCTGCAGCCGGCTGAGAAGCCCGGTGCGGTTGGCCAGCTGAATACTAAGCCCGGGACGGGCATTGAGCTCCAAAATCAGCGGTCCCAGCAGGGTGTCGATCACAAAGTCGACGCCAAGGTAGCCCAGAGGGAAGATATCGTAAAGCTTGGCGGCATACTCCAGAATCGTATGCCAAAAAGGGATTATGACGCCGGCCACGGGCTGGCCGGTGTCCGGGTGCTTGGACGCCAAGCGGTTACGCCAAACACCGCCGTAAGTGATCCCGTCGCCCATGCTGACTCCGACCCCGACCGCCCCCTGATGCAGGTTTGCCTTTCCGTCCGACATCCGGGTCGGCAGCCGCAGCATCGACATAACGGGCACGCCGCGAAATACAATGATGCGGATGTCCGGCACGCCGCGGAACGTGACGTGTTTGAATGCCGCATGACTGCGCACAAGGTATTCAATAAAAGCCACGTCATCGATACCTCCGAGTGAATAGAGGCCCGCAAGAATATTGGTCACGTGATATTCCAGATCATCCTCGCTGATCCACTCTCCGCTCGCTTTCTGAAACCGGTCGGTTTTACGGTCCGCGATGACAAGGATCCCGCGCCCTTCAGCACCACGCGAAGGTTTGACCACAAACTCCTTCATATATTTCTTTTCTCGGAAAAGCCGGGATTGATAGTCATAAAGAATTTCATCATAGGTGGGCGGAACAGGCAGGCCGTGGGATTCCAAAACTTTTTTGGTTTTAAGCTTGTCATCAACCAGCGGATAAAACTGCCTCGGATTGTTCGGCAAAAGATAATCGGCATTGCGTTTGTTCATTCCGAGCAGCCCCGCACGAAAAAAACTCAGCATGATGCTTATTCCTTCCGCAGGCCCGCGGCCTGCCGGCGCAGTTCCCAAAACCTGGGAATTTCAAGAAGCCGAAGCCCCGTATAGCGGCCGAGCAACAGTTGAAAACTGACAAACAGAAGCAAAAATTCCGGGAAAGAAAATAAATAGGCCCGTAGTGCCGGGATTTCAAACAGGAAATACGCAACGAAGGCCACGATAAGTGTCCCGGCCATGCATTTAAGTGCCGTGAGCGTTC
>Ga0154334_1014_pt2 | contig 10749 bp, 10 predicted proteins | sample RifGroA2_FD_115862 | JGI IMG/M metagenome (GOLD analysis project Ga0154334, IMG submission 115862) | Omnitrophica bacterium GWA2_52_8 | reverse complement strand
GAAGCCGGGATTGCGGCCTTTCAGGACGATTATGCTTTTCTCGGCCTGGCCTTTTTGGATTTATACGAGGCCACCTTTGCTGCCGAATGGCTGGAGGCCGCCAGGCAATTGGCGCGGGACATGATGGATTTATTTTATGACCGGGAACAGGGCGGTTTTTTCTATACGGGACGGGACGCAGAAAAACTTTTGTTCCGCACAAAGGAACATTACGACGGCGCCGTACCGGCCGGAAATTCGGCTGCCGCGCGGCTTTTGATCCGGCTTTGCGGTATTGACGGTACGGCGGAGTATGAAAATACAGCCCGGCAGGTTATTTTATCGGTGGCTTGTTCGCTCAATCAATATCCCGTGAGCTATTCGGAATTGCTGTGGAGTGTCGAAATGCTCCTGTTTCAGCTTCAAACGGTGCGTTTGGCGGGCGACGAAAAATCTGCAGAATATCAGGCCATGAAAAAATGTTTAGACTCTGCCTTCCTTCCTTATACCGTGACGGTACGGGACCCCGGGGCAATGAACCGGCCGGCGGCATATTTATGTCGCGGTCAAGTCTGCCAGGCGCCCCTATATTCCGCGGAAGACCTCCGCGGGGAATTGAGCCGTCTTCCTGCGGAATGAGAAAGCTTTTATGATAAAAAAAAATCCGCAGGTTCGAAGACGGAAAACGGTTGCATTGGATATTGTGATTGTCGGATCCGGAATCGCCGGTCTCGGAACCGCGATGGCTTTTACGGATGCCGGTAAAAAAGTCATGGTTCTCGAAAAAAAAATGACGGGCGAAGCCTCCCAAGCCGCCGCTGGGATCCTGGACCCTTTTTTAGAACGCGGCCCCCGGCACCCGCTTTTGCCGCTTGCGATAAGCGCCCTTCGAAAATTCCCTCAATTAATACAAAAAATCCGCAAGGTGACCGGCGGTGATGCTGGATACCGTTGTGCGGGTTTGATGTATGTGGCCTTTACGCCGGCTGAGGAAAAAATATTACGGGCAAAATACCGATGGCAGAAAAAAACCGGTGTGGCGCTTCGCTGGCTTAAGCGCCATGAAGTCGTGAAGCGCGAACCCGGAGTTTGCGGGAGTGTGCGTTGCGGGATTTATTATCCGGGTATCGGCAGGGTAATTGCGCCTGATTTTTTACGGTCGATCCGGACCTATCTGATAAAAAAAGGGTGTCTGTTCCGCACAGTCTCTCGGGATCCGCGGCCCGTGACAGATCAAAAAGGGGTGAAGCGGTTCATGTTCGGAGCAGGCGGCAATACCTATTTAGCCGCTGACATGGTTTTTACGCGCGGTGCCTGGGAAAAATATTCCCCTAAAAAAAACGTCCGGCCCTGGTTCCGCCCGGTGCGCGGACAGGCTTTGATCGTGCGCATGCCCCGATGCAAGTTGATGACGACGGTCCACTCGGTTCGGAGCGCCTATGTTGTCCCTTGGCAGAAATCGGTTTATTTACTGGGTTCGACGGTCGAGTTTTCCGGCTTTCGGCCGCACACGACGAGGGCGGGCTTGTGCCGCATCCGTGACGGCGCGCAGAGACTTGTTCCGGCGTTCCGCTCGGCGCGGATGATTCGAAAATGGGCTGGATTACGGCCCATTAGTCGTGATAGGCTCCCGGTGATCGGCCGGACCGGTGCCGGAGGCGCTTATCTGCTGAACGGTTTATACCGCAGCGGGATTTTGCTCGGATGTGAATTAGGACGTCTCCTGTCGCATGGAATTATGCGGCGGAAAATGCCGAAAATCATCGAACCCTACTCACCCGGAAGGATCAAGATTTGAAACCGTCATCGGACCGTGATATAGCGTCGGTGCTGAGATTCTCGATTGCAGGAGCGGTCCTGCTTTTTGTTATCAAATTTATTACGGCCCTTCTGACGCATTCCTTGGCCGTGATGGCTTCGGCGCTGGATTCTTTTTTGGATATTACCGTCTCGACCGTGAATTTTATCGCAGCCCGGAGTGCGGCAAAGCCGCCGGATAACGAGCATACCTACGGTCATGAGAAAATCGAAAGCCTTGCGGGTCTTTTCCAGAGTCTGCTGATCGGTTTGAGCGGCTGCTATTTGGTCTTTGAGTCTTTGCGGCGCATGATTTCGGGTGAAACGCTTGAGAATATACCCGTCGGTTTCGCAATCATGCTGATTTCTTTGTTCGTCAGCATTTTGATCGTTGTCATCTTAAAAAGGGCTCTCAGAAAAAACCGGTCTTTGATTCTGGAGTCCGAGAGCCTTCATTTTACGTCCGACATCGCGGCCCACGGCGGTGTTTTGCTGGCACTCCTTCTTTTTATTGTCACCCGCTGGGTCTTTTGGGACATCCTGGTTTCGGTTTTGATTGCGTTCTATATTTTTAAATCCGCCTATGCTATTTTAATGCGCTCAGTTCATGAACTCCTGGACGCAAGCCTGCCTCCTCAGGAAGTGAGGTCGATTCATGAATCAATCTATGCTTTTGACCCTTCAATCGTAGGGGTGCATAATTTCCGAAGCCGCCGTGTCGGCGGAAAAGTGTTCATGGATTTTCACATTGAAATACGAGGCATCAAAGACTTTAAGGCGGCGCACGGGAGAACCGAGGCTTTGATCTCATTCTTGCGTGAGAAATACCCTCAAGCGGATTTGACCGTTCATTTTGATCCGGAAGGAGAGTCCTAGTACCGCCTGACATTTGATTTTGGGGGAAGGCGGTACTGTACACGACGACACTTGAAATTGTTTACCCCCAATTTCAAGTGTCATGAGGTACTAGCGGTTTATGCGGATATTGTTAATCGAAGATGAAAAAAAAATGGCGAGTTTCATCCAGCGCGGGCTGAAGGAAGAAGGCTACATCGTGGATGTTGCCTTTGACGGGGAGCAAGGATGGGAATATGTCACGGCCAACGACTATGACCTCATCCTTCTTGACTGGATGGTCCCCAAAATCAGCGGTCTGGAGCTTTGCGGAAAACTGCGCGCGGAGAAGTATACGGTCCCGATTTTGATGCTGACGGCAAAAGACTCCGTGGAGGATAAAATCAAAGGCTTGGACCAGGGGGCCGATGATTATCTTGCGAAACCGTTTGCGTTTGACGAGTTGTTGGCGCGTATAAGGGCGCTGCTGCGCCGTCCCCATGACATTCAACCCGAGACCAGTCTTTCATGCGGAGTGCTGCGCATTGATCTTTTATCCCATCACGGGTACCTTGACGGCCAGGAATTGACGTTATCACAGAAAGAGTTTGCGCTTCTCGAATATTTGATGCGGCACAAGGGGCAGGTGGTATCGCGAACCCAAATCGCCGAGCATGTATGGGATATGCATTTCGACCCGATGAGCAACACAGTGGATGTTTATATCAATTTTTTGCGGAAAAAAATTGACGGTCAAAGCAAGCGAAGCTTGATCCAAACGGTGCGCGGTATTGGTTATCGATTGCTCGATTCATGAAAGTTCTGCGGTCCGTTAAATTCCGTCTCACGCTTTCTTACGCGTTCATCCTTACGCTGTTCCTCTCGGCTTTTGCCCTCTTCATGCGCGAAGAATTGTCCCGCGTCCTTTACGCCGACAAGGACAAGCAGCTGGTCGAGGAATCCGTCCGGCTGATGAGGCCTCTGGAAAGTTATTTCGACGGTATTTTCTTAAGCGAACCCAAGCCTGCGTCCGAAAATTCCCGTCAGCTCCTTTATATTCTGCCCCGTGAAATCAGGCAGAGCCTGTACGACCGCATCGAAGCGTGGGAGAAAACAAACCGCATGTTAAGTCGCAGCACACTGATGGTCCGGTTTGTCCATACGAATCATTCACTGTTTGTATCCAACCTCAAAGGATGGGAACGGGAAATCATATTTCCAAATTTCGAGCGGGACTCGGCCTTTATGGAGACGGGGAAGTCTTTTCAAACCATTCACTTCCAAAAAAAACCCATTCGTTTATATTACCAGCTGGTTGAATATGAAGGGCGTCCGCTTTTTGTTTTGCAGATCGGCGCACCGATTCATGAAATACGAAGCACCTTGCAGCGGTTGTCCCTGATTATCGGGATCTCCATACCCGGCCTTGTCGTTGCGGCGTGCCTCGCCGGCTGGCTGCTTGCAAAGCGGTCCCTGCGCCCGATTGATTCGATGATACGCAAAGCACGCGAAATCACAATGGCGGATTTAAAAAGCAGGCTGCCGCGGACGCACACGGGCGATGAACTCGACCGTCTTGCCGATACCCTGAACGAAATGCTGGAGCGCATAGAAAATTCGGCCAAATCAATCCGCGATTTCAGTTCGAATATTTCGCATGAGCTCAAGACCCCGCTGGCGATTATTCGCGGCGAGATTGATTTGGCGCTAAGACGCTCCCGGTCGCCGCTGGATCTGATTCAAACGCTGCGTGTTATTGAGGAAGAAGTCAACGAGTTGATCCGGCTTGTGGATGATTTGATGCTGCTTTTAAAAAGTGACGCGAAACAGCTTCGCCTCGAGAAGCAAAATCAAAAGCTGGAAGATATTCTGCAGCAGACGGCCGACAGGTTCCGTGAGCGAGCGGCACACAAAAACATCCGGCTCGAGGTTTTTATAAAACAGCCCGCGGCGGTTGTGGGAGACAGCCTTTATTTGAAAAGGCTTTTCAGCAACCTGCTCGACAATGCGATCAAATTTACGCCTGAGGGGGGCAGTGTGACCATGACGCAAAATCGGACGCCCGACAATCAAGTGCGGGTCGAGGTCGCGGACACGGGAATCGGAATCGAACCCGAATTAACGGAAAAAGTTTTTATCCGCTTTTTCAGAACAGACCAAGCCCGGGCCCATGAGGGCTCCGGATTGGGCCTGAATATTGCGAATGCGATCGCCGAAGCGCATGGCGGAAAAATCCAATTGAAAAGCACCCCTAACGAGGGGACGCACGTGTTTGTTTTCATTCCTTTACGCCAGTCCGGCGCATAAGAGCCCGCGGTCCCTAATTAAAATTATTTAATCCGCGTTTAATCGAGATTTAATTTGTTTTCGGTATCATAAAAGTGTTTTAAAAGTTTTCATAATTGAGCTTTCACAACAACAGAGCATTCACAATATGGATTCGACAATCAGGTATCAACTCATCAGGCCGGTGTTAGATCAAATCGAAAAAGATTATGAGAGCTTGCGGCGTTATGCGGCTTTTCACCGGCATGTTAAAGCGAGGTCGATTCTCAGGCAGGCGGAAAGAAGTTTGCCGCTGGTAAAAAATTTGCGCGAGAAAATTGTTTCCGGCGGTCCTAAAAAACCGAACGTCGAAAATATATACAGGATTTACCGCAAGTTAAAGATGGATTTGAGAGCCAGCAAGCGCAGGCTTCAACGCTTAGCGCTGACTGAATCCAGGATTCAAAAAATGAATTCTGAACAAATTCTAAGCGCGGAATCCGCAGCGTAAGCAGTCGTTTCAGGGTCTCGGCCGACTTTTGTCTTTGAGAGGGGGGTCTCAGAACAAGAGTGCCGGGACCCTTTTTTTGTCCTCCTCAGCCGTGTTAATGCAGCGTTTCTCCTTGTACAAATTTCAGCTTGCTTTCCGTGAACGATTACGTAAAATGTTCAAACGGGTTGCGTTATTCACGGTAGTTTCAGAATTTATGTGTTTTTTTCATACGCTCAGATGCTGCCCGCCTTTCAACAACAACCTTTTTTTTAAGAATAAGAGTTTTTCATGATGGTCGCAGGCTCATCGCTCCCATTCCGCGACGGGATTAGTATTTTAGTTCGTAAAAGAATTGGGGCATTTGAAAAAGGCTATCGCCAGAACATGGTGTTTCTGGGGCAGTCCGGTGTCGGAAAGTCGCGTCTTCTCGCGGGACTCTATCAGGATCTCGGAGGCTGTCCGGGATTGATCCCCATGTATGTGCCTGCCGACACTGCTGATCTTGAGCAGTTTGCCGAGCGCTGGATGGGGGCGCTGCTTACCGGGTTGTTTTTTAGCCAGGAGGTCAAATGTCCGGTGACGCTCTCGTCTTTAATGTCCGCAGCCGACCCGATTATTCCCCGGTCGACGGCGCGCATGCGGCATTTGAAAAGATCGATTCGCCGCGGCAAAGTTTCCCTGCTGCTCAAGGACCTTTTTTCCTTACCTTCTATGGTCGCTTGCGAGGTCAACAAACAAGTCGTTCTGATGATCGATGATTTTGAAGCGCTAAGCCGCCTGCCGCACCCGGACCCCTATCAACTGCTCGGAAAACAAATCATGACAGACAAACACACGATGTATTTGATGACCAGCTCTTATTCTGAACAGGCCAAAATGATACTGCATGAGAAGTTGTCCTTGTTGTTCGGCAACTTCGAAATCGTCAATCTCAAACCGTTTACTTTCGACGCCTTGATCCGTTTCATGTCCGCACATTTGATGCGCTTTACATTTTCAAAACAGCAAATCCGTTTTTTAATCCGGATGACAAACGGCATTTTATGGTATCTCGAACGGATTGTTGACCAATTGAAGAGTTTACTCGGGGAGTATGAATCAACGGCAGGTGACACACGGACAAAAATGATACCGACGGACATTTTCTTTACGGCGTTTCAGCGGGAGTTGACGCCGGGTGATGGAAGAACCTCTGCAGCTTTCCAGCACCGGCTCGATTCTTGCGGCCGCATGGGGAAGAACGATGCCGCATTTGCCAAAGCGCTTATGGCCGTTGCTTCGGGGCACAGAAAACAAATCAATATCGCGGCCTATATCGCGAAACGCGGCAGTGAAACCAAGGGCATTCTTCAAAAATTGGCGGCCGAGGGAATGGTGAATAAGTGCGGTTCTTTATATATGCTTGCCGATCCGATGTTCCGTTTTTGGCTGAAAGAAGTCTATCAGCGCAGCATGACGATTTATTCGCCGGACCAGTCCGTACTGAAGAAGGGGCTTCATCAAGCCTTGATGGCGGAATCGCAGGACTTGCAGGAGGAGGACGAGCGCGAAATCGTTTTCAGGGTCGAAACATTGTTCAAGACATTTCGCGGGGACAAGGTCAACCTCAATAACAAGCGCTGGGTCATGCCTCAGTTTTCTGAAATTACGTCACTGCCGGGTAACGGCCGTGTCTACCCGTTGTTTGCAAAAACTCACAATCAGCGGTGGCTCTGTCATGTCATCCCTTCCCCGGTAATCGAAGAAGATGTCGCGTGTTTTACTGAGGATGTGCGCAAATACAGAAAAAATTTGCAGCAGAAGTTAATTGTGGCGTTATCCGGGATTGATCAAAATGCCAAGTTGTCCGCTCAGGAAGCAAGGATCCAGGTTTGGGACCTCAGAGATTTAAATATGCTTTTGGACCTTTATGATTTGCCTAAGCTCATACTGGTTTCGGATGATGAAATCCATTTCGCAAGATCGGTGAAGCCCGATGCTGATGAGGGGGTAACGGCGACGGGGCATTCTGCCGTCAAGGAAAAACATCTCGATCACGACAGTTTGAAAGTGGTGCCATGAGCCGAGAGAAACGTCATCGGAGTGTGATCGAACGGTTTATGTTTTCGAATCCGATGTGGCAGGAAGGTTATCGTGCGTTTGCACGGCTGATGGGAAAACCTCTCGGTTGGATTGCGCTTGCCGATGAGAAGGGGGAGAGCCGGCTGATTCGTCTAGACCGGAAAGGAAACTGCTCCTTTTATGCCGGGTCAAAAAAGAACCAGCAAAGCTGCGAGCTTTTCCTCTCCAAGTACCATCAAATGATGACGCAAAACAATTCTGAAATTGGAAAATTGCCCGCCTTTTATAAGTGTGCCTTCGGCAAAAACGGGGCGTTGTTCGCCCTCCGTCATCTCGGACAAGTGCGCGGGCTCTTGATCCTTTGCGCGTTTACAAAACCATTGCGCGAGATTGCGCCGCTGCTTGCCCCCTTTGACGCTTTCGTGGCTTGCCATTTGGAACTGGCTTACAAAGGCTTTGAGCTCAACAATTTTTATGAAACGGTGCACCCGCGTGCATTGGCGCTTTCAACGATGCATTCGGTCCACCGGGTTATCAGTTCATCCTTGCGTCTCAATGAGCTTTTGCCCAGAATCGGGCGCCTGAGCGCTCAGGTGCTCAAAGCAAAGGGATGTTCGATCATGCTTTGTGATGACAATCAGGAGTTTTTGATCCCGCAGTTTTCCTTGGGAGAAGGGTCCAAGTACACTTACCAGCACCGGGTCCGGATCGGAAGAGGCCTTCAGGGGCACGTTGCCAAAACCGGAGAGTTTCATCTTTCCAAAAAGTCGATCGCGGTACCTTTTATTGAAGACGATGTTGTGGGCGTGATTACGCTATGGGACAAAATTGACAATCAATCGTTTTCGAAAACAGACCTTGAAATATTGAAATCATTGTCGGAACAAGCGGTTGTGGCTATTAAGAACGCACAATTGTTTGAAGAGACGGAGCAGCTGACGCTCGGAAGCATTAAAACGATTAATGAACTCCTGGAGTTGAACTTTGAAGGGGATCGGCGTCATCTGCCGATTTTTGGCAAAGTTATTTTGGAGGTCGGTAAAGAGCTGCAGCTTTCCAGCCACGAATTGACGCAGCTCGAAAGGGCCGTATTTTTGCTGGATACGGGTGCTTTGGCACTGCCTGAGAAAATCTGGCATAAAAAAGGCAAGCTGACGAAAAAAGAATTCGAGCAGGTCAAGCGTATTCCGATGAGGGGAGCTGTTTTGCTGCGGTCCATTTCTTCATTGGGGCCGGTCATTCCGATAATTTTGCACCATCATGAACGCTATGACGGAAAAGGTTACCCCCAAAGATTAAAGCGGGAGGAAATCCCCATTGGCGCGCGAATTGTTTCTGTGGTAGACTCCTTCATCGCGATGATTTCAAGGCGCACTTACCGGGAAAGCAAAACGAACGATGAGGCGCTGGCGGAGATTGAGGCCAACAAAGGGACGCAGTTTGATCCTTTGGTGGTGGATGCTTTTTTAAAGGTTGTGCGCCGCAAAGAAATCATCGAAAAATTAAAAGCTATTCGAAAGGAATCGGGCGCGTGATTACCATAGAGAAACCGTTAGCGGAATCTCGATGGGGAGTTGCCGGGGAGAGCACGCGGCGTCAGAATTTATACCGGGCACTGCTGATCGCCTCCTTTCTTTTGACGGTAACAAGCTTGGTCTTTGTGGTTTGCGGCGTGTGGGCATCATCTTAGTTCAAACAAAAAATTTTTCCGATAAACGATGGGAGTTCAGAACCATGGAGGTTTTTATGAAGGCCGATTCTCGTCATTCCAACCGCTTTTTTCTTTTCATCCTACCGATTCTATTGATTACGGCGCTCTCGGCCGCCGGATGTTCGTCGAGTAACAGGGATTTGAAGAGAATTAACCAGGAACAAGCGGCCACGATCGAAGGGCTGAATGAAGAAATTCAAAGGCTCAATCAGGAATTAGATGAGCTGATGCAGTCCCGTGAACAGCTGCTGAACGCACAAAAGGAACTTGAGCGGAAGCTTAAATCCGAACTTGCTTCCGGCGATATGTCGATGGCCATGGAAGACCGCGGTCTTGTGCTCACCGTTCAAAACAATATATTGTTTTCTTCCGGGAAAGCCGAATTGCTGACAACCGCGCGGACATCCCTGGAAAAAATTGCCGGAATCCTCAAGGACAAAGTCGGCAATCATTTGGTGTTTGTCGAAGGACATACCGATAATGAGCCGATCCGTGTTTCGGGCTGGCGGTCAAATTGGGAATTGTCGACGGCCAGAGCTACCGAAGTGGTCCATTACTTTGCCGATGAGCGGGGCGTTAATCCCAAGCAATTTGCGGCGACCGGTTACGGCGAGTTTCATCCCGTGGAGTCAAACGACACCGAGCATGGAAAACAGCGTAACCGCCGCGTTGAGATTGTGATCTCACCGAGAACGATTTCGTAAGGCGTATAGGCTGCGTTTGAGTTACCTTGGTTAATCTTAAGTGAGCTCTTCATGCAGATTGCCGGGCGGCGCAAGGGCATGAAACAAAAATCCACGCTGGTGATTGCGGCCATCGTTTTAGCGGCGGGGCTTTATTTGCCGGTTTCGGGGTTATTGGCGTTTGGGCTCATTCAAAAATGGGCAGAACTGAAGATTCAAGGGCAATATCGGCCGGTTCCTTTTTTACCGAGGTTTCATATTAAAGAGGCCTCCTTTACATGGGCCGATAAAGTTGAGCTTGTTTCCGGCCACCTCGTGTTTTATTTTGACCCGTTTTATTTTTTGAAATTTAATCGGATCCGCGTTCAAATTAAGTCGCAGGGCGTGCAGGCGAAACTCTTGGGACGGTGGGCTGAAATTCAGGGAGAAGAAGATGTCCTGCTGACGAGCTTTTATGCCGATCTCGGGTTTGCCGCAAAAGGGCTTGATGAAATCTACCGCGTTTCAGCTGACGGGCCGAAATTTCAGTTTCAAGTGCATCAGGCCGAATCATCATGATGTAAGGACAGGATCCCGCAAAAAGGTGTGTGTTTAGCGCTTAAGGAGCTGAAAGTGAAATTGGGGGATTTGTGTCATGGTTTACCGATACTCCAAAAGCTCAATTGGAATCCCTCCAAAAATATTCAGAAAATATCGTGCGACTCCCGCAGCATTGAACCGAACAGTTTGTTTGTAGCCTGCTTAGGCTCACGGATGGACGGCCATGATTTCCTGGGCCAGGCGATCCTAGCCAAGGCTGCCGCCATTATTTACGAAACTCCTCCGGATATCGTGATTCCCAAGCATGTCACGGCCCTTCAGGTGCTGGATTCGCGGGCGGCGCTGGCGCGATTGTTAATCCGTTTTTATGAACATCCCGACCAGGA
>Ga0154334_1142_pt1 | contig 11037 bp, 12 predicted proteins | sample RifGroA2_FD_115862 | JGI IMG/M metagenome (GOLD analysis project Ga0154334, IMG submission 115862) | Omnitrophica bacterium GWA2_52_8 | reverse complement strand
ATGCCGTCATATTCAAAAAAAACTTTCGTTTTAGACAGCCATTCGTTTTCCTTAAAGCGGTAATTACGAAAGGGCATCCAACGGACGCCCGCGCCCATAAAATACCGGTTCTGAAACGGAAATGAAAAGTCCGTATTGTTCACGTGCTCAAACTTCAGGTAAGGCATGAGGACAAACTCATCGTTGATCGGGTTGGGCGGCAGAGGAATCCCGGGAAGGCGCACACCCAGAAGAACCGCGGAATTGAAGATAAAGGCGTCAAAGTCGTCTTCGGCGCCGAAATTGGTCATTTCAAAACGGTAATCGCCGAAATATTCCCCCCAAACATATTCGCGAACATAATCCGGCACGGTGACCGGCAATCCTTCTCCGGCCGCGGGAAGATCAATGCCCCATTCATAAAAAATCTGAACGCCCCAAATCAGATCATGACTGGCGCTGTTCAGAATTTCGTCTTTAATGTTCTTCCGGTCCCCATACTGCACATAGAAACGGTAGTTTCTCACAAAATCAAGCAGCGGAAGACTCCAGGGACGGAAATTCTGGACCCAGGGATTTCGGGCCAAAGGCCGCCATTCCAGCCCCGCGAAAAGTTTCATAAAACTCTTAGAATCGTCGGACACGGCTTCCATGGTGGTCGTTTCTTCAACATAAGCGTTGATTGTGTCCCAGGGGAACCGGATGCCTTTAAAAACAAGCCGGTTCGTCCAGAAACCGACCTGATTATTAAAATTGTGATCGGAAAAATTGGTATTGCGCCAAGTCGTTTCACCGAAAGACTGCCATATGATCGGTTCCCCGGCACCTTCTCCCTGAAAAGGCCCGAATGCTTTTTCGCCGATGTCCAGCTGATCCAAATACTTCAGCATGAGGCTTTCTTCTTTTTCAAATTGCGCTCGGGGCACTTCATCGGGTTCGGGTTCTTCCAGCGGCACATAGATCTGTGCCTGCTGAACCATCGTCGGAAAGCTTTCTCCCCGCGATTCCACTAAATTGCGAATCCCCTCAATGCGCGATTTCGCATCATCCGCAGACAGATAACTCTGCTGTCCCACCCAATAAACATTTTCATCCGAACCTGAAGGAGCTTTAAAAGTCAGCCGTCGGATCTCGACGTTTTTAAACAGGGCGCTTTTCGCATTATCTTTGACCCACTTTCTTAACCCATTCAGATCTTTAATATTGGGCACCGTGCGGCTCTTGACGATCCCCGGAGCAAAATCCGTAACCGCCGCATAACGCGAATTCAATTCCCGGTTTTGACGCTCTACGAACGAAAATCCCTTGACATCAAAAATGCCCAGCGCCAGACGGTCATCAGGCTTCATGTAAAAGGCTTCGGCAAAAAGATTGGGCTGAGGTTCGGCCTCTTCAACCGCACCGGACTGGGAAACAACGGGGTCTGTTTGGGCAAAATTTGAAACTGGAAAAAAAGAAAGGAGCGCGGCTAGAAAAAAAAGATCCCTCATGGCGGCAAACCGGAATCTGGGGGGTTTTATTCCTGAAAAACGTTGAGCCATGAAATAAATTTAGGTTTCGGCTTCTAAGGGTTTTATAAACCCGGTGAAAAAGTCTGGATTCTGTTTGCTTAGCTTAAGCAATTCCAAGTACTTGCGACATATTATAAAGACCCCGTTTGCGTCTGACAACAAATTTCGCCGCTTTGAGGGCCCCTAAAGCAAACGCATCTCTTGAGGAAGCCTTATGCGTTAGCTCAATTCGCTCGCCGTCACCGAGAAAAAAAACAGTATGGTCACCCACCACATCACCTCCGCGGAGGGCAAGCACACCGATTTTTCCCGCAGGCCGGACACCGGTTTCGCCCTTGCGGCCGTAGACAGTATCCTTTCCGGGGTTTCTTTTTCTTGCCTGCGCAATGATCTCCAATAGCTTCATGGCCGTACCGCTGGGGGCGTCTTTTTTCATCCGGTGGTGTGTTTCCGTAATCTCGATGTCATAGCGCTCATCCAAAGCCCGGCTGGTCAGCTCTGCCAGTTTAAAGAGCAGATTCACACCGACGCTCATATTGGGCGATTGGACGACCGGGATTTTTTTTGCTGCCGTTTGAACCAAACGCAAATCTTTTGACGTTAAACCGGTCGTTCCCAGAACATACCCTGCCCCGGCGGCGATAGCAGCCTCTAAATGCATCGGTAATGCCGAGGGGTGAGTAAAGTCGATCAGAACATCGGACGATGCCAGGGCTTCGTCCGGGTCTCCGATAATCCGTGCCGAAACATGTGACGCGCCGATCCAAGGCCCGATTTCCGTGCCGATCAACCGGTTTCCCTCCTGCTCCAACCCGGCCACGATCCGGAACGCCGAATCCAAACCCGCCAGCGTCAAAATTGTTTTTCCCATGCGTCCTGCAGCGCCCGCAACCACGAGTTTAATCATACAACCCCCGCTTTTTTCAAAGTTTGCGCCAGTTTCGCATGATTCTCCGCACTCATTTCGCATAACGGCAACCGGTATTCGGGGCGGATTTTACCCATCAGGGCCAAAGCCGCTTTGACCGGAATCGGATTTGTCTCCAGGAAGAGAGCTTTGGACAATGGATACAGAAATTCATGAATTTTTAAACCGTCGTCCCAACGCCCCTCGAGGGCCGCATGCACCATTTCGCGCACGCGTCCGGGAACCACATTTGCCGTAACGGAAATAACGCCCCGCGCGCCGATCGCCATCATCGCAAGCGTCAAATTGTCATCGCCGGACAGAACGGTAATATCACAAAGATTACGGATATGATCAACCTGGTCAAGGTTCCCGCTGGCTTCTTTCACCGCAACCACAGTCGGGATTTTTGACAAATGGGCCACCGTCTCCGGTTTTAAAGACACTGCCGTGCGGCCCGGAACATTATAAAGCACCATCGGAATGTCCACTTTGGACGCAAGAAATTCATAGTGCCGGCGCAGGCCTTCCTGGGTGGGTTTGTTGTAGTAGGGCGTCACGACAAGCACCCCATCGGCCTTTATTTTTTTTGCATGCCGGATGAGACGCAGCGCTTCTTCGGTGTTATTCGATCCCGCACCGCAAATCACAGGCACCTTGCCGCCGACATAATCGACCACAAAAGACATCAGCCTTTCATGTTCCTCGTGCGATAAGGTTGCCGACTCTCCCGTTGTCCCGCAAGGAATGATGACATCCGTTTTTGCTTTAAGATGAAAATCAAGCAAGCCCCGCAGATTCTTTTCATCAATCGCCCCCTTAGAAAAAGGCGTGACTAAGGCCACCATGGACCCTTCAAACAGCCTTCTTTTTTTTGCCATGATGCGTATCTCCTTAAAAAATCCGATCAGATTCGGGCGTTTCCGTTCCAAACTCCTTCATAAACAAACCTAGCTTCCCCGTCCAAAGTCACTTGCGACACGCGGGTACCTGAAAGGCTGAACCCAATGACCAGAACCTCGCCGCTGCGGGTATGGACGCTTACCGGCGGCTTTACAAAACCGGCCAATCCGCTCACAACTGCTGACGCTGTTGAACCCGTACCGCAGGCAAGCGTCTCGGCTTCAACTCCGCGTTCATACGTCCGGACATAAACGGTATGCTCATCCGCAACATAAACGAAATTGACGTTGGTCCCTTTCGGCTTGAATTTCCGATGTTCGCGCACGGCCCGCCCGAAACGTTCAACTTCCATCGCCTCCAGCTGTGGTTTCGTCAGAAATATGACGGCATGCGGAACCCCGGCATTGATGAAGTAATAAGAGAACGTCCGGCCCGGAACGCGCACAGAAGTTTCCGGCCGGTAATCGTAGGGGTCGATCATCTTGATACACACCCGGCTATTGTTCAGGCTTGCCGAAATCAAACCCGATTTGGATTCAAAATTAAATTGTGCTCCCAGCCCAAGTTTCTTTTGCGCATAGCGTGCGACACAGCGGAAACCGTTGCCGCAGGCTTCGGCCTCGGAACCATCCGGATTCAGAATCCTCATTTTAAACTCGGCTTTTTGCGAAGGCTCGACAAGCAGCACTCCGTCAGCACCAATCCCCAAATGTGGCCGGCACAGATCTTGGCTGAATGCCGCGGCGTTTCGAAATATTTTCCGCCTGTTGTCGACCACGATAAAGTCATTGCCCGAGGCAACCATTTTTGTAAATTTAAACGTTTTCATAACAATCTTAAACTGCAAGCTCCCGCGACCCAACGGTCGGTGAATTTCACATCATGCCGAAATTGAGCGGGTTATTTTAGCAAAGATGAAGTCTAAATGCCACTTAACTTATCTCTTTGTGGGACATGGAGTAATGAGGGATCGGAGAGACTTAACACGCGGCCGGCGTGAAGCTTACTCCGGTTTTCCCATCGATTAGGTAAATTGATGAGAAATACGGGTTAGGGCTTAAGCGCGCGGAGCTTTAAAGGCGATTTCAACTCATCTTCGATCAGCCGGCCGCTTTGGCTTGAAAGCTCCAGGAATGTTCTCAAATGCTCAAAACCGCAAATATCCATTTCCAGAAACTCAACCGCGCAATCATGCCCCTCGCAGTGGACGACCCGGGCCTGGATTTCAATGGTCGGCTGCGACCGTGATTCGCCCAAAAGGAGACTGATGCGGCATTTTCCTTTGGGTGAGGCCGCTTCGGCCGTACGCAGCCGCGCGCCTTTCATGCTCAGGTCTTGGATCGAAGCCTTCATGGTTTTCCCGTGCCGGAGAGTCATAACTGCCTGCATCTGGACCGGAAACCGGGAATACTTTCTGCGCTGTTTCATAAAGAATGTCGGCTCCTGAAAACTGATGGCCTGTTCAAACTTCTCTCAGATGATTTTCCCATTGCTTGTACCGCGGAAAATAGAAAATAAGACAGATGACGGCAATTCCCGCTAAAAGCAGAAAGTCCGCCGTTTTTCTGGACAGAAAGTACAGCACGACACCCAGAACCACGGGAAATGCAGACAGAGCATAAATGAGAATCGCCGAGATGACAAGCTTGCCGATAAACAGCGGCCAACGCTCCGGATAACGGTAAATGGGTTTATAGGCGGTATCCGTAAGCCATGGGCGGAGTATTAACCGCTGTAATAAAGGAACCACGAGAAAGTTGGAGAGCGCGAAAATGATAAAAACGACGCGGAAAAAATCCGTACTTTCGTTTAACAGGCCGGCAGACTGATTTCGGGCCCGCAGCCAAAATGTAAAAAAACAAAGCAAGAAATCCAGCATCAATGCCGTGCCGCCGATGATCACCGATTTCCGGTATTCACGCTTCAGAGCATGAAACGCTTCCAGCCGGTAAGGCTGCATATTCTGTATCATCGCAAAAAAACCTCCCTCATGCGCTGTCGCGGAACGGATACTGATCGATTTTATCCAGAATTTCGTGAATGGCAGGTCTTCCGAGCAGGGCATAAAAAAGGCGCACTCGGTTCCCGTCAACGGTGTGAACATCACGGAACCCCAGCAGCTTGGCCAAGCCGGTCCGTTTCTCGATCCTGCCGTGATCAATTTTACGGATCATGACCGTTTTACGTCCGGCAGAGGGACCGGGCCCCGTTAGTTTACCTCCTGAAAACTCAACCGAAAAAGCTTTTCGGACATAAAAGATCCAAAAAAGCAAGCCCAGTGCATTCCCGAAAACAACCAGAATAATAAGTTTTACAAACGGAATTTTCAGAATAACAGACACGAGCAGAAGCAGAACATCCGCAATGAGCATCGCGTCAAAAATCGACCGCATTAGTGGATAAAAAAATACTTTTAGACGACTTCTCGGAACCGGCTGTGCTCATGTTCCCTTTCCTTCCGGAAATTAAAGTTCGGCCAGAATGCTCTGATCTCCTTCTTCACCGCGCCGTTTGTCTTCACAAATAAGCCGCAGCGCTTTTTCGATTCGCTTCAAGTCCGCCGCCAACGGCACGACTTCTCCTTCCTCAATCTTGCGAATATGCTCCGAAGGAATTCCGCTCATCGCAGCCACTTCAATCAGGGTTATTTTTTCGTCTTTTCTAAGTTTGCGAATTTCGCGGGGTGTCATACACCCCCGGCCTGGGGGCCCGGAGCCGCCGTTCCTTCCTGCAATCGCGGTTGAGACAGCAAATGCAGCGGCCGGGGCGGGATGCTGAATGCAAAATAACTGCCTTTACCTTCTTCGCTCTCAACCCAAATCCGGCCTCCGTGAAGCTCCACGATTTCTTTGGCAATCGACAATCCGAGGCCGGTCCCCTTCTCACCTTCCGTGGCCGCCGTACTGGCACGGCTGAATTTGCGGAAGAGTTTTTCAAGATCTCCCGCAGGAATCCCAGGACCGGTGTCCCGCACACCGAATTCGACATAGTTCTTCGCGGCTTCCTCGACAATCACTGCCGCGCCGCCGGGAGCATACGGTTTCGGAGGGCGGCCCGGCACAGCGGGTTTGACCGTAACCGGTTTGACCTCAACTAAAATGTGCCCGCCGCGGACGGTAAATTTCAAAGCGTTTGAGATAAGATTCACCAGCACCTGCTGAAGTCTTTCTCGGTCCGCATCAATCGCAAGCTCCGGATCAAAAACCTCTTTTTTGATTTCGATCCCTTTGTCACGCGACCACACGCTGAGCGTCTGGACCGTATCTTCGACCATCTGGTCCACGGAAAAAAAATCATGATGCATGCGCATCTTGCCCGTTTCCAGCTTCGCCAGATCAAGAATGTCATTTACCATTTGTTCGAGGCGCTTTGCGTTGCGGACCGCAATATCAAAATAATTTTTCTGGGCGGCCGTGACCTGGCCGCCTTCGTCCTGGGCCGCCAAAATCGATTTTTGAATACAGATCAGAGGCGTCCTAAACTCATGGGTAATCCCGGCCACAAACTCGGCCTTCATTTCCTCGACTTTATTTTCTTGGGCATTTCCCGTCAAAATCGAAATCGTTCCGCGCGTCTGTCCCGATTCCCCTTCGATCACGGCCGTACTCTCGCGGATAATTTCTTTGGTTTTTTCATCCTGCTTGATTGCCGAGACCGTTTTTTCTTCGGTGCCGGCTTCGTCCACCATCGAAATCACATGTTTGCCCTGGGCGTTAACAATGGATTTCCCGATCAGGCTCTGCGGTTTGACGCCGAGAATTTTCTCGGCCACGGGGTTAACGAACATGATTTCGCCTTTTTCATTCACGACTACAAGCCCTTTAGCCATATTCTTGACGACTTTTTCCGTCTGTTTTTTCTGCTTTTCGACTTTTTGATATTCGCGCTGGACACTGACATATTCTGTCTGAACTTTTTTCAGCGTTTGTTCTTTCTGATTGACGATTTTGTCATAGGAGTTTTTCATTTCGACGCGCAAAGTCTCGGATTTCTTGTGGACTTCCTGGTCGACAAAACGGGTCATGCGCTGGCTTATCTGCTGCAGTTTGGCAGGCGGAAGATCGGAAACGACGTCCTGCAGTTCCTTGGCGACCTCATGGCGCACCCCTTCGGGGATCGCCCTGTCCGTGACCGGGCGATGACGCTCTGCCCGAATACCCGTCATGACAAAATATAAAAGGATCACGCCGCTCGCGGCAACCACAAGGAGAACGATAAAAACATCGGCTGCGTTCATGCTGGTGACACCCCGTCTATTGGGACTTCTTCCATAATAAATACTGTCCTAGGAAACGGCTAGTTTCAAGGCGGACTTTAGATCAGAGGGCCTTATCAATATGCGTATTTGACGGAGCAGCCGTAAGATTTCGTCGCAGAAACACTAACCGGCTTCCCCTGCAGCGCCTCATTAAGGGCCTGGCTCAGATAATTCACGGAATTTGGAATGTCCGCCGGGTCCGGCGTGGGATGATCGTCGATGGCGCCCTGATAGATCAACACCCCGTCCGAATTGATCAGATACATATGCGGGGTCGTTTGGGCCCCATAGGCGCGCCCGGTCTTGCCGTCCGGATCCAAAAGGAGCGCCGCAGCAGCCGATGCATTTTTTGCATTAATATCATTCCATTCGGCCGCCGAATAGTATCCTTGTTTCCCTTCTGTTGAAGACGCAATCTGAAGCCATACAGCGCCCTTCGCGGCCGCCTCGCTTTGAAGCTTCTGCATATTACCGCTGCCGTAATGCTTTTTCACAAACGGACAATCCGGATTGGTCCATTCCAAAACCACATACTTGCCCGAAAATTCAGACAGCGACCGCATCTGTCCTTTTGTATCCTGCAGGGAAAAATCGGGCGCCTTTTGCCCTGAGGCAACCTCTGCCCAAAGCCGGGGACCGAAGCTTGCGAACATAAAAACAAAAAGAGTCAGACTGCGTAAAACATTCTCAGGGTTCCGCTTCATGTGGGGTATTATCCTCCGTTTTGAGCTTGTTTAAGAAATTCAACACGATGTCCGGCGTCAGCACTTCCGGCAGAATGAGCGGCAGCCCTCCGTTTGCGGGATAGAACACATAAAGAGGAATGCTGCTTCGTCCGTGCGATTCAAGGGCTTTTGTGATGCCCGCATCATAAGATGTCCAATCGGCTTTCATGGGCACAATCCCGAGTTCCCGCATCCGTTTGATCACTTTAGGATTTTCCAGGGCAACGCGTTCGTTCACCTGGCAGGTAAGACACCAAGCTGCCGTAAAATCTAAAAAGACAGGACGTCCGGATGCGCGATAAACAGCCAGTTTGTCTTCGCTGTAAGTTTCCCAAACAGAGTCAGCCGCCGAAGACGTTTTGTCTCCCGATAGGCCGCGCATCGGGAACAAAACAAAGAAACCGGCGATCAAGCTGCCACAAACAACCCCCACCAGAACTCGCCGCGTCAATCGTCCCGCAATCGACTGAACCTTACCGTAGCCCCACAAAGCAAACCCGATCATCCATAACCCGGCAAAGAGACGCGTCACGGCATTAACGCCGGTTTGGATGCCTAAGACCCAACTGAGCCAAAGCACCGTCGCCAGCATCGGAAACGCAAAAAACTGCTTCAACGCAATCATCCAAGCTCCCGGTTTCGGCAGCCACCGCAGTGCTTGCGGATAAAAGCTAAGCAAAATATAAGGAAGCGCCATCCCTGCTCCCAGGCTGGTGAAGACAGCGGCCACGCTTATCGCCGGCTGAGTCAGCGCAAACCCGAGCGCGGCGCCCATCATCGGTGCCGTACAGGGAGTCGCGACCAAAGTCGCCAAAGCCCCGCCGGCAAAAGCTTCCCATAAAACATACTTTTTTTTATGCCCTGACGGGTGGGGTGTAACCGTCAGCGGAATTTCAAAAATTCCAAAAAGACTCAACGCCAGAACAAAAAATAAAACCGCCAGAAAAGTCACAAAGAGCGGAGACTGCATTTGAAAGCCCCAGCCGACCGCCTGTCCTGTCCGGCGAAAAATAAGGATAAGAAGCGCGAGCAGCCAAAAAAGCGCCAACACACCGGCCCCGTAGGCAAGCCCTTGTTTTTTTGCCGCTGAAGGGGTCCGCGCGGACTGCGTCAGTCCGATTATTTTGAGCGACAAAACCGGAAGAACGCACGGCATCAGGTTAAGCATCAGCCCGCCCAAAAATGAAAAAAGTATGGCTGTCAAAAAATTCATAGGACTTCTTACCGCCGGTCGCAAATCCGCCGGTGTCGGGCTGTCTTCCGAAAGCGGAAGATCGACCGTAACGCCGCGGGGACTTCCCGGCTGGGGCCAGGCCGGATCCGCAACGAGCAGACCTCTCACCCGCTCGAGAGATTTCGGCGCCAGCATCGACAGCGGGACCTTGAGGAGCAACCCTCCGGGAATCAGGCTCATTTCCTGACCGGCCGCATGCTGAATCAGCGATGCCTCGCAGGGAAAGAACTGCAGCCGCATGATTTTTCCGCGCGCCGTTTCGGGCAGCAGGATCTGAAACATCAAGTGCTGCGATGTCCGGCTGACGCGCAGCGTGACAGCTTCGTCCAACTCCGCAGGCAGCCGGCTGCTCATGCGCCGGAAAGCATCGGCCCACCTGAAATCGACTTCGGGAAGTTTGTCTTCTGCTTCCAGCGTGAACTCAAAGTCTTCGCGTCCGGGAATACAGTCGACCTGGCAAACCAGCCAATCCGCGCGCACTTCAAATCGATAGGGTTTCCCATTCTCAAGCGCTCTGGGCACATTCATTTTCTGAAACAAGAAAACCTCCCCTTCGTAACCGTAACTCACAAGGGGCGGCTGAACAATACGCTCGGGGACAGGCCAAAAAACAGGCTCCGCGGCAAATCCTTCGGGAAGAGACCAGTGGAAGGAGGCTGGCTGACCCGAGTCTCCGGGATTGCCCCAATAGATGTGCCAGCCGGGTTTCATCGAAAATCTTAAAGCAACGGAAAAAGACCGCGCGGCATGCAGCGAGGTAACTTCAGGAATAATTTCAACCCGAACAGGATGGTCTGCGGCAGTCTCCGCAGCGGACAGCCGATATGCGCCGCCCGATAAAATGAGCATCAGACACAAAATACCGCCGGTCCGCCTAAGCATCCGCGGGGCACTCATTAAGCAGTGTCTCCAGGTACGCAAGTTCGCGCAGCATGAAATCGCGCAGAGGATATTTCTTATACCGGTCCGTTTTGACCCGGTAAGGTTCTCCGGACATATCCGAACCACTCGCAATATTGAGAACAAAATCTTCGGCCGTTTGGATCTTTTTTTTTCCGGCTTTACGCGCATATTTCCAATGGAGAAACTCCGATGTTTTTTCAGCGCTCACCGCCCTGCCGTTACGGATGAACGCATATTTCGAATATTTGATGCGGTTCAAGAGATAGTTTATTTTTTCCTTTTCCAGAACGAGCCCGTGGCTTTGTAGCCTGCAAATCTTGAGGTATTCTGCGTCCTGTTTCAGATTTTCCACGGGCGCCAACAAAGATTCCGGGGCGAACGGCGGGAGTTCTTCGGAAATTCCCGCATGAGGTACCGCAAACATGAAAAATAGAACGGTTACAACAATCCGCTTCATGATTTATTACGATTTCAAAGTCGCTCCTTTTTTCAAGAACCGGCGGGTGCAAAGTCTGCCCCGCCCCGCTCCATGCGTTTATAAGACGGTTAGTCCGGTTTTCTCATCGATTAGGTGAATCGATAAGAAAACCGCTTTGGACGCATGGGGTTGCATCCAA
>Ga0154334_1103_pt2 | contig 11116 bp, 12 predicted proteins | sample RifGroA2_FD_115862 | JGI IMG/M metagenome (GOLD analysis project Ga0154334, IMG submission 115862) | Omnitrophica bacterium GWA2_52_8 | reverse complement strand
CCAAAACAATCCGTGAAATGGAAGCCCTTCAATGAAAAAAATTCTTGCGCTGCATGGTCCTAACCTTCAGCTCCTGGGCGACCGGGAAACCGGCATTTACGGCAAAGTGACCATGCGGCAGATCAATGAGGAATTGAAGCGGGAAGCCAAAAAACTGAAGCTGGGCATCGTGATCAAGCAATCCAATCATGAAGGGGAACTTGTCGACGACATCGGGAGTGCGCGTAAAAAAGGGTTCGCCGGGATCCTCATTAACCCTGCAGCCTATACGCATACAAGCGTCGCTATCCGGGACGCGCTATTGGCGGCCTCGCTGCCCGCTGTTGAAGTTCATCTGTCGAATATCTACAAGCGCGAAGAGTTCCGTCAGCACTCGCTTACGGCTCCCGCATGTGTTGGGCAGATCGCAGGGTTTGGGCTTGAAAGCTACAGGCTGGGACTGCAGGGGCTTGCATTTGCGCTGAAATCATAACCCGCAAAAATCCGTTAAGAAAGCGGCGGATTTCGGACAAATTGACAGTGACGCATAAATAAAGTTAAATAGGCAAAGTTGAGGAGCCGTCATCATGAATATCCGCGAGTTAAAGGAAATGCTGCAGCTCATGAAGGAACACGAGCTTTCTGAAGTGGAAATCGAAAAAGAAGGGCTTAAAATCCGGCTTAAAAAAGCATGCCCGGAGAAAATGATCGCGGAAGCCGTGTCTTATGCGGCGCCGAGGACGGCCGCCGCAGGCCGCGCAGCTGCTGAAGCCTTGGGGTATGATGACGGGGCCAAGGCCGGTACCGTGCCTGTTGTTGAGGAAGGGGAATTTATCAAGTCTCCCATGGTCGGAACGTTCTACTCGGCACCGGCTCCCGATCAGCCGCCCTATGTTGCCGCGGGTCAGCGGGTAAATGCAGGCGACGTGCTTTGTATCGTGGAAGCCATGAAGCTGATGAATGAAATCAAGGCGGAAGTGTCGGGGATGGTTATCGAGGTTATGGTGCAAAACGGACAGCCGGTTGAGTTTGACCAACCTCTTTTCAAAATCAAGAAAGGGTAGCCCGCAAGGCGGGTTGAAGATTGCCTGATGACCGGTGCGGTTTCCGTTTTTTAAGCGGGGCGGCCAGCAGACGGTCTTATTTTTATTATGTTCTCAAAAATACTTATCGCTAATCGCGGGGAAGTGGCCGTCCGTATCATCCGGGCCTGCCGGGAAATGGGGATCCATTCCGTTGTTGTTTTTTCCAAGGCGGACCGCGACTCTCTGGCGGTGCGCATGGCCGATGAAGCCATTTGTATCGGCCAATCATCCGCGGCTGAAAGTTATCTAAATATCCCGGCCATCATTTCTGCGGCCGAAATCGCAGACGTTGAAGCCATTCATCCCGGCTACGGTTTCCTCGCGGAGAATGCCCACTTTGCCGAAATTTGCGATTCCTGCCAGATCAAATTTATCGGGCCCAAACCGGAGAGTATCCGCCTGGCAGGGGACAAATCGGTGGCGCGCCAGGAAATGATCAAGGCCGGAGTTCCGGTTATTCCGGGGAGCAAGGGGATTATCGCGACTCAGGAAGAAGCGCTTAAGGCGGCAAAAAAATTCGGTTATCCGGTGGCTATTAAGGCCTCGGCGGGAGGGGGCGGAAAAGGAATCAAAGTTGCGCATAATGACGGGAAGTTGATCAGCGCGTTTTTGACGGCCCAGGCCGAGGCAGAAGCCGCATTTGGAAATCGCGAAGTTTATATCGAGAAATACCTCAAGCAGCCGCGGCATATCGAGGTCCAGATCATTGCGGACAAAAAAGGAAACATCATTCATCTCGGGGAGCGCGATTGTTCGGTCCAGCGCCGGCACCAAAAACTCATCGAGGAATCTCCCGCCCCCGGCATCGACGCAAAACTGCGGAAAAGACTCGGCGATACGGCGATCCGCGCCGCAAAAGCATTCAAGTACGAAAATGCGGGGACCATTGAATTTCTGCTGGATGAAGACGGCGAGTTTTATTTTATGGAAATGAACACGCGCCTCCAGGTTGAGCACCCGGTCACCGAAATGGTCACGGGTCTGGATATCGTCAAAGAACAGATCTCGATTGCCTGGGGCGAGAAGCTGTCTGTTTCGCAGGATGACATTAAAATCAAGGGGCACGCGATGGAATGCCGCATTAACGCGGAAGACCCGGACAATCAGTTCATTCCCTCTCCCGGCAAAATTACAGAATGGATTATGCCGGGGGGGCCGAATATCCGCGTCGACAGCCATGGCTTTGCCGGCTACAGCATTCCGCCGTATTATGACTCGATGATTGCCAAAATCATTGCGCACGGCAAGGACCGGCATGAATGCATCGCAATCCTTCAGCGTGCGCTCAAGGAAACCGTGGTGTCGCCGATCAAAACCACCGTGACGCTGCATGAGAGGATTTTAAACCGTCCGAAATTCAGACAGGGCGGAGTGGCGACCAATTTTGTCGACGTGCATATGATTCCGGGAAAAGTTGAAAGCGTTGAAAAAGCCAAGGCGGGGTAATTACGATGAAAGTCATCCACGCATTCAGTCAAATTTTTGCCATCTTCGCGTTTCTGACGCTCGGCAGTCTGATGATCATCCTGTCGATGCATATCCTTTCGATTGAGGACGCGATCGCAAAACTGCATGAAGTCTATAACAATCCCTGGCTATCTCTCCGGACGGGTTTTCTCGGACTTCTGTTCATTATGGTGGGGTTGTCTTTTGCCCGCACCTTGGTAAAAAATGGCAGGGAGACGGACGCGCTCATTATTTCGGGAGAAAACGGACCGATTGTGTTGACCATGACCGCGATTGAAGATGCCGTCAAGAAGGTCCTGAAGAAATTTCATCTCATCAAGGACTGGAAGATAAAATCCGAAGTCCGCGGAAAGTCGCTTTATATTAAAATGCACTTCGTGCTCTGGTCCGGCAGCAAAATTCCGGAATTGCTCAGCGAAGTTCAGCGGGAAGTAACGATCCGGTTGTCGAAGCTCATTACTTCCGAAAACCGGGTTGAAGTCGCGTGCGATGTGTTGCGCATCGAAGATTACGATGCTGAATTTGTGCCCGAAGAAAATTCAGCCGTTTCGGTGTAGCAGCACCGCATTTTTTAATAGACGCATTCATTGCCAAACTGATAAAACTGAAAAAGACTCGAAGCATTAACCGGAGGTGGAGTTTCCATGAATACGGTCGGCATTTTAACGGGCGGAGGCGATTGTCCGGGATTAAATTCAGTCATCAGGGCCGTTGTCAAACGCGCCAAAGCTGAAGGGTGGCGCGTTTTGGGGTTTAAAAACGGATGGAAAGGCGTTATTGAGAACGCCTTTGACGAACTTACGGAAAGCTCCGTTTCCGGGATTCTGCCCAAAGGCGGAACCATCCTGGGAACGTCCCGGACAAATCCCTATAAGAAAGACGGCGATCTTAAAAAATTAAAAGATAACGTGGCTAAAAACCAGCTCAAAGCGGTCATTGCGGTCGGCGGTGAAGATACGCTGGGTGCGGCCAACAAGTTGTGTCAGGAAGGCGTGCCGGTTATCGGGGTGCCGAAGACCATCGACAACGACTTGAGCGCGACGGATTACACATTCGGTTATGATACCGCGTTGAACATTGCGATGGAGTGTATCGACCGTCTTCACAGCACGGCGGAATCGCACAACCGGGTGATGGTGGCCGAAATCATGGGCCGGCATGCGGGCTGGATCGCTTTGGAAGCTGGCATTGCCGGCGGTGCCGATGTGATTTTGATCCCGGAAGTCCCCGTAGACATCGAAGAAGTCTGCAATTTGATTCGCAAGCGCCATGCGCGCGGCCGAAGTTTCAGTATTGTCGCCGTCGCCGAAGGGGCGGTTTTGAAAGATGCAGGTGTTGTTGCAGACTCGGAAAAAGACCAGTTTGGCCATGTGCGTCTTGGCGGCATCGGGAATGTGATCGGCAGTTTGATCGAACAAAAAACAGGTTTTGAGACGCGTGTGACGGTTTTGGGGCATATTCAAAGAGGCGGCTCGCCGACAGCCTTTGACCGTGTGCTCGGGACACGCTTCGGATTTCATGCGTTTGATCTCGTCAAGGAAGGTAAATTTGGTTATATGGTCAGTTTGCAGGGGACTAAAATCCTACCGGTGCCGCTGGCCAGTGCGGTTGGTGAGCTAAAAGTGGTCCCGATGCATTATTACGAAATGGCCAAGCTCTTTTTCGGTTAATCACTCATGCAAATCCAGATCTCTCAGATCATTGAACGTCATACCGGCGCCTTCGAAAAGACCTTTTCGCAGAACGGCAACGCGCTTCTCGAGGCGATGGCCCGCGAACTTCTCAGGGCCCTCAAGGCAGGCAAAAAAATTCTACTCTGCGGCAACGGCGGCAGCGCAGCGGACGCGCAGCATATTGCGGCTGAATTTGTAGGGCGGTATAAAAAAGAAAGGCGCAGTCTTCCCGCGATTGCGCTGACGACCGATACTTCGGTTTTGACGTCCGTTGCCAACGATTATGATTATGTGGACGTTTTTTCGCGGCAAATAGAAGGGCTTGGGGCCGAAGGCGACGTATTAATCGCGATTTCCACGAGCGGAAATTCAAAAAATGTCCTCAAAGCGGTCCAATGTGCCAAAGACAAAGGGATGACCGTTCTGGGGTTTACCGGATTGAGCGGGGGGCTTCTGAAAGACCAGGTGGACCTTTGCTTTCAGTCCATGACGGCTGAAACTTCTCATGTTCAGGAAATGCATATCACGGCCCTCCACGCGGTTTCTGAAGTCATCGAAAACACCCTTTTTGGCTGATTTCATGCTGAAAAAAAAAATCTTAAAACGTTCAGCGCTCAACCGGATGTGTCAACGCTGGCGCCGGGAACGGCGCAAGGTTGTTTTTACCAACGGCACTTTTGATATTCTGCACCGCGGGCACGTGTCATATCTCGAAAAAGCACGGGCCGCGGGCGACATTCTCGTTGTGGGGCTTAATTCCGACCGCTCCGTCCGCAGTTACAAAGGACCCGGCAGGCCGCTGAATCCTCAGGCGGACCGTGCTTTTGTGCTGGCCGCGCTTGATTGCGTCGATTTCGTCGTCATTTTTGATGAACCCACCCCGTTGAAGCTTATCTGCCGTGTCCGTCCCGCTGTCCTTGTCAAAGGAGCCGACTGGAAGCTCAAGGACATTGCAGGGGCTATGGAAGTGATGAGCTGGGGCGGAAGTGTTAAAAGGGTCCGGCTGGTGCCCGGGCGCTCGACGACTCGGTTGTTAAAACTTTTAGCCCGGTTTTCTCATTGATTCGCCTAATCGATGAGAAAACCGCTTTGGACACATGGGGTTCCATCCAAAGTTTTGCGCCCGCGTTTTAACAGGGCGCAAAAGACAACCCCTGGGGTACAAACGGAAAAGCCCATTTGCACCACAGCCTCTTCGAGGGCATTTCTCATTGGCGATGAGAAATGCGGGTTAGATGCGGTTTAATTTTTTAATTTAAGGATTGGCTGTGCGGCCATTTCGTCTCTATGCGGTCACGGATATCCGGGAAAATGACCCCGGTATTTTGCAAAAAATTGATGCGGCCTACCGCGGCGGTGCTGACATCGTCCAGCTGAGGTCGAAGTTTTTGAACGATTCAGAGCTTTGCAGGATCGGGCACAAGATACGGCACCTAGCGGACAAATATCAGAGAATGTACTTTGTTAACGACCGTCTGGACATTGCATTGGCCACGCGTGCGGATGGCATCCACCTCGGGCAGGATGATCTTCCTGTTTCGGAAGCGCGGAAGTTAATGGCCAAGGCCGATTGCCGCATGTGGATCGGAAAATCAACGCACACTCTCGCACAGGCAGAAGCCGTGATGCTGGAGGATGTCGATTATTTCGGTGTCGGGCCGGTTTTTGCGACGCCGACAAAGCAGGATTATACTCCAGTCGGAACCGGTTTGATTTCCCAGGTGGTAAATTTCAAACGGCTCGCGGTGAAAACCGGAAGACAGGACAAGCCGTTTGTCGCTATCGGCGGCATTAATCTGAGTAATGTGGGTGAAGTCCTTGGGTCCGGGGCCGAAAGGATCGCCGTCGTGAGAGCGTTATTTGATGAGGAGGATGTTTATGCCCGGGCGAGAGCACTTTGCTCCCGGATTGACAGCGGAAAACTGCAAAATGTCTGAAGCGGCCAAACTCGCCGTCATCGGGACGGTTGCGATTGACCAGGTTGAGACGCCTTTTGGAAAGCGCGAGCGTGTTTTCGGAGGGTCGGCTTCGTATTTTTCCTATGCGGCCGGCTTGTTTACGCCGGTTGCGCTGGTTGCCGTTGTCGGAGAGGATTTTCCGGAAGAATACCGCGGGATTTTGGCTGAACGCCCAGTCGATATGACGCATTTGAAGACTCTGCCCGGTAAAACTTTTTGCTGGAAGGGGCAATATGGAAATGACCTGAATACGGCAAAAACCCTGGAGACACAACTCAATGTTCTTCTTAAGTTCAAGCCGGAACTGACTTTCAAGACACAGCCCAAATACGTTTTCCTTGCAAACATAGATCCTGCGCTGCAGCTTGACGTTTTAAACCAGCTCGACCGGCGAAAACTAAAATATGTGGCGTGTGACACGATGAATTTCTGGATTGAAAACAAGCGGGCGGAATTGCTTAAGGTCCTGGCGCGCATCGATTGTGTCGTCCTTAATGACGGCGAAGCGCGGCAATTGACGCAGGAGCCCAATCTGATCCGTGCGGCACAGAAAGTGCGGGCCATGGGGCCGGGACATGTGATCATTAAAAAAGGCGAACACGGCGTCCTGCTGTTTTATAACCATGAATTTTTCGCGCTTCCTGCGTATCCGCTTGAAAATGTTTTTGACCCGACCGGGGCCGGCGACACATTTGCGGGCGGATTGATGGGGAGTTTGGCGGCTTCCGGGGACTTGTCGTTTGCATCGATGAAGCGCTCAGTGGCTTTGGGGCAGATTGTCGCATCCCACACCGTGGAAGATTTCGGACTTGAAGCTTTGAGGCGCATCAGTCAAGATAACATTCGCGAACGTCTGGAAATTTTCAAGAGATTCTGCTCGTTTTAAGCGGGATTAGCATAGTGGTAATGTCCCAGCTTCCCAAGCTGGTTAGACGGGTTCGATTCCCGTATCCCGCTGTTAATTTATTGTCGCCGGAAAGACCGTCAAGGTCTTCCGGAGAAGTCCTTGCGCATGAGCGCAAGGGCGTATCCCGCTTTTTCCGATAAAAAAGCACAGCGCCGGCGCTTCAGAGGAAGGACGTGTCCGGCGCGGCGCTTTTTGCAAGGATACGGGATGAGTCCGCACGCCAATCGAACCCGTATCCCGGTGTTAATTTATTGTCGCCGGAAAGACCGTCAAGGTCTTCCGGGGAAGTCCTCGCGCATAAGCGCAAGGCTTATTCCGCGCCGTATTTTTTTAGCAAGGTTTAATCACGCGAATCTCTCTCTGAATTTAAGAAATACCTATCATCGGACAGCCCCAAAAAGATTGTTTTTTGGCCTAAATTAGGATATGCTTATGCGAATAATTGGGCGGAGTGTCGCCGGGACCGGAATTAGAAAATCAAATCTTAAAGAACGCAGCAAATCGGATTTATTTATTATTTCTATATGAGACGAGTGGTTGTGACCGGTTATGGAATTGTTTCATGCTTGGGGGATAACAAAAAAAGTGTATTGGAGTCTTTAAAACAAGGACGGTCAGGAATCCGGTTTAATGAGGAGTATAAGCGTCTGGGATTGCGCAGTCAGGTGTCAGGCAGTATCTCGACGGTAGGGATGAAAAACAAAATTGACCGCAGCTTCCTGCGGTTTATGGGAGATGCCGCCGCATTTGCATATCTTTCGATGCAACAAGCGATCGAAGATGCGGGGTTAACAGCCGATCAGGTTTCCAGCTTTAATACGGGGGTAATTGCCGGCTCGGGCGGCGCGTCTTCGGCGAATTTAGTTGAGGCAGCCGATTTGTTAAGAAAAAAGGGGATTCGTCGTGTCAGTACATTTATGGTTCCGCGAACCATGAGCAGTACTGTATCCGCTTGTTTGGCCAATTCTTTTAAAATCAAGGGGATTAACTATTCAATCTCTTCGGCATGCGCAACGAGCGCTCACTGTATCGGAAGTGCCATGGAACAGATTCAACGCGGCAGGCAGGATATTATCTTTGCGGGAGGAGGAGAGGAGGAGCACTGGACTTTAAGCCTTCTTTTCGACGCGATGGGCGCCTTGTCTTCAAAATACAACGACAAGCCCGAATCAGCTTCCCGGCCGTATGATTCAGAGCGCGATGGGTTTGTGATTGCGGGAGGCGCCGGCATTGTGGTTTTGGAAGCATTGGAACACGCTTTAAAAAGAGGAGCCAATATTCGCGCTGAGCTTGTGGGGTATGGAGTGACTTCCGATGGCTATGACATGGTGGTTCCGTCAGGTGAAGGCGCGGTTCGCTGTATGAGGCAAGCATTGCAAACGGTAAACGGCAAAGTGGATTATATTAATGCTCACGGAACGAGCACTCCGGTTGGCGATGTCGCGGAACTGAAGGCGATCAGAGAAGCGTTTGGTGAGGATGTCCCCCCCATCAGTTCAACGAAGTCCCTATCAGGGCATTCTCTGGGGGCTGCCGGTGTTCACGAGGCAATTTATTCGCTGTTGATGCTTGAAAATAATTTTATTGCGGCGTCGGCAAATATAAATGAACTGGATGAAGCGGCTAAGGGCATGCCGATTGTAACGAAAACTTTTGATCAGACAAATTTAAATACGGTGATATCCAATAATTTTGGTTTTGGGGGTACGAACGCGTGCCTCGCGTTTCAGCGATACCGCGGTGAATAGCGATGGATGAAAAAGCGCCGCCCGGATTGATAAAGGAGACTTGCAAAGTGCAGCCCCATTCAGTGCATATCCCCGTCATGGGAACCGGTTTTACGATTGATACGCCGCTTAAAGTGGCGCGTTACGGAATTTCTTCCGTCATGTCCGTTGACGATAACCTTATGGAAAAGATACGTGAATATTACAGTCACCTTTATCACGAGCCGTTTGATGCGATTTCCAAGGACTCGGCTGATTCTCGGGCATGCCGGATTACGGCGTATTTAAATTTCGTCAACCGCATCGTGACCAAACAAGTGGAAGACCTGAAGGCGTCACCATTCGAAAAAGGGTCCGAGATCACAAAATATTTCGAACTCTTAGACGACGCTTCGGAACTCAAAAAGCAATATCTTTCGATGTTAAGCCTGTCTTCGGGCGCGGAGAAACTGCGCCTTCAGACGTTTTTGCGGGAAAGTGTCGTGGCTGGGTCAATCGACGTGAATATTTTAACAAAGCTTGACCGGGAGGGATTCAAAAACGGAAAAAAATTGCCGCGTGAATATTCAGACGCATTGGCCGCCCTGCGAGGGTTCGCCAACAGCGACTTAAGCGCGTCCGTTATCTTCTCCGCGGGTCTTAACCCTTACCTTTACAGTTATGTTGAGAATTTTGAAGATTTCTACGTGAACACACAGGGCGTGATTAAGAAAAAAGTTATTATTAAGGTGAGTGATTTTCGTTCAGCGTTTATTCAAGGGAAAATATTTGCTAAAAAAGGAATTTGGATTTCTGAGTTTCGGATTGAATCGGGGTTGAATTGCGGAGGGCACGCGTTCCCCACGGCGGGGTATTTGCTGGGACCGATATTGGAAGAATTTAAAAGCCGGCGGGAAGAATTTACCCATGAGTTATTTGAATTTTACCGGGCTGCGCTTGCGGCGAAAAAGGGGATTGATTGCGCGACGCAGCCTTCTACGCGCATTACGGTACAAGGGGGTATCGGCACATGTCAAGAGCACCGTTTTTTGATGAGACACTACCAATTGGATGGCGTGGGTTGGGGAACGCCCTTTTTATTGGTTCCCGAGGTCACCAGCGTGGACGACGACACCTTAAAAAAACTTACGAACACAGATGAGCAGACTCTTTATTTGAGCAATGCGTCGCCGTTGGGGCTGCCGATTTATAACCTGAGGAATAGTGCGAGCGAAGCCGTGCGTGTCAAGAGAATTGCCTCGGGCAAGCCGGGCAGTCCCTGTCTCAATAAATTTATGGCTTTTAACACGGAATTCTCAGAGATTCCGATCTGTACGGCGTCTTCGCAATACCAGTCAAAAAAGATAGACCAGTTGAAAGAAAAGCATCTTTTGCCCGAGGAACATGCCCGGGAATACGAAAAGATTGTCGAGAAGGCTTGTGTTTGCCACGACCTCGGAGACGGAGCGATTTTGAAATATGGTTTGTCCCGCAACGGATTTAAGCCGGTTCCCGCAGTGTGTCCTGGGCCCAACCTGATTTATTTTTCAAGAGTATTTTCATTAAAAGAAATGATGGGGCATATTTATGGCAAGGCCAATATCTTAAATCCAAAGCGAGACCGGCCGCATGTGTTTGTCAATGAGTTAAGACTGTATGTGAATTATTTGAAGGGACTGGTTTTAAAAGCGTCCGCACAAATAACCGCCAAAGAAACCGACTATTTCGCAGAGTTTAGAAAGAATGTAAGCGAGGGTATCGAATATTATAAAAAAATTGTCAATGACCTCCTTGAAGAATCGGCGCAATCGCGAGAAAGGTTTCTCCGTGAACTGAATGCCCTGAGGATTGACTTGGAAGGGGTCACCTGGAAGCGCATATGACAAGCCAGTCGCCTGTGCTTGAGAAAAGACTTGTAATTCTGGAGCGCAGCGCACCTCTTGCGGAGGAAATTCGCCAAGCCCTAAAGTTGAATGCGGAACTTGCGGAACTGCCCGAGGAAGCGATTGGGCAACTTGCAATCGCCTCGAGGATTCAACGTTTTTCACGGGGGCAAGTTATTTTTGAAGAGGGACAGAAATCATCCGAAGTTTGGATCATGATCCAAGGAAAGGCAGTTTTGGGCTATCAAACAGCTTCCGGTTCGGCCTCGGCCACATGCATTGCCGGCAGGGGGGACCTGTTTTGCTGTCTTCCGGTTTTGGACGGAAAAAGTTATCCGGTGACCGCAATGAGCGAAGCCGCGTCGAAAGTGCTGGTTGTTCCGGCGAATTTGTTTCGCGAAATTCTCGGGAGATTTCCAAAGGTTTTTCAAAATGTGCTGCGGCGAATGTGTGCGAAT
>Ga0154334_1144_pt1 | contig 11174 bp, 12 predicted proteins | sample RifGroA2_FD_115862 | JGI IMG/M metagenome (GOLD analysis project Ga0154334, IMG submission 115862) | Omnitrophica bacterium GWA2_52_8 | reverse complement strand
CCCGATTTCAAACTTGACTGGGTACTAGCTTAACAAAGGGAATTTTATGAAAATTCTTATCGTCGGCGGTGTTGCGGGCGGCGCATCTTGTGCGGCACGCGCAAGACGTCTTTCAGAAGACGCGGAGATTGTCCTCGTTGACCGGGGGAGTTACGTTTCTTTTGCCAATTGCGGGCTGCCTTATTATGTCGGGAACGTCATTCGGGATGAAAAAAATCTTCTGGTCGCGACGCCTGAGCTGTTTAAAAACCGGTTTAATATTGAAGTAAGACTTGAAAATGAAGTGACTCGCATTTTCCGGGAAAAACGAACGGTTGAAGTCAAAGAATTAAAAACAGGGCGTATCTATGAAGAAGCTTATGATGCCCTGGTCCTGTCCCCGGGCGCGGCCCCTATCAAACCGCCTCTGCCCGGAATTGAAAATGATGGAATTTTTGTTTTAAGGACCATCCCGGACAGCCGGAAAATTAAAAAATGGATTCAAGAGAAAAAGGTAAAATCCGCGGTCATTGTCGGCGGCGGCTTCATCGGCCTCGAGATGGCGGAAAATCTCGCACGCTTCGGAATCCGGCTTTCGATTATCGAAATGCAGAATCAGGTGCTCCCTCCTTTCGATCCTGAAATGGTTTCAACCCTTCATGCACATCTAAAATCTCAAGCCATATCTCTATGGCTTGGGCAAGCGGTGAGCGGTTTTGAGAAAAATACGGACGGCTCCTTGACTGTTTTGACAAAGGGAGACTTGCGCCTCAAAACAGACATGGTCATTCTTTCGATAGGAGTTAGACCCGAAATCACGCTTGCTAAGGATTGCGGCCTGGAAATCGGCGCGCGCGGCGGGATTCGAGTGAATGATCAAATGAAGACCTCCGACGACAGCATTTGGGCAGTTGGAGACGCCGTTGAATCACGCGACTTCATAACCGGAGAATGGATCACGGTTCCTTTGGCCGGTCCCGCAAACCGCCAGGGGCGGGTCGCGGCGGACACGCTTTTTAAGCGCCCTTCCCGCTTTCGAGGCATCCAAGGCACGGCTGTCTGCAAAGTCTTCGAACTTGTCGCGTCCTTAACCGGAGCGAATGAAAAAAATCTGAAACGTTTGAATGTTCCCCATCAAAAAGTCTATCTTTATCCGGGGCATCATGCGGGGTACTATCCGGACGCTCAGCCCATTGAAATGAAAGTTCTTTTTTCTCCGAAAGACGGGAAAATATTAGGGGCGCAAGCCGTCGGCAAAGAAGGTGCTGAAAAAAGGATTGACGTCATCGCCGCGTTAATCCAAAAAGCAGGTTCCGTTTATGACCTTGAGGAGGCCGAACTTTGTTACGCGCCTCAATTCGGTGCCGCGAAAGATCCGGTGAATATGGCCGGAATGCTGGCCGCGAACGCATTGAGAAATGACGCGCCTCTGGCGCATTGGGACCAGATTGATTTAAAGAATGTCTTTCTGCTGGATGTCCGGAACCCGGACGAATTCGCTGCCGAGCATATTGAAAATGCGCTTAATATTCCGCTTGATCAGCTACGGGAAAAAATGACGACGCTTCCCCGCGATAAGGAAATTTATGCTTATTGCGGTGTGGGGCAAAGAGGCTATTACGCAACCCGCGCCCTCCGTTGCCGCGGGTTCAACGCTTTCAATCTTTCGGGAGGGATGAAATCCTATAAAGCAAGCGGCCAACGAACAACCCGCTGGTGCGCCCTAAAGGAGTAACGCCATGAGACATTACAGAATTTTATTGATCGCGTTTTGTTTTGTCATCGCCGGATTTTCGCGTGTTTATGCTGAAAAAGATATGGGGACACCGTCCAAATTTATGCGGCATGAGCATGACCAGATTTACGCCAGGATTGAGCGGCTGGCGCAAACACCCGGAAAAACAGGAAAAGCCGCCGGGCAGCTCTCAACGATTATGCGGCCGCACATTTTTAAAGAAGAAAAGTTTGTTCTGCCGCAGCGGGGGGTGTTAAAAAAGCTGGCTTTTGGCGAATCGACGGCGGGAATGTCTATGGGCCATCGGGAGTTCCGAAGACCTTAAGAAGGATTACCCGCAGATGCTTGCCGAACATAAAGCAATTTTTGCGGCGATGGATGAGTTAAGGCAAGCCGCTGAGCTTGATGGAGATCAGGGCACATTGGATCTGGCGGTGCAACTCAAGGCGCATATTCAGGATGAAGAGGATATCGTTTATCCGGCCGCCATCCTCGTCGGGCAGTATATAAAAAACCATCCTGAAACATAAGGTTGAGGGCAACATCAGGAGGGGCACTTCAAAGCCCCATCCTATTCCTTTAGCCTTGGGCAATTTGAAATGCCCAAAAGAATTTTTGAATTTAAAAGAAGGGAGTCCTGATGAAAGGATTTAAAGGAAATATTGAAAAGGACACGACAGCGAACAATCATTTCCGGAAGGTTCTTTATACCGGCAAACATTGCCAGTTAGTCTTGATGAGCCTCCGCCCTAAAGAAGAAATCGGCCTGGAAACGCATTCGGACAATGACCAATTTTTCCGCTTTGAACAAGGCGAGGGGAAATGTTTTATTGACGGTAATGAATATACGGCCGGGGATGGTGTTGCCGTCATTGTCCCTGCGGGTGCAAAACATAATGTGATTAATACTTCTGATTCAAAGGATTTGAAGATGTATACAATTTACTCTCCGCCGCATCATAAGGACGGTATTGTAAGGAAAACGAAAAAGGAAGCTGAGGCCGGAGAAGCGGATTTTAACGGTCAAACAACTGAATAATGCGGCCAAGAAAATTTTGGCGATCGGCAAATACGGTACGGGCTGAAGCAATCTTGATCTTAAAGCCTTCTGTCGGGGGTTGAAACGCGTCGAACAGAGGGCTGTTTCATCAAAAGGCCTTGCGGGTGTATAATCCTGCAGCGCCTTTTTTGTTTAATCTGAGCTTTTGCAAAATGGCCGGCGCCCATAGGGGCGAAATATTGAGTGTCCCCTATGGGAAGCACGCCGCCGGCTGGCCATTTTGCAAAGGTTCTGTTTAATCATGACTTGTCCCCGATAGGGACTGTCCCTAAATTTACATCTAATGAAACCCGACTTTAACTTCTTGAAATGGCTGGCTTATATTGTGGTGCGGGCTTTGGCGCGCATAGGCGATCTCTTGTCGCCCGAAGCAGCGAATTCCGCGGCCAGGGGAATCGGCAAAGCGCTCTATTATTTGCTTCCCGGCCGCCGCCGGGTTGCGATGGAAAATTTGACGATTGCGTTTGGCGAAGGGCTGTCGAAAGAGGGGAAAAACCGGATCATAAAGGCTTCCTTTGAGCATATCTTGGTCTCGCTAATGGAAGTTTTCCGGATTTCGCACGTTCTGAAGCAGGGGATTGAAAAGAGTTTCACGATCCGCGGTCTGGACCACTTCGAGAAGGCCCTGGCCAGGAAAAAGGGCATCATTTTCATCGTTTCTCATATCGGTTCGTGGGAGTATCTTTCATTTTTGTTTTATCTCACGGGATATCCCGGCTCCGTGCTTGTTAAAAATGTCAGGAATTTTTATATCTTTGACTGGTTGAACCGTTTACGCCGGAAAACGACGCTGGGCATTATTCATAAAGAAGAAGCGAAACCGGCGCTTAGGGAGATTCTGCGTGAACTCTCGCGCAATCACATTGTCGCCATTCTGATGGATCAGTGGGCCGGCAATGAGGAGCCCTGGGTGGACTTTTTCGGCAGACCGGCTTCGACAACCTCGATTCCGGCCCGGATTGCGTTGAAAACCGGTTGTGCGCTGGTTCCGGGAGCCTGCCTTCGCAAAGCGCCCGGGCAATATGAAATAACGCTTTTTCCCGAAGTGCCTGTGGACTCAGGAACCGACGACTATCTGACGGTGACGCGGCGTCTCAATCAGGTCATCGAGGCGCAGATCCGCGAGCATCCCGAGCAGTGGCTTTGGACCCATAAGCGCTGGAAGGGAAAAAAGAAATATCCCGGAACGCAACCGGACGGCCGCACCGGACAAGGTCCGGCAGGGAAGGCTTATGCAGGCTTTTAGCAAACAATTTCATTGGTGCCGTGCTGCGATTGCAGAGCCTTATCGGGTTTTCTTTCCGCTAGGCGTTTTTTGGGCCTTTTGGGGCATAAGCCATTGGCTCTTCTACGCAGTCCATTGGATTCCGCAGTATTCCATGCAGCTTCATTCTCATATTCAGATTCACGCCTATATGGGATGTTTCATCACCGGATTCCTTCTGACGGCAATGCCGCGGTTTGCTTCGGCCCGATCCGCAAGTCCGGTTGAGTTCCTGATTTTTTTTATTCTCGTCAATGCCGCGCCCGTCCTCTATATGTGTCAGGCATGGATTGCGGGCAGGATTTGTTTTGCCTCCTGGCTGCTTATGCTCGCTTTTTTTGCCGGCCGCCGTTTTTTTGCAAAGAAAAAAGATTCCAATATTCAGCCGCCGGTGGAATTCGTCTGGATTCCGGCCGGGCTTCTCGCGGGGCTCGCCGGGACCCTGCTTTTAATCGGCTCCGACTTGAACTGGTTTCCTCCCCCCGTTAATAAAATTGCGAAATTGCTGCTGGAGCAGGGATTTTTACTTTCCATTGTCGTGGGAGTCGGAAGTTTTCTTGGGCCTCGTTTGATGGGGACATACCGCCCTCTTTTCACAGGGATGGACGTTCAGGCCCAAAAACGCCGGCGCCGGCAATCCCTTGCGGTTCAACTGGCGGCGATTGCCGGGATTGCCGTCTCGTTTGTGACGGAAGGTCTGGGGCTGATTAGGGCCGGTTATTTTTTGCGGACTGCTGTCATCGGCTTCATTTATTTCCGCGCCCATGCACTGGCCGTTAAGCCGCTCATGAAAGAACCTTTTGTCCGGATGCTTTGGCTTTCATTCTGGATGGTCTTTTTGGGGCACGCCATCATTATTTTCTTTCCGCTCTATCGCGCCGCGTTACTCCACATCGCTTTCATCGGAGGCTATGGTCTGATGGTGTTTGCTGTCGGACTTATGGTCATTTTTAGCCACGGAGGACAAACCCAGCGCCTTAAAGCGCACGCGGTGTTTTTGTCGGTCATTTCCGCATTGATCGGAACCGCACTTATTTTAAGAATTGCGGCAGTTTATTATTCCGAATTATTTTTTGTCCTGCTGGGGACTGCTGCCGCAAGCTGGCTTCTCGGGGCGGGGCTTTGGCTGTATTTAGTCTCAAACGCTTTGTTTAGCGGCGTTTCTTCTGAAGAACTTGAACGCTGTCATGAGGAAGCCAAGCAGCGGGTCGAATCCCTTCGATCCGGGAAACCGCTTAAATCATGAAAATGGCAAAATTCAATATTCCGCTGCTTTTTGGTATGATATTTTCAGTGAGTGCAGGCCTTTTATTGGGAATCGGGGCTTTTACCTTTCATTATGCCAAAGGGACTTCTTATTTAAGTAACGATCCGAAAGCCTGCATTAATTGCCATGTCATGCAGGAATATTTTGACTCCTGGATAAAGTCCAGCCATCGTCAGGCGGCGACTTGCAATGATTGCCACATCCCGCACGCATTTCCGGCAAAATATATTGCAAAAATGAAAAATGGATGGAATCATTCTAAAGCGTTTACGCTTCAAAATTTTCCGGAACCGATCCGCATTACTCAAGGCAACTTGGTAAGTTTGCAGCAAAACTGCATTCATTGTCACGATATTATGACCGGCAACATTGCGGGACATCGTGAGGCCGCTGAGGGGACCGCCCGCTGTGCGGATTGTCACCGCTCTGTCGGGCACATGCAATTATCTTAGGAGGAATCGATGAGTCGAATACTGGTTTTTGTGGGAACGATTTTAATCACAGCCTTAGTCACCGTGGGCGTTACGGCCTTGCTCATGAATGTTCAGGAAAGAAAGGCCGAAAGCCGGTGGAAACAAGTGAAAGTTGTGGATCTTGATGAGACCTCTGTTGATCCCAAAGAATGGGCCAAAAATTATCCCAATGAATACGATAGTTACAAACGGACGGTTGATACGGCCCGGACCCGCTACGGCGGGAGTGAGGCTTATTCAAAAATTGATCAAACCCCGATTTGGAAACGCATTTTTTCAGGCTATGCCTTCGGCGTGGAATACCGCGAGGAACGCGGCCATGCCTTTTCTCTTGAGGATCAAAAATTAACTGAGCGGACGAAGCAATTTTCACAACCTGGGGCGTGTCTCCAGTGTCATGCCGGCGGCATGAAACAGATCTATGAGATTGCGGGAAACGGAGATCTTCACGCCGGTTTTGCGAAAGTGAACAAAATGCCGCTCCAAGAGGCCTGGAAATTGACGAGGGGGCATCCAATTGCCTGCATCGACTGCCATGACCCGAAAACGATGGAGCTTCGCGTGACACGCCCTGGTTTTCTGAACGGGATCAAAGAACTCAAGAAATTAGAAGGAATCGAAAATTATGATCCGAATACGATGGCCACCCGGCAGGAAATGCGTGCTTTTGTTTGCGGGCAGTGTCACGTGGAATATTTTTTTAAAGGGCCGCAAAAGCAGCTGACTTATCCGTGGAGTAAGGGATTGAAGGTGGAGCAAATCGAAAAATTTTATGAAGAAGACGGGCACATTGACTGGAAGCATGCCGAAACCGGAGCGCCGGTTTTAAAAGCGCAGCATCCCGAATTTGAATTGTGGAGTCAAGGCATTCACGCCCGAAGCGGCGTTACCTGCGCGGATTGTCATATGCCTTATAAAAGAGAAGGCGCGATGAAGGTAACGGATCACCATATCCGGAGCCCTCTGCTCAATGCGTCACGGGCGTGTCTGCCATGCCATCATTTTTCCGAAAAGGAAATGATTGATCGTGCTGAAACGATTCAACAGCGGACACAGGACTTAATGACCCGTGCTGAAACGGCACTGGAGGCGTTGTTGGACGGAATTGTTGAGGCCAAGAAAAGAGGGGCTTCGGATGAAGACTTGAAAACCGCTTTTGAAATGCAGAAAAAAGCGCAATGGCGGCTCGATTTTGTGTCCGCTGAAAATTCTATGGGTTTTCATGCGCCGCAAGAAACTGCGCGAATTCTTGCAGAATCTATCGACTACGCCCGGCAAGGACAAGTTGCTGCGCAGTCCTTAAAATAGATTTAAGGACGCCGAAAATATTTTTGCGGTTTAAAAAAGCCGCGTATCGGGTTGAAATTGATTTTGCAGATGTTTTTGGGGTGATGGCGCAGGGCCCGGTTTACGGCAAATCCGGCTCTCTGTTTCTTTTATTCCTATTTGTAAAAAGCGCTTTAAAAACCGCAGGACATCGACTAAATTAACCGCATATGGCCAAGCGCAGTCAAGAACCGCATAAAAGGGAAAAATGGGCGACCCGGATAGGGGTGGTGCTTGCCATGGCGGCCAATGCCATCGGAATCGGAAATTTTCTCCGGTTCCCGGTCCAATGCGCCCAAAACGGCGGCGGCGCTTTCATGATTCCCTATTTCGTCGCGTTTCTGGTGATCGGAATCCCTTTGATGTGGATCGAGTGGGGAGTCGGGCGGTTCGGCGGCAAGTACGGGCACGGTACGACGCCCGGAATGTTTCACTATTTATGGAACCATCCGGTCGCGAAATATATCGGGGCGATCGGCATTTTTCTTCCTTTCGGAATTTTAATTTACTACAACTACATTGTTTCCTGGACGCTCGCCTACAGCGCGTTTTCATTTACCGGTAAATATTTTGCGGTCCCGGATCACGGCCAAATGGTCGAATTTCTCGCCGCCTTTCAGGGGAAAGTCGTCAATTCCCATTTTAACGGTTCGGGTACGGCTATCCTGTTTCTCTTCATCACGATTGCATTATTGACCTGGATCCTGTCCCGGGGTGTCGTCAAAGGGATCGAAACCGTCGCGATTTGGGGAGTTCCCATCACGTTCCTGATCGGCGGCATTCTTGTCTGGAAGGTGCTCTTTCTTGGGGCCCCGGACCCGGTCCATTATCCCGAAAGAAGCATCATTAACGGACTCGGATTTATGTGGAATCCGAATTTTGCCGCGCTTAAAGACAGCAAAGTCTGGCTGGCGGCCACGGGCCAAATCTTTTTTACCCTGAGTCTTGGATTCGGAAGTATCCAGACCTACGCCAGTTATCTTTCCGAAAAAGACGACGTGGTGCTCTCAGGGCTTGCCACCGTCACCACCAATGAATTTTCCGAAGTTTTGCTCGGCGGATTTATTGCCATCCCCGTCACGGTAGCGTTTTTCGGAATTGCGGAGACGGCGGTCCTTGCCCATAGCGGCGCTTTTGACATCGGTTTCTGCGCCTTGCCGCTCATTTTCCAAAAACTTGCCGGCGGCCAGATATTCGGAACGTTGTGGTTTTTCCTGCTATTTATCGCAGGGCTGCTTTCCTCGGTTTCGCTTGCCCAGCCCATGATGGCTTTTCTTCAGGACGAGTTCAAATTGGAGCGTGGAAAAGCGGCGCTTGTGATCGGGGGTCTTTCGTTATTTCTCGTCATTCCGGTAGTCTTGTTTCTGAAACACGGTTTTCTGGATGAAATGGACTTTTGGCTCGGGACTTTCGGCGTTGTGATTTTTGCCATCGTCGAAATCATTATCTTTATTTGGATTTTCAAACCCAAAAACGCCTGGAAGGAAATCATGATCGGGGCGGACATAAAAGTACCGCACTTCTTTCTGTTCATCATGCAATATGTGACGCCGGTTTATCTTGGGACCCTTCTGGTCTTCTGGTTTCTTCAGGACGGCCCCCGGGTCATCTTTATGAAAGGCATCGAACCGCAGCATTTCCCTTATATCTGGTTTGCGCGTTTTCTTTTGGCCGCGCTTTTGTTTGTGACGCTTGTTTTGGTCTATCTTGCGTGGCAGAGAAAGCACCGCATTCAACGCAGGATCCCCTCATGAGACTATCAGGCTGGATATTTATGATCACAAGCTGCAGCATCATTATCATTCTTACCTATTATTCCTTCTCGCAAATGTTCAAGAAGAAATAATCAAAAACAGCCGGAATCCATCGAAATGAAGGACAGCATCAGCCGCAGAGTTATGAATGATCCGTGGATAAAATCCATGTGCAAAGCCAAGTCGATGCCCTTTGACGGCAAACGCATGTTTTGGGGCGGTTTTAAAGTCATCGTAGATCTTTGAACCCTTTTAACGAAGCACTTTAACAGACATTCCGCACCAATCAGCTGTGAAGGCCTTCCCGGAAAATGAGATTTTGCGGGTTTTAAACGGCACCCCAGCCGCATAAAATAAAAATTGAAGCTAATCATAACGTCTGTATTATATTGTGTAAAATCAAGTAAGAAGGGACGAGAAACGGTTTTGTAAGTCTCCGTCATGCCTTTGTTTGTCTGCCTGTCTGCAGGCTCAATGCTATGAGAGGCGGGAATCAGGTTTGGATGACTTATGGAGTCCGCTCTAACAGAAAGGGATAAATAATGAAATATGCACAGTCATTTGTATTAAGTTTTTTTGCTTTGTTTCTGTTTTTAGGGACAGGCAGTCTCCTGGCTCAGGAAGCAGGGCCTGTCATTGATTCAGGAGATACCGCCTGGATGCTCACCTCCGCAGCGCTTGTGCTGCTCATGACCCCCGGCCTCGCGTTTTTTTACGGCGGTTTGGTCCGCAAAAAGAACATGCTGTCCGTCCTCATGCAGTGTTTTATCCTCATGGGTTTGATCACACTCCAATGGGTCGCTTTTGGTTACAGCCTTTCCTTCGGTCCGGACATTAAAGGGCTCATCGGCAGCCTCAGCTGGGCCGGCCTTAAAGGAGTTGGTTTCGAACCCAATGCGGATTACGCGGGCACCATTCCGCACCAGCTTTTTATGATTTATCAATGCATGTTCGCTGTGATTACTCCGGGCCTGATTCTCGGCGCTTTCGCGGAGCGTATGAAATTCTCTTCCTTTTGTGTGTTCTCCCTGCTGTGGGCCACGTTTGTTTATGACCCTGTTTGCCACTGGGTATGGGCCATTGGGGGACTGATCAGGACCACAGGCGCTCTCGATTTCGCCGGCGGGACCGTTGTGCACATGACGGCAGGCTATGCGGCTCTTGTTGCCGCGTTAATGCTGGGTAAACGCCAGGGATATCCGGGCCGTATTTCGCCGCCGCACAATCTGCCGCTCGCGGTTTTGGGCGCAGGCATTCTCTGGTTCGGCTGGTTCGGTTTCAACGGGGGAAGTGCACTGGCTTCGGGCGCTTTGGCCGCGAATGCGTTTATTGTGACGCACATTGCCGCGGGTACGGCGGCTGTTACGTGGGCGTTGCTTGACTGGAAATTTGCTTCCAAACCCACCATGCTCGGAACGATTACCGGTGCGGTGGGAGGTCTCGTGGCGATTACCCCCGCTTCAGGTTTTGTGGGCGCGATTGATGCCATCTGGATCGGGATCGGCGTCTCTGTCATCTGCTATTTCTTTGTCGCTTTTATCAAAGTGAGATTCGGCTACGATGATTCGCTGGACGTATTTGGCGTCCACGGTGTCGGCGGGACCTGGGGCGCGATTGCCACCGGGCTTTGGGCCAATAAATCCGTCAACAGCGCGGGAGCGGACGGGCTTTTTTACGGCAATCCCGGTCTTTTGCTGATTCAGCTTAAAGCGGTGCTCATCACCATGGTCTATTCGATTGTCGTGACTTTTGTTCTTTTGAAAATCGTGGATCTCATTATGGGCTTGCGCGTGAACAATCAAAACGAAAACATCGGGCTGGATCTTACAGAACACCGTGAAGCGGCCTACACGCAGCTTGATTAACCGAAAACTGGAGAAAATATGAAATACATCATTGCGATTATTCAACCCGACAGGCTTCAGGATGTCCTCGACCTTTTGGAGCAAAAAGAAATTCATCTTGTGACCGTAACCAATGTGCTCGGAAGAGGGCGCCAAAAAGGGCTCTCGGAAGTTTACCGCAGCCATAAGGAAGCGGGGTGCTTACTGCGGAAAGTCAAACTCGAGATCGCGGTCAATGAGCAGTTTGTAAAACCCACCGTGGAGGCCATTACCAAGGCCGCGAGGACCGAGAAAATCGGAGACGGCAAGATTTTCGTGCTGGACCTTGCGCAGTGCATCCGGATCAGGACCGGGGAATTGGACGCCGCGGCCATCGGCTAACCCGCATTTCTCATCACCAATGAGAAATGCCCTCGCGGAGGCTGTGGTGCAAATGGGCTTTTTCATTTGTACCACAGGGGTTGTCTTTTGC
>Ga0154334_1123_pt2 | contig 11195 bp, 12 predicted proteins | sample RifGroA2_FD_115862 | JGI IMG/M metagenome (GOLD analysis project Ga0154334, IMG submission 115862) | Omnitrophica bacterium GWA2_52_8 | reverse complement strand
GCCGGAACCAGGCGGGCCAGCCGGTTTATCTCAAGGATATCTGGCCGGCCGACCGTGAAATTGCGGAAGCCGCCGGCAAAGTGCAGGCCGGAATGTTCCGGTCGCGCTATGCGAATGTTTTCGAGGGAGACCGCGAGTGGAAAGAAATCAAAACGCCGGCCGGGTCGACTTTCACATGGGATGAAAAATCAACCTATGTCAAAAAACCGCCCTATTTTGACCGTATGCCGACGGAGCCGACACCGCTTCAAAACATCAACGAGGCGCGGGTGCTTGTGATGGTTGGAGATTCCGTGACGACGGACCATATTTCGCCCGCCGGGTCCATCGCGGCGGACAGTCCGGCGGCATTATATTTGAAGGAACACGGTGTGAAGCCGGAAGATTTCAATTCCTACGGCGCACGGCGGGGGAACCATGAAATCATGATGCGCGGAACTTTTGCGAATATCCGTCTGAAAAACCTGCTCGCACCCGGGACCGAAGGCGGCGTGACCCGGCATTTTCCGGACGGAAAGCAGATGTCGATTTACGACGCGGCGATGAAGTACCGCCGGGAAGGTATCCCGACGATTGTTATTGCCGGCAAGGAATACGGCACGGGGTCTTCGCGCGACTGGGCGGCCAAAGGCCCGAAACTTCTCGGTGTGCATGCCGTCATCGCCGAAAGTTTTGAAAGAATTCACCGCAGCAATTTAATCGGGATGGGGATCCTTCCGCTTCAGTTTCTGGAAGGCGAATCGCGGGAGACCCTTGGCATTGCGGGAGATGAATTGTTTACGCTGCAGGGGATCGAAAACGGTCTCAAGCCCGGGCAAAAAATATTATGTACGGTCAAAAAAGACATCTCAGAAAAAAAATTCAGCGTGATTTGCCGTATTGACACACCCGTTGAGGTCAAATATTACGAGCACGGCGGCATTCTGCAGTATGTCCTGCGGCAGCTGTTGAAATCGGGCGCGGCAAAGCCCGTGAAAATTTAGCCGGCCATGCCGACCTACTTTCCCAAATTAGGAAAAAAAATTTATATCGACCCCGCGGCGCAGATTATCGGGCGCGTGACGGTCGGAGATTACTCGAGCATCTGGCCCGGGTGCGTGCTGCGCGCGGATATTCAGCGGATTGCCGTCGGCAAATACACGAATATTCAGGACCTCTCGCTGCTTCATGTTGAGACCGGCCGCGCGTGTCTTGTGGGCGACTATGTGACGGTCGGGCACCAGGTATGCCTGCACGCCTGTACGGTTGAAGGCCAGGCGCTGGTCGGCATCGGTTCGATTGTTTTGGACGGAGCCGTGATCGGCGAAAAAACGATCCTGGGGGCCGGAAGCCTTGTGACGCATGACCAGCGGCTGAAGCCAAAATCGCTTTATTTCGGAAGGCCGGCAAAATTTGTCCGTGCCTTGACGGCCAAAGAAATTACGGAGCTCAAAGAATGGGCCCTGCGTTATGTCGATTACGCGGCGGACCATCTCAAGGGCCTCTACCGGCGCCTGTAAATTCCCGCTTTTTCCCGTTCCGGAAAACCCCCCAAAAAATCAGAGTCATCCTCAAATCAGCACGGGCATGTTGACCGTTTTCAAGTATAATATCGCCTTATGTCAGAACAAAAAATTGTCCGTGAAAAATTGTCCGCGATCAAGCCCCCGCCGCCGGGCGGTCTGGATGATGTCGTCGCCGCCCAAACGGCCCTCAGCCTTGTGGACGGGGAAAACAGCGCGCTTTCCTACCGCGGTATCGCCGTGCAAGAACTGGCGGAAAAATCAAATTATGAAGAGACGGTTTTTTTGCTGTGGGAAGGCCGGCTTCCCGGGAAAAAAGAACTGGAGGCTTTCCGGAACCGTCTGGCCGGATGCCGCCAAATTTCACCCGAAATCCTGGACGAAATGACGCGGTTTCCGAAAACAGCGCACCCGATGGCTTTTTTGCGCAGCATGGTCTCTTTTCTCGGCGCGTGCGATCCAGAGGCCGAGAATCTCTCCGCAACTTCTCTCAGGACGAAAGCTGAAAAATTAACCGCGGTCCTGCCGGTCATTTTAAGCGCGTTTTTCCGCATCCGGCAGGGATTAAAACCCGTTGTGCCCCACCCCGGCCTGATGCATGCCGAGAACTTTCTTTATATGATGCATGGGAAGAAGCCGGAAGCTGAAGGAGCGCGGGCGCTCGATGCTTACCTGATTCTTCTTGCGGATCACGGCCTGAACGCGTCCACTTTTGCGGCGAGAGTCACCTGTGCGACGGAATCCGACATGTATTCGGCCGTGACATCGGCGATCGGGACGCTTAAAGGAGTGCTCCACGGGGCGGCGAATCAAAAAGCCATGGAAATGTTTCTGGAAATCGGGGCCCCCGATAAAGCCGAAGCGTATGTTTTAAACAAACTTGCGGAAAAGAAAAAAATCATGGGGTTCGGACACCGGGTCTATAAAAAAAAGGATCCCAGGGCCGCTGTTTTCCGTGCGATTGCGGGCAAAATGCTCATGTCCGCCAAGGATTCCGCATGGATGGAAATAGCCGGCCGTGTGGAAAAAGTGATGACAGAGCGAAAGAAGCTGCAATGTAATGTCGATTTTTATTCTGCACCGGTGCTATACTTACTGGGATTTCCGGTCGATTTCTTTACGACGGTTTTTGCGGCAAGCCGCATAGCCGGCTGGACGGGGCATGTCATGGAGCAATTGGCCCATAACCGCCTGATCCGGCCCGGGGCGGATTATACGGGGCCCCTGGATATTCCTTATATAACTATGGAGAAGCGTGACTTGATATGAATATTCATGAATACCAAGCTAAAGAAGTTTTTCGACGTTACGGGATTCCCGTTCATGACGGTGTGCTGGCCAAAACGCCGGATGAGGCTTTTAACGGGGCCAAACAGCTGGCACAGCCGGGTAAAACGCTGGTTGTAAAAGCCCAGGTTCATGCGGGGGGACGGGGCAAGGGCGGCGGGATCAAGCTCGTCAAAACGCCTGAAGAAGCGAAGTCGGCCGCGGCAAAAATTCTGGGCATGAACCTTGTGACGCCGCAGACGGGCGCGGAAGGGCGTCCCGTGGACCAGGTTTTGATCGAAGCCACGACAAAAATTACGAAGGAATATTATGCGAGCATTGTTCTCGACAGGCAGGAAGCCAAGCTGTGTTTGATCGTCTCTGAAGCGGGCGGCATGGAAATCGAAGAAGTGGCCGAGAAAGACCCGGAAAAAATTTTAAAGCTGCATTTTGCGGTTGAAGGGGGCCTTTCCCGGGAAGCGGCCGCCGGACTGGCGCGAAAGCTGACTTCGGATGGGCCCCGAGCGGAAGCGTTCGAAAAAATTTTTCAGGCGCTGGCAAAGTTGTGCGCCGAACTTGACGCCTCGCTGGTTGAAATCAATCCGCTTGCCGTGATGGAGTCGGGCAGGGTGATTGCGATTGACGCAAAAATTAATTTCGACGATAACGCCTTGTTCCGGCACCCGGATATTCTGGCATTGCGGGACCCGAGGCAGGAGGACCCGCGGGAAGTCGAGGCAAAAAAATTTGATTTAAGTTATGTCGGCCTGGACGGCAACATCGGATGCATTGTCAACGGCGCCGGTCTTGCGATGGCGACGATGGACATCATTAAATATGCGGGCGGCGAGCCGGCCAATTTCCTGGATGTCGGCGGCGGGGCGGGAAAAGAAAAAGTGGCCGCGGCTTTTAAAATCATATTGACGGACCCGAAAGTGAAAGCCATTCTCGTCAATATTTTCGGGGGCATTATGCGCTGCGATGTTGTTGCGGAAGGCATTCTCCAGGCTGTGGATGAGGTCGGCGTCAAGGTGCCGATCGTGGTCCGGCTTGAGGGGACGAATGTTAAGGAAGGGAAAGCCATTTTGGCGCGGTCGTCCCTGAATATTATCACGGCGGAAACATTTTCGGATGCGGCGACAAAAGTTGTGGCTGCATTGGTCTAACCGGGAGCATAGAACCCAACATGGGAATTTTGATTTCTAAAAACACAAAAGTGATCGTGCAGGGAATTACCGGCACGCACGGTGCGTTTCATACCGAAAAAATGCTCGAATACGGGACCCAGGTGGTCGGCGGGGTGACGCCGAAAAAAGGCGGCCAGCAGGTCCACGGAGTTCCTGTTTTTGATACGGTCCGGGAAGCGGTCAAGCAGACCCGGGCCGACGCGTCGGTGATTTATGTGCCGGCGAAGTTCGCGGTAGAGGCCATCTACGAGGCCGCGGATGCGGGCATAGAGCTCATTTGCTGCATTACAGAGGGAATTCCGGCCCTGGATATGGCCAAGGTCAAAACCTGGCTAAAAGGGCAAAGCAGGACAAGGCTGATCGGGCCGAACTGTCCCGGGATTATCGCACCGGAAGCCTGCAAAATCGGCATTATGCCCGGCTATATTCACAAGCGCGGACCGATCGGTGTTGTTTCAAGGAGCGGGACGTTGACTTATGAGGCCGTCTGGCAGCTTACCGGTTTGGGGCTCGGTCAATCCACCTGTATCGGGATCGGCGGGGACTCCATTGTCGGCACCACGTTTACGGACGTTCTCGGGCTTTTCGAAGCGGATGCCGAAACTGAAGCGATTGTCATGATCGGCGAAATCGGGGGAAGTGCCGAAGAAGAAGCCGCGGAGTTTATCCGCAGCGAAGTGTCAAAACCCGTCATTGCCTATATCGCCGGGAAAAATGCGCCGGTCGGCAAACGGATGGGCCATGCGGGTGCGATTATTTCGGGAGGAACCGGGAAGGCGTCGCAAAAAACACGCTGTCTTGAACAGGCGGGAGTGACCGTGGTCCCGAGCCCGGCGATGATCGGCGAAAGGGCCGCCAGGGCGGCCGGTAAAAAAATTGTCCGGTGACGCTGCTTTTTCGGGCCATAACGGCCCGCGTTTTCCATTAGAGGTTTTCCGCATTGGATAAGAATCTCGATCACGAGTTTGACGAGTACCTTAAAGCGCATGAATCCGAGATTCTCGAATCTCTTCCGCATTTTTTTGACCGGCTGAAAAACGCAAGGTTCCGTTACGGCCGGTTTATTATCCCGACATTTTACAAGCCGCATTTTCTGGGCATGCAGCAGGAGCGTTTGGTCAAACGGGCGACGTCCGTCATTTCCCAGATTATCAATACGGCGGCCCGCTTGTATTTTGAGGAGGGGCACCTCTCCCATGCCTACCGCATTCCTGAGGACGCCGCGGAATTGATCAAAATCGACCCCGGGTATTCGTCGACCGTCGTTTTTGCGCGTTGCGACAGCCTGCTGGAAGGGCAGGGGCTTCAATTTGTCGAATTTAACTGCGACTCGCCGGCGGGCGGGGCTTATACGGATCAGCTGGAAGAAATTTTTTTCGAAGATAAAACGCTAAAGCCTTTTTTTGAAGAGCACAACATTGCCCGCACTTCCCGGAGCCAGGCGATACTGGATGCCCTGCTTGGTGCTTACGAGGAATTCGGGGGCAATGAAACGCCGAACATCGCGATCGTTGACTGGCGCCACGTCCGGACCGTTTCCGAGTTTGAAATTCTCAAGGATTTTTTCGAGGCCAAAGGCTACCGCACGACGGTGGCCGACCCGCGGGAATTGAAATACAAGAGCGGAAAACTGTATCATAAACAATTTCCGATCCACATTCTTTACCGACGGTTTGTTTTTGAGGAGCTTCTGGAACGGCTGGATGAAGTCGGGGACATGGTCAAGGCCTACCGGGACCATGCGATTTGCATGGTCAATCCTTTGCGCTCGCGCCTGGCCAGTACAAAAGCCCTGCTTTCGATTCTTACGAACCCCGAATACGATCATTTTTTCACCGAAAATCAAAACCGGATCAAACGCGAGTTTATCCCCTGGACGCGGCGCCTGCAGGACGCGGAGGACTTTTTCGGCCACCGGAAAATGTATCTAATCGATTTTATAAAAGACCACAAGGAATCGCTGATTTTAAAACCGTCGACCGGAAACGGCGGGAAAGACGTGACGATCGGCTGTGAAAGTACGGATGAAGAATGGAATTCCGCGATTGATAAGGCGCTCAAGGGGCAATGGGTGATTCAGGAATATGTGAATATTCCGATTATGACGGTCCCGGTCATCATCAACCGGAAACTGGATTTTGCATATAAAAAATTTAATTTCAACGTTCTTTTGACGGCCGATAAATTTTCCGGCGGGTTTGTGCGGCTGGGGGATGACAGCGTGATCAATGTTGCCCGGCACGGGGGGCTGATCCCCTCGATGTCCTCCGATTCGGCCCCCGAGCGGTTTAATGTTTAATCAGAATGTGCAGGGCCGGGGAAGCGCCTTTTGCGGCACGAAAAGAATTCTTTTATTTTGACGGATGCCCGGTAGAATAACATGGTTACGGGAGTGTCCGTACGAAGTCAGCGGAATAATTTTGTGATTTCTCCTTCATGCCGCGGCCGGTCGGGAAAATTGCGCCGGCGGCGGAGAACTAAAAAAATGCCGGAGAATCCTTCATGAGGCCGTTACAGAAAATGTTCACCCTGGAAGAAGCTAACGCGCTTTTGCCGCGGATCAATACCCTTTTGCGGGAACTGATTCATAAAAAAGAGGTCTATAACAGCCTGCACGACCATTTATTTATGAATGAACTGCTGACCTGCGTTGAAAGCGGGTTCAGGCCGCTGGAAGAGGAAGACCTGCAAAATTCCCTTGATACGGAGGCCAAAAGCCTCGAAGCTTCCATGGCCGCGTTAAAGGCGGAAATTCATAAAATCCGGGGAATCGGGTGTCTCATCCGGAACCTCGACCGGGGCTGGGTCGAATTTCCTGCCGAAATTGCCGGCGAAAGCGTTTATTTGAATTGGCGAAGAGGAGAGGCGGCGGTGTGCCACTACCGGCGCGTTACCGACGCTGCGGATGAAAGGCGTCTCATCCCTCGATTTTGAAATCACAGGGCTCATATAACCCGGGGGGCAGTCATTGATATTACCCAAGAAGATATTTTTTACGAAAGGAGTCGGCAAGCACAAGGAAAAACTGTCGAGTTTTGAGCTTGCGCTGCGCGATGCGGGGATCGCCCCTTTTAATATCGTCCGTGTGTCCAGCATTTATCCGCCGTATTGCAAACTGATATCGAAAGAGGCGGGGCTGAAATATTTAACCCCCGGCCAGATTCTTTTTACCGTGGTTGCGGAAGCGGCAACCAATGAGCCGAACCGGCTGATTGCGGCTTCCGTCGGAATGGCGCTGCCCAAGCGTCCGGAACAGTACGGCTATCTTTCCGAAGCTCACACCTACGGGTGGACTGAAAAGAAAACGGGAGAGTATGCCGAAGATTTGGCTGCGACCATGCTGGCGACCATTTTGGGCGTTAAATTTGACCCCGACGAAAGCTACGATAAGAAAAAAGAGCAGTGGAAGATATCCAATGAAATTGTCAAAACCATGGCGGTCACGCAAAGCGCTGTCGGCGATAAGGAAGGAAAGTGGACGACGGTCATCTCGGCGGCCGTCTTGATCCATTAAGAACACCCTTTTTCTAAGGGGCGCCCGGCCCCGGCCGGCAAATCAATTGTAACCCGGCTCACAAATCGGGCCTCAAAACTCACTCGGTCATGTCTCAAGTAAAAATCGCGCTGATTCAATCCAAAAGCGGACCCGATCCGGAAATGAATCTGGAAAAAACCTGGCATTTGGCCGGAAAAGCGGCCGCCGGGGGGGCGAAAATCATTTGCCTGCAGGAACTCTACCGGTCCCGGTATTTCTGCCAGGAGCACCGCCATGATGCATTCGATCTCGCTGAAACCATCCCAGGGCCCAGCACGGAAACGTTTGCGAAATTAGCCCGCGAAAAATCCGTGGTCCTGATTGTGCCGGTTTTCGAAAAGCGTGCCGAAGGGATTTACCATAACAGCGCGGCGGTCATCGACGCCGGCGGTAAAATGCTCGGGACATACCGGAAAATGCATATTCCGGACGACCCCCATTTTTATGAAAAATTTTATTTCACCCCGGGGGACCTGGGGTTTAAAACTTTCATCACAGCTTACGCCAAAATTTCAGTCCTGATTTGCTGGGACCAGTGGTTTCCCGAGGCGGCGCGGCTGGCCGCGCTGGGCGGCGCCCAAATTATTTTTTATCCGACAGCCATCGGCTGGCACGATGACGAAACGCCCCAAGCGCGGGACGCGCAGTTGACGGCGTGGCGCACGGTCCAATGCGGGCATGCTGCGGCCAATGAAGTTTATGTGGCGGCCGTGAACCGTTCGGGCAAAGAAGGTCCCGTAACCTTTTGGGGGCGGTCGTTTATTTGTGATCCGTTCGGGACTGTCATGGCCGAGGCGGGTGAAAATGAAGAAACCGTATTGACGGCCGTTTGCGATCTGGACAAGATTGAAGAAACGCGCAGGCAGTGGCCTTTTTTCCGGGACCGCCGGCCCGATTTTTATCAAGGATTGACCGAACGTTGTCTGGATGAAACGCCCCTGAAGTAACTTATGCCGAATCCCGCCGACCGCCGTGTCCGACAACCGTCCTTCCCTCATCAGGACGGATTTAAAATGCCCGCAGAGTGGGAGCCTCACAAGGCCACATGGCTTGCCTGGCCCCATAATCAGGAAACATGGCCGGGCCGCCGCCTGGACTCCGTGCGCGAAACCTTCATGATTATGATGGAAGGACTGCTGCCGCATGAGCAGGTCCATTTGCTGCATCGGGATGCCCGGGAATTTGACGGTGTGTCGAGTGCGCTTAAAAAAAGAGGGATCAAAACAGGCAATTTGATACCGCATATTGCCGAAACGGCGGATGCTTGGGTCCGTGACTACGGTCCGACCTTTGTCAGAAACCAGAACGGCCGGAAGGCCTGGTGCAAGTGGGTTTTTAATGCCTGGGGCGGAAAATATCCGGAGCTTGCGTGCGACAACCGGATATTTGAAGCGGGCCGGAACGGAATCCGCGAAGCCTGTTATGAGGCGGACTTTGTCCTCGAGGGCGGTTCGATCGAAGTCAACGGAAAGGCGACGTGTCTGACAACGGAACCGTGTCTATTAAACCCCAACCGGAACCCTCGATTGTCACGCGATGAGATTGAGACGAAGCTCCGGCAGTATTTAGGCGTCAGCCAGATCCTCTGGCTTGAGGCGGGGATTGCCGGCGATGACACCGACGGGCACATTGATAATCTCTCGCGTTTTGTGAACGAAGATACGATCGTAACGGTTATGGAAGATAATGCGGCCGGCGAGAATTTTCAGCCGCTAAAAAAAAATTTAAAAAAAATCGAATCGTCCAGGACCCCCGAAGGCAAGCCGTGGAATGTGACCGTGCTGCCGATGCCCGGAGAAATTCGGGATGAAGGGGTGAGACGCCCCGCCAGTTACGCCAATTTTTATATTGCCAATCAATGTGTCCTGCTGCCGGTTTATGGGCATCGGCATGATGCCCGAGCCGCATCGGTTCTGAGCGAATTGTTTCCGGGAAGGGAAATCATCCCTGTGCCCGGCCGCGAGCTTGTCTACGGCCTGGGGTCCGTCCATTGTGTGACACAGCAGGAGCCGGCTTGATAATGCCGTGCTGCCGCCTTTCTTGATGGGGTGGAAATTAAGGGGTTGCAGGAGATGCCTGCGCGCTTTTTTGAGCTGTGCGCCAAACGTCTTCGCCGACCGGAGTTCTGACGGCTTCTTGGGGGAAGGCGCTGTCCCAGTCTTCACCGCTTAGCGAATGATTGAAATCCACACGTTTAAAAAGCAGCTTTGTCCGTTTCTCGCTTTTGGTGTCTTCCTGCCCGGCATTTTTTAAAATAACGATCATAAAAGGGTAGGCTATTTTTTGATTTTTATAGGCGGAGGGCACTTCGACGTCTTTAAAGTGTCCCCGTTCGATGGTTGTTTGAGGGGTGCCGTTAAAATGAAAGTACCGTTCAATCAGGACATCTCCCTTTGTATTCATGGTTAAGGACCGTGCGTTATAAGTCACATGACGGTTTTTGCCTTTGACCGCAAAAGTCACGGCTTTCGGTTCCCGGGAGAGAATCTTGGTTTGGCTGGGAGAAACAGCGGCAATTTTTAGCGCACGGTAGAAATCAAGCGGGCTGATGAAAGCATCGAGATCATCGCGGGTCTCAAGATCGAACATGTCGCCGTAATAAATCGTATTGAGGTCCGAGAGATAAAGTTCAAACTGGCGGTCGGAAGCCTTGAGCGCAAACAGAAGTTCGTTTTTGTTGTTATAACCTTGTAATAGAAGTTTTTCATAAAGACGGTCATAAAAAAGTCTTGCCCGGCAGAAGCCCTGCTGGCCGGTGTGCGTCAAAAATTGAAGCGTCAGCTCCGCGCTCAAGTCCGTCCATCCGCTGTTGCGCGCTTCCAGGGTGTGGACGAGTCCGGAAGGGTCGAACCAGGAGCTTTGCGCCTGCAGCGCTGTCGCGGGAGGCAGCAGGGTGCTTGAAATCGCGATAAAAAAAAGACTTAAAAAGCGCCGGCTTATCGGAATTTTCATGTTCCCATGTATCGGTCAAATGACGGTGAAAATTGAGCGGGGGAGATTATATCCCCGGCAGGGCCGCTTATCGACGGGTAAAAAAGACGGATTTGGAGCCGGCCGGTTTTTTTCGAGGCAGGGGTGCCTACCCATTTGATGCCGTTGTTTTTCCCGCACGTATTTTCCGCCAAAGGCGGATCAGCCTCAGGCTGAGGCGGGCGGCCACAATTTCGAAGATCTCCGATAAAACCATTCGGATAACAAGAGGCAAGAACTGTATGAAGCGGGAGGCCCCGGAGTCAGTCTGAACTGTCAATCCCAGGGACAGCATGATATAATTCCACGCTTATTACCAATTTAAAGGGGGACACAGGACATGATTGAGATTTCGATTTTACCTGCCGGCGCACAGCGGCGGACCAAAGCCGATTTGCTGATCCTTGGTTTTTTTGATCATGATACATTTTCAAAACAACAGCTTGCCCTTGAGCCGAAGTTGCCGGACCTGGCCGGTCCCGCCGTCAAAAACGGCCGGTTCAGCGGGGAATTCGCAAAAAGTTTTTATGTTTATCATCCCCAATGCCGGGAAGCCGCTGAAATTCTCCTGCTTGGATTGGGTTCCCGGAAAACATACCGGCAGAAATGTTTCCGCAAGGCCATCGGGGAAATGGTGCGGCAAATCAAAGACCGGCAGGCACACAAGGCGCGGCTGCATTTGGACTCTTTTGTTCACGGCGAAGTGAAAGAGGAAAACGCGCTCGAGATCCTGGC
>Ga0154334_1082_pt1 | contig 11330 bp, 8 predicted proteins | sample RifGroA2_FD_115862 | JGI IMG/M metagenome (GOLD analysis project Ga0154334, IMG submission 115862) | Omnitrophica bacterium GWA2_52_8 | reverse complement strand
CTTCGTCAGGCGTCGGTTCACGGCCCGTCTCCTGGACGAGATGCCGTGACGCACGGAAAAACTTATTGATGGTCTCGATCATATGCACGGGAATGCGGATGGTTCTAGCCTGGTCCGCAATGGAACGGGTAATGGCCTGCCGGATCCACCATGTCGCATAGGTCGAAAATTTATAACCGCGTTTGTATTCGAACTTGTCCACGGCCTTCATCAAACCGATATTCCCTTCCTGGATCAAATCCAAAAAAGACAGGCCGCGGTTTGTGTATTTTTTTGCAATGCTGACGACGAGACGCAGATTGGCCGCGACCAAATCTTTCTTGGCGCGCGATAACAAGACTTCCTTGATTTGAATTTCCTTGAAGTGCTCAAGAACCTTTTTCTCCGGTTCTCCCAGTTCTCTGACGATCTCCCGGGCCCGTTTTTTTAGCTCTGCGACGGTTGCCTGGGCCAGTTTGCGCTTCGAAGCATGCGCAATCATTTGCCGGCTCTTATGAATTTCCCTGAGTTTGGCTCTTACATTGGCAATAATTTTTTCCACAAGGATGTTGTTGAGATTGAATTCGGACAACAAATCGACCAAATTTGAGTTTTTCCGGGAAGCGCGAAGCCTTCGGATCAGCGTATTGAGCTTGCGCTTGGTCATCGTGATTTTAGCTTGCTGGTCCTCGTCAATAATGGACTCCAGAGAAATTTTATCCGCGATGATATCGCGCGCGACCGTGAGTACTTCGTGCCGCACGGCCCGCGTTGCATAAGCTGCGCGGGCAAGATCCAACTCCGCATCCTCAATTCTTTTGGCAAGCGCGATTTCCTCTTCGCGCGTGAGCAAAGGAATTTGCCCCATCTGCCGCAGATACATGCGCACGGGATCATCCATGCGGGAGCGGCCGTATTCTTCGATGCCGTCATCTTCGTCACCCGACGCCATCTTAAATTTCTTCTCAGCCGGTTCCGCCGGAGCGCTTTTTCCGTTGCCGCCGGCTTCTTCACCGCTGTCTTTTGAACTCAATTTTTCGCTGGTAATATCAATCTCTTTGGAAGTTAAAACATTAATGACTTCTTCAATTTGCTCGTTGGGGGTTTTGTCTGGAGGAAGCTGTTTATTAATCTGATCGTAAGTGACATATCCCTGGCGTCTTCCGAGCGCGATCAGCTTTTCAACGATTTTCTCGAATTCGCGCTTTTCTTTGTCCGGATTACCGGTTTTGACTGCCTTTGCCAATAATGGTGTTTTCTCAACGGCCTTTTTTTTATGTGCCGCATTTTTTTTACGTGCCGTCACTAAATTTCCTCCTTGAGGCATAGCGATTAAAACCATAATCTTTACTTTGCAGGATGGCCCGATGATTGGGGGAGAACCATCTAATTTTTAGAATTCCAACTTCACCGGTCGACAAGGGTTACAGTTTGGCGCTGGTGTTGGGAGAGGGTTATTATACTGATAATCCTTATGAATGCTAGATTCTTTTTTAACTTCTTTCTTGGCAAGGCTTTATATACACATTCCCCGCTTCATGACCCAAGGCCCCCACAATGTTGTTTGAAGGCCCCGCTTTGCTTCAGGATCTCTGTAAGTCAAGCCATGAGGCTTAAACAATAGCTTTTTTTTGCTTCAGAAGGTCCTGGTATTCTTTCATGACCGCTGTCAACTCATCCAGTTTTTTCTGTTTTTCAAGCTCTGCGATCTTTTGACGCAAGCCCGTAAGTTTTGATTCAATCTTTTTTCGCTTGATGTTCATGCGGCAATCTTCATAAGCCTTGGCCTGGTCTTCCAGCGCCCACTCAAAGGAAGCGATCGCCGCAAGATCGTTTTTTACCGAGTCGTTATGAATCCGGTCAAGCGCTAGCGGCCAGGTCACCGGCTGGCCGGAAACGTTCATTTGTCCAAGTTCGCGGAAGAATTGCTTCAGTTCCGGAATTTCAAAATCATCTTCGGAAAAATCCGCGAGCGCACGATTGCGGATTGCAGCCTGATCAATCATGAGGCCCAAAGCCATGATTTCGTCCTTGGCATGCTGCGCGGCCTGGGGTTCCGGAACCCCGGCAGGTTCTTCACTTTTGGTGTTCTTATTTTCCGACCGTTTCTTGGATTTTAAAAGCTCACTTCGCAGCGAATTTTCATCAACAGCCAATGCCCCCGATAAACTTTTGAGATACCGGTCAACCAAAATCGGATTTTCGACTTTTACCAGGGTTTCAAGCAAATCATTTATGATGCGCATCAACCCCATCGTGTCCCGCGCATTGTAGCGCTCCATTAATATTTGGAGTTTAAAATCAAAAAAATCCTGTGAGCGATCTAAGAGTTTTTGAAAAGCTTCCGCGCCCTGTGTGCGGACGAAATCATCCGGGTCCATTCCCTGCGGCAGCAAGATGAGTTTGACACCCATACCTTCTTCAAGAAAGACTTCCATTCCCCTCAGGGCCGCGGAAATTCCCGCCTTGTCGCCGTCATAAACCACCACAGCCTCTTCGGCAAACCGCTTCAGGACACGGACATGTTCGGAAGACAGCGCGGTGCCAAGCGTCGCGACCGTCGCCTTAAACCCCGCCCCAAACAGCCGCAGGAAATCCAGATAACCTTCCACGACAATAATCCTGGGATATTCGCGGTCAACGTGCCGTTTTGCCAGATGCAATCCGAAAAGTTCGCGGCGTTTGTAAAAAATAGGGTTCTCCGGCGAATTCAGGTATTTCGGTCCGTCCGAATCCGATAACACCCTGCCACCAAACGCAACGACCTTGCCCTGAATGCTGTGAATTGGAAAAAGCAGACGGTTGCGGAAAAGATCAAAGATACGTCCCTTTTCGGATTGACTCACGAGACGAGCCTTGATCATCAACTCATCCGAAAATCCCTTGGAACGCAGGAAATCATAAAGCCCCTGCCAATTGCTCGGAGCGCAGCCGACTTGAAACATTTCCGCGGCTTCCGGCGTAAACTGCCGCTTTTGAAATAAATAATCGCGGGCGGCGGCCCCCGCGTGCGGGTTCAAAAAACATTTCCGGTAAAATTGTGCCGCCTTTTCGTACATCTCATAAATTTTTTCTTTCTCCGAACGCTCACTCCCGGAAACATATTTCGTTTCCGGAACAGGAATATGCGCGCGCTCTGCAAGCCGGCGCACCGCCTCCGGAAAGGTCAAATGTTCATAGTGCATCAAAAAAGCAAAAACATCGCCGCCAATGTGGGAAGAGAAGCAGTGAAAGATCTGTTTTTCGGGACTGACAAAAAAAGAGGGCGTTTTTTCCTGCTTAAACGGGGAAGGCGCTTTGAAGTTACGGCCGGCACGCTTCAGCGGAATATAGCCTGAAATGACATCCACAATGTCATTGGCCTGCCGTACCTGATCGAGAAATCCTTCATCATATTTCATGACAGTTGAGTCATTTGCTCGCCGAGCGCCCGGACAAACCGGTCCATATGATCGTGTACCGCGGGGGCCAGGGCGGCAATAAGCCCGCCAAACCGCGAGGCGCCGGGTTTAAACGCGGCTTGGACTTCCTCGGACGGAAACAAGAGCAAAGCCTGCGCGAGCATGCTGACAACAAGAAGATAGTGCAGGCAGCCGAAAATCGCGCCGCCGGCGGTCTTGATGGGCGCAATCATTTCGGTTTTGATCCACGTTTTCATCATCCGGTCCAGGAATGAGACCGCAAACCATGCGGCAATCGCCAACGCAATAAAAATCAGAAATTTGTCGTAAGCCAGAAGCGGTTCCGGAAAATTTCCGTGAAATTTCTCCGCAAGAAATCCGGAATACTCCATCGTGACATAAATAATCGCACAAAATTCGGCAATCAGCACCAATTCGCGCATGAGGCCCCGTTTCAAACCGAGGCCGAGTCCTGTCACGACAAAAATAATCGCAAGCCAATCGAACCACAAGTGAGATTCCAGAAGAGAACCCCATGACATGCTTGGCATTCCTGCCTCCGATCTGTCTTTCGATTAAACTGGCCCGGCGGATTTCTGAATCAGACGGGAGCACCGGAAAAATTTAACACCTTCTCGCCCACCATTTCGCGCCCGCTGACCCCGGTAAGCCGGACAGATATGGTTTCCCCGGCCCTCACCGGGCTGCCGTCAAACCGGACTTTAATAAAATTGGACATCAATCCGTAACAGCCGTATTCCTCGCCCGCATTATGATTCTCAGACCGTTCTGCGAGCAATGAAACCATCTGCCCGATGTAAGACCGCATGGCCCGGATTCCCCAGGCATCGCTTTTTTTTAATAATTGCTTCAAACGTACGGCGCAAACGCTTTCCGCAACTTCATCTTCGTAAGACGCAGCGCGTGTTCCTTCCCTTCGGCTGTAAGGAAAAACATGGCATTTCAACGGCACAAGCGTTTCAAGCAGGTCCAGAGTGTTTTGAAACGCCGTATCGCTCTCGCCGGGAAATCCAACCATCACATCTGCGGTCAGCGTAAAATCCGGCATCGCCCCGCGCAATTTCGCCGCAAGCTCCGCATAATACCCGCTCGTGTACCGGCGGTTCATCCTCGCCAGCACCGCATCGTCGCCGCTTTGCAAAGGAATATGCAGATGATGCGCACATTTTGAAATGTCTCGCAGCGCGGCAATTAATGCATCATCCACGTCCAGAGGTTCGATGGAACTGAGACGGATACGTTCGATCCCGTCGATCCGGGAACAGGCCTCCAACACATCGGTCAACCGCACAACCGGTGGGCCGGTGAAATCGAGTCCATACGCACCCAGCTGAATACCGGCAAAAGATACATCGCAGTACCCCGCATCCCGGAGCCGTTTGACTTCATCCAAAATACTTTGCAATGTCCGACTGCGCGACCGGCCGCGCACCAGCACAACTTTACAAAAACTGCAGGCATGATTACAGCCGTCCTGAATTTTAACAAAGGCCCGCGTTCTGCCTTCTGACGCTGAAATTTCAAGCGGCACATACTCCTGCCGCCCCACTGTGAGCTGCCGCTCGGGCCGCGCGCAGCCCGCGGAAAGATGCTCCCCGATACGCGCTTTTTCGTGATGATGGAGGATCAAATCCACTTCCGGCATCGATTCATAAACATGCCGGTCACGCTGAACCCCGCAGCCGGTGACAACGATCCGCGCCCCAGGATGCTCCCGCTTCGCACGCCGGACCCAGTAACGGCTTTCCTTATCCGCATCGGCCGTGACGGTGCAGGTGTTGATGACCACAACTTCTACGGCATTATCGGCATCAGAATCTTCCGGCCGGCCCACGGACGCGTATCCCGCCCCCGCCAGGGCTTCGCGCATCCCCTGCGTTTCATATTGATTCACGCGGCAGCCAAGCGTAATAAACCGTGCTCTTTGATGAAGCGGATTAGTTTCCAAAGTCGCCATCGAATTGAAATCTCAACGCAGCAAGCACGCTGAGAAAAGCCGTGTCCGTTTTAAGCACCGTGGTCCCCAAAGAAATTTTAATGCCGCCCCGTCCTTTGAAGGCCTGGATTTCCTCGGGAGAGAATCCACCTTCAGGGCCGAAAAACAAATGATAGTTTCCTGAAAATCCCGGGCTCGCCCCGCCATTCCCCATGTTTAAGCAAGCGGTTGTTTCCTTCAGCCAGTCGCGGAAGATCATAGCACTTGTGTCGGGGTGAAAAATAATGATTTTGTCTTTCATGGGAATTTTTTTCAATGCGGCTTCAAGTTTCGCGGGCAATTCAATTCTCGTAAAGCGCAAAGCCCCGGATTGTTTGGACGCTTCTGACGCGATCTTTTCCCAGCGCCCGGCCACTTTCCTTGATTGACCGCCTTCGATGCGGTTCTCCGTACGGTGTGTCACAAGCGGTTGAAGATGCGCGGCGCGAAGCTCCTGCGCCTTTTCGACGATCGTATCAAATTTTCTTTTTTTCGGCAGGGCCACATAAAAGAAAAACCGCTCCAGCAGGTCCTTCTCGCCGGGTTCCGACGCCCCGAGCCGCATTTCATGAATGCGTAGTTCCGCAAGGCCCGATCCGGACCCCTTCAGGATCTCGGCCACGGCCTCGCGCCCCGAGGGGTCAAAAACAAAACACCGGTCTCCCGAGGAAAGACGCAAGACTTGTTTTAAATGATGGGTCTCCTCGGCATTAAGAAACACGGTTTGCCCTGTCGCTGAGATCATGGACTCGGTATGAAAGCGCCGTAAGCGCCTGCGTTGTTGGTTCACGGTGAAAAAAGAAGGGCGGTTAAGATGCTCTTATGAGCATGTGACCGCCCTCTGGCAAGTAAAAACAATTTCAAAACTACCGGAATCGTTAGGACGCTGCGCCGCCTTCGGGCTTTTTTTCTGTCTGCTTTCCCAAACGGACCACATTCGTGGCTTGGGGGCCGCGCTCCCCATCAACCACGTCAAACATCACTTCCTCTCCCTCCAGAAGTTTTTTATATCCTTCTCCCTGGATCACAGAGTAGTGCACGAAAATATCTTTATCGCTTCCTTCCTTAACTAAGAACCCATAACCCTTGACATTTGAAAACCACTTTACTTTTCCCTTGTCCGGCATTCCAAACCTCCCTATTGCTCCTGCTGACCCTGCGGCCGTTTTCCAGAAAAAACCGCAAAGTCCAAATGTCGATGACTACTTGACCTTGTGTTTTAAAACAAGACCCGGTTTAAAGACGACGACTTTTTTTTCAGGAACCGCAACCTCGGCTCCCGTCCGCGGATTGCGGCCAAGCCGGCCACGGCGCGTCTTGACTTTGAAAACACCGAAATTTCTCAACTCAACCGTATCCCCGCGTTCCAAACTCTCAAGAATGACATCCAGAGTCTTTTGAACAATTTTTTTAACATCAATCTGCGTGAGATTGGTCTCATTGGACACTCTGATCACGATATCTTTTTTAGTCACGCTCTTCACCTCCCAACTCCTCTTCATGCTTACCGGTTGTTTTTAACAGAGACACACTATCCAACCATTTGTAAGACTTATAGATAGGACAAAACACTAACAGAACACAGAAATCTTGTCAATATCATTCTCGGCTATAAGTCTTGATCTGATACTGAGTTAGTGCTTATTGAAAGATACCGGCATTAAAATATCTTCTAACTCTATACTATAGAAACAGATAGCTTGTTTTTTAAAGCTCATGAAGACGGCTTTGAAAGGATTTTTTCTACGGGATTCTTTAAGAAAAGGGGCTAACCCACATTTCTCATCACCAATGAGAAATGCCCTCGCGGAGGCTGTGGTGCAAATGGGCTTTTTCATTTGTACCCCAGGGGTTGTCTTTTGCGCCCTGTTAAAACGCGGGCGCAAAACTTTGGATGCAACCCCATGCGTCCAAAGCGGTTTTCTTATCGATTCACCTAATCGATAAGAAAACCGGACTAAAATCAGGTGATTTTAACCGAATTTTCGCCAGCAATTTTTTCGAGTTCGAGCATCAGCGTGTCGGAAGCCACCACGCGAAAACGGTCCCCGGAATTAATCACCGCCGCCTTTCCCTGGTGGTCGCGGAAGTTAATGTAGACCGGGGTTTTACCGCGGTGATTCACCAGAATTTGCTGAATCTGTTTCAGGGTATCGATTTCAAGCCCCGCTGTTTGCAAATCAATGGAAATGGCCCGCGTAAACCGGGACTGAACTTCATCCAAAGCGGTTTTCTTATCGATTCACCTAATCGATAAGAAAACCGGACTAAAATCAGGTGATTTTAACCGAATTTTCGCCAGCAATTTTTTCGAGTTCGAGCATCAGCGTGTCGGAAGCCACCACGCGAAAACGGTCCCCGGAATTAATCACCGCCGCCTTTCCCTGGTGGTCGCGGAAGTTAATGTAGACCGGGGTTTTACCGCGGTGATTCACCAGAATTTGCTGAATCTGTTTCAGGGTATCGATTTCAAGCCCCGCTGTTTGCAAATCAATGGAAATGGCCCGCGTAAACCGGGACTGAACTTCATCAATGGGCACAATCTCTTCGGCAATGACCTTGGCCGCATCATCCCGCGTGTTGACCTTACCCCGCACAAAAATCATCGTATCGGTTTTCATCAGCACTGCGGATTGTTTGTAAATCTCGGGAAATACGACAATGTCGCAGGTGCCTGTTAGATCTTGCAGTGTCAAAAAACCCATCTTGTCGCCTTTTTTTGTGAGAATTTCACGCAGCGCATGAATGATCCCGCCCATCGTCACTTCTGCCTGGTCGCGAAATTCACCAAGCGTGTCCGTCGATGCCGTTGCATAGTTTTTGAGGATTTTTTCATATTTCGACAAGGGATGGGAGGTGACATAAAACCCGATCAACTCGCGTTCATAACCAAGCATTTGGGCTTCCGACCATTCGGGAATATCGGGCGCGGATGAAAGCGATCCGGTAAGAACGTCATCCTTGGCCAACGCCCCCCCAAAAAATGACATTTGGCCGCGGCCCCTGTCTTCCTGGACCTTTGATCCCATTTCCAAGGCGCGGTCAAGCATGGCGATCAACTGGGCCCGGCGCAATTCAAAAACATCAAAAGCACCGCACTTGATCAGACTTTCAAGAACTTTGCGGTTGCAAAGCCGCAGGTCCACACGTTCGGTGAAATCAAAAAAAGATTTGAACGGCCCCTCTTCCGAACGCGTTTTCAAAATTGAGTCGATCGCCGTTGAACCGACGTTTTTAATCGCGTTTAAGCCGAAACGGATATTTTCCGCCGAACAGGTAAATTCGGAAAAACTTTCGTTCACGGAAGGCGGCAGGACTTTAATGTGCATTTTTTTGCATTCTTCAATGTAGCGGACCACTTTGTCCGTATTGCCCATTTCCGACGTCAGCAGGGCCGTCATAAATTCCTGCGGATAATGCGCCTTGAGATAAGCCGTCTGCACCGAAATAAACGCGTAAGCCGTCGAGTGGGACTTATTGAAGCCGTAACCCGAGAAATAGTCGATCAAATGCCAGATTTTTTCCGCAACCGCCGGCTGGATCTTATTTTTCGCCGCGCCGTCGATGAATCTTTTCTTTTCCTTGTCCATGATTTCAGGAATTTTCTTGCCGATCGCGCGCCTAAGCGAATCTGCTTGAGCGAGCGTAAAACCGGCCAGGGTGCTGACAATCTTCATAACCTGTTCCTGATATAAGATGACCCCGTAAGTTTCCTTGAGGAGCGGCTCCAGCGCCGGGTGGTCATATTTAATGAGTGCCGGATTGTGCATACGCTTGATAAAATCATCCACCATGCCGCTCCCAAGCGGCCCGGGCCGGTAGAGTGCCAGTAGTGCGACGAGATGGTCAAATTTGCTCGGCTTCATTTTTTTCAACAGGTCGCGCATCCCCGAACTTTCAAGCTGGAAAATACCGATCGATTTTGCCTGGGCCAGGAGTTCATAAGTTTTGGGGTCGTCGAGAGAAACGCCGTCGATATCAATGGCTTCCCCGCGCGTCTTTTTGACCAGCTTGATCGTCTTGTCAATCATCGTCAGCGTCTTCAGACCCAGGAAATCCATTTTGAGAAGTCCGATTTTTTCAAGGTCCTTCATCGTAAACTGCGTTGAAATCTGCTCGTCGGTTTTGAAAAGCGGCACATATTCGGTCAGCGGTTTGTCGGAAATGACGACACCCGCCGCGTGGGTCGAGGCGTGCCGCGACAGGCCTTCAAGCTGCCTTGAAGTTTCAATCAGCTGCGCAATTTTGAGATCGGAGCCCATCAGGGTTTTGAGCTGCGGTTCGCGCTCAAGCGCCGTCTCGATCGTCATATTGAGCTCCATCGGAATCAATTTCGCGAGCCGGTCCACGTCCTGATAGGTCATGCCCATAACGCGCCCGACGTCGCGCACAACGGCCTTTGCGGCCATCGTTCCGAAGGTAATGATCTGGGCGACATTTTCGTCACCGTATTTGCGGCGCACATAATGAATCACTTCGTCGCGGCGTTCGTAGCAAAAATCGATGTCGATATCAGGCATGCTCACCCGGTCGGGGTTCAAAAACCGTTCGAAGATCAACCCGTGTAAAATCGGATCGATGTTCGTAATCCCAAGCGCATAAGCCACCAGACTGCCGGCCGCGGAACCGCGGCCCGGCCCCACGGAAATTTGATGCTCGCGCGCATAGCGGATAAAATCCCACACAATGAGAAAATAGCTCGTATACCCCATTTTCTGTATCAGGTCGCTTTCGAATTCCAGGCGTTCGCGGTATTCCGCGCTTATTTTTCCGCCTAAGCGTTTCTTTAACCCTTCCTCGCAAAGCTCATCCATATATTTTTTCAAGGATTTGCCCGCGGGCGGTTCAAATTTCGGTAAGTGTGTTTTTTTAAAATCGAGTTCGAGATTGCAGCGCTCGGCGATTTCAACGGTCGCGCGGATGGCTTCCGGGTGATCTTGGAATAAATCCTTCATCTCCTGCGAAGACTTGAGGTAATATTCGCTGCCCTGATAACGCATACGGTTGGGCTGATCAAGCATCGACCCGGTCCCGATACAAATCAGCGCGTCATGGGCCGCCGCATTTTCGCGGTAAATGTAATGGACATCGTTCGTCGCGACAATTTTAAGACCGAGCTCTTTTGAAAGTTCAAGGCAGGCTTGATTGATTTTGCGCTGCGGTTCGAGCCCATGGTCCATCATCTCGAGGTATAAATTTTCCTTTCCAAAAATATCGAAGTATTCCCCAAGCACCCGGCGCACTTCATCGTTCTGATCATTGCGGATATAATACGGGACTTCGCCGCGCAGGCCGCCGGTCATTGCAATCAATCCTCCCGATAACTGCGCTAGCACTTCCTTATCAATGCGCGGACGGTAGTAAAACCCTTCGATATATCCGATACTCGCGAGTTTGATGAGGTTCCGGTAGCCCTCTTCATTACGTGCGAGCAGGGTCAAGCGGAACGAAGCTTCTTTAATCCCGTGGGCTTGTTTTTCAAGGCGCGATCCCGGCGCAATGTAGGCATCCATCCCGATGATCGGTTTGATCCCGTACTTCATGGCTTGCGTATAAAATTCAATCGCGCCAAAAAGGTTGCCGTTGTCGGTCATCGCAAGCGCAGGAAATTTAAGTTCGACCGCCCGCTTTAAAAGGTCGGAGACCCGGCAGGCGCTGTCCAGGAGGCTGAATTGGGTGTGACAGTTGAGATGTACAAAATCGGTATGCGGCATGATGGGTAATTTAGCACAAAAATTTACAAAAAGACACCAAACGGCTTACGGGCTGTAAAGAACAGAGGGGGTCCCTTCTCGACAGGAACTTCATAGATCCCCCCGCCTTTACAGGCGGGGTACTAAAATCACCATTCAAACTCCGTTTGTCCCGTGTCTTCCTTTTCTTGCATCTCAACATATAATCACCATTCAAACTCCGTTTGTCCCGTGTCTTCCTTTTCTTGCATCTCAACATAT
>Ga0154334_1146_pt4 | contig 11369 bp, 13 predicted proteins | sample RifGroA2_FD_115862 | JGI IMG/M metagenome (GOLD analysis project Ga0154334, IMG submission 115862) | Omnitrophica bacterium GWA2_52_8 | reverse complement strand
ATGACGGCATGGGTTACTTTTGCTCCCTGTTTCCTGTGGATTTTTCTGGGGGCGCCTTCCATCGAACATCTCAGGGGCAATAAGCCGCTCAGCTCTGCGCTTTCGGCCATCACGGCCGCTGTAGTGGGCGTGATGTTAAACCTCGCGGTCTGGTTTTTTCTGCATGTGGTTTTTTGGGAAGTCAGGGAAGTTTACGTGTCCGGTATGCGGTTTTTTGTTCCGGTATGGGAGACCCTCGATATCTTCGCGCTGTTGATTGCCGGGGGAGCCTTGCTGGCGGTGCTGAAGTTTAAGCGGGGGATGATTCCCGTGCTTGGCGCAAGTGCTCTTGCCGGTGTCCTTTTGCGCTATTTTTTCGGCTCCTGAGGAAATTAGATTTCAAATGCGTTTCTGCGGGTCATTTCTTGTGAAGTTTTGGATGCCGCAAGTGTGCTAGAATACCCGAAGCCAAATCCCGGCAGACGTCACTTTTTAGAAAGTAAGAGCGTCCTTATTTTGGCCGGGCGGATCTGAAAAATATTCATAATCAAAAAAGATCCGAACAAAAACGAACCAAAGAATCTTTAAAAAAGGAGATTCGCCATGAAATCAGTCGCACAGCCGGCAATCGACATCGGAATCAAGGAGACGGCCAGAAAGCAGATTGCCAAAGAATTGTCAAAATTTCTGGCGGACACATACACGCTTTATCTCAAGACGCATAATTTTCACTGGAACGTGAAAGGGCCGATGTTTCAAACCCTGCATCTGATGTTTGAGACCCATTACAACGAACTTTGGATGGCCGTAGACCTGATTGCCGAAAGAATCCGGGCGCTGGGATTCACGGCGCCTGGAAGTTACGGGGAATTTTCAAAGCTGACTTCCATTCAGGAAGAATCCGGCGACCGCGAGGCCAAAGACATGATCCGTTCGCTTGTTGACGGGCATGAGACGGTCATTCGGACGGCGCGGATGATTTTTCCGGCCGCGGAAGAGGCGGGGGACCAGGTGACGCTCGACCTCCTGACGCAGCGTATGCAGGTGCATGAAAAGACGGCCTGGATGCTGAGGAGCCTGCTCGAAGAATAAGGTGCCGGATTTGCGGCCAATTTCTCGCAAGCAAGATCAAGGGGGTTTTGTGAAAGCGGTTAATGGTGAAGCCCTGGACATAATTTTCCGGCAGGCGCGGACGCATTCTTATTGGCGCAAGGAGCCCGTAAGCGGCGAGACGCTGCGTGCCGTTTATGATTTGATGAAAATGGGGCCTACGAGTGCGAATTCAAGCCCGGCGCGCGTGTTGTTTATCGTGTCGCAGGAGGCCAAAGCGCGGCTGCTGCCGGCCCGTCGCGCAGGGGAATCTCGAAAAGACAAAAACCGCGCCGGTTACGGCGGTTCTTGCCCATGATATGAAATTCTATGAAAAACTGCCGGAACTGTTTCCGCACACGGACGCCAGGTCCTGGTTTACCGGAAATGAGGTCCTGATTACGGAAACGGCGTTCCGGAACGCGTCGCTGCAAGGCGCTTATCTGATCATTGCGGCCCGCGCGCTCGGACTTGACTGCGGCCCGATGTCGGGTTTTGACCGTGCCAGGGTTGATGCGGAATTTTTCAAAGGGACGGACTGGAAATCCAATTTTCTGTGCAATTTCGGATACGGCGAGGCCTCCAGGCTGCATCCGCGTTCTCCGCGGCTGGATTTTGACGAAGCCTGCCGGATTCTCTGAATTTATTCCGGGCAAGAGCTTTTTTACAGCGGTCTTTTCTTGAGGTATAATGCGGCACGGATTAAAAGGGTGACGATTTAAAGAGGGAGATTTATGGGCGGAACGGATTTTAGCATTCAGAAATACATGACGCACCAGCCGCACACCATCGACGCGGGCCAGTCCATCGAAGCGGCCGAAGACATGATGACCCGGTTTCAAATCCATCATTTACCTGTTACCAAGGACGGAAAACTTTTCGGTATTTTGTCGGACCGCGATCTTAAAGTCACGGTGGGCCTCAGCCCCCAATCCCTGCGCCTTGCCGACGTTTGCCGCGAACAGCCCTATCAAGTCCCGCCGAACACCCCGTTGTCTCAAGTGCTGGATGAAATGGCGCTCAACCATTTCGGCTCGGCGCTGGTCGTCAAGGACGGCAAGCTGATTGGAATCTTCACGACCATTGATGCCTGCCGGACGCTTTCAAGCCTGCTGAAACAAATGGCGTGAACGAAAAGGCCGTTCGCTGCCGGTAGTGGCGGTCGTAAAACCCAACGGCAGCAGCGTGGATTTTGTCGTGCGTCCCTGGGTTAAAAGTGGAGACTACTGGACGGCTTATTTTGGGCTGACCGAAAAGATCAAATTCGAACCGGATCGCAACGGGCTTACGAGCCCTTTTCCGCAAAAGGATGTGCATCTGCTTGCTCTTCTTCCGAGGTCCAGATGATCCTGACGTCAGGAGCCGCCAAAACCTTGCATGAAGGTTTTTGAAAACGCTGTCCGGTAAACCGCCGGACGCTGTCCTTTAAGGATTGAGGTCCCTATGACGGTGATGATCCCGGCAACTGAACGGGAAACGGGTCTTAGGCCTGAGGTAAAATCAGCGTTTGAAACGTCGAAATTAACGCCATGGCAGCGGCTGTGGCGTTACGGCGGACTACGCTTTCATTGTCCGGTTTGCCGCGGATGGTTCCGCAAGATGCTGCCGCATGGAATCAATCTGCGTCAGAATGCACGCTGCCCCGCCTGCCTTTCGCTGGAGCGCCACCGGCTTTTATGGCTTTATCTAAAAAACCGGACAGATTTTTTTAAGCGGCGGATGAAAATTCTGCATGTGGCGCCGGAACCGGTGTTGAGCAAAATCCTGTCCGCAATGCCCTCCCTTGACTATGTCAGTGTCGATCTTTACTCCCGTTTTGCCATGCTTCGAATGGACATTACCGATCTGCGGACGGAAGACAATCTTTATGACGCGGTCTTATGCCTGCATGTCTTCGAGCACATTCAAGATGACCGCAAGGCAATGCGGGAACTTTTTCGCGTTCTGAAGCCGGGCGGCTGGGCCATTCTCCAAGTGCCGATTTTCGGAGAAATCACGCTTGAAATCCCGGCGGTGACCACTTCCGAAGAGCGAACGGAGGCATACGGGCATCCCAAACACCTGCGCCAATACGGGCTGGATTATCTGGACCGCCTGGAAGAGGCGGGGTTCAAAGTCCAAGTGGATGATTATGTGAAAAGCCTTGGCCCCCGCAGAATCGCGCGCTACGGGCTCAAAAGCCGTGAGAATATTTATTTTTGCCGCAAGAGCGGGGACTGACGCGCAGGCGGAGCGGTAAGGGGTTTTCGGAGACGCAGCGTTCCAAAATTAATGGCCGTTTATCTATAAGGATAAGCACCTGTTCATGAAATTCCGCCGCATATTGTTTATTTCTCTGGCATTACTATTCTGCGGCCGCAGTCTCGACCTGTCGCTTCTGACATTCAGCCGCGGCGAACGGCCGCACCATTGCTGCTGCGCTTCAGAGGTTTGCCGCTGCCGGCACGCGAAGGGCAAGATTTGTCCGCTGGAAAGAAAGCCGGCCAAATATGACCGTTCCTCTGCCGGAAGGGCTTTGGACGGCAAACCTTTTTGGAAGGCCGCGGGCTGCGGCATGAAAGACGAACCTTCGGCCGTGAACGGGCCCGCTAAGGATTTTAATCTCGGTAACGAAGTTATTTTTTTTATGCCCAGAGCGGCAGGGCGTTTCTATCCGGAGTCGGCAGCCTGCCCGCAATTGCTTCTGGATTCGCGCCAGACGAAACCGCCGCAAGCTCTTCCCTTTTCCGCCGTTTATCTTTTTTAAACTTATTTTTTATTTGAGAGGATTTTATGCGCACTTTCTTAAGAGGGGTGTTTCTGCTCGCCCTTTGTCCTGGTTTTTTTCTGCCCCGGGCATGGGCGCACGGAGGGCATACACATACGGTAGTGCCCAGGACAGGAGTTGAAGAAGGAAGTATTTCCGGTGCCGCAACGCTCCGGTCTCCGACGCCGTCGGTGTTGGGGAAAAACCATGGGATCGCCGGGTTTTCATTCGATTATCTGCGCTACCGGCCGATTCCGCCGTCCGATGCGCACCGGCTGCACCACCGCGGCCACGATGTTCACGGAAAAAACCATGACGAGACGTACAGTCTCGTTGGCGGTATCGGGATTCTAAACGATCTCGATCTCTATGTGTCGGCGCCGATTGTTTCGAAGAGTTCGATTGAGGTTCATGATCATGAACTTCTCGGCGACAAGGAGCGGGCGGCGGGGTTCGGCGACATGCGCGCTGTTCTGAAGTACCGTTTTTTAAAACGGTTTGTCGAAGCGGCCGTGCTTGCGGGAATGAAGTTTCCGACGGGCCGGACCAAGGCGAAGCGCAGGTCCGGCGACAAGTTCGCGGCCGAAAATCAGCCGGGGAGCGGGTCCTGGGACGGACAGTTCGGTATTGCCGCGGCACGCAGGGTTTATAGGCGTTTGTCGGCGGTGACGAGCTTCGAGTATTCGCTCAACGGAGAGGGGGCGGAGGACCATAAATTGGGGGATGTCTTTCGCTATAATCTGGGAACGTCGGTCTTGCTGCGTGAAAGCGGCATCTATCCGAACCTCAGCATGATCGCGGAGCTCAATCATGAATGGGCGCTCAAAGACCATTCGCGGGAAGCGGCCCGTGTGATGGACAGCGGCGGGACTTCCATTTTTGTCTCGCCTGGGGTGATTCTCGACCTGACCGGGCAATGGTCTTTTTTCTGGGGAATGTCGCTGCCCGTCTATCAGAATCTCGGCGGCAAACACGAAGAAACCCGATTTTCCATGACAGCGGGAACAACGTTCGCGTTTTAGTTCAAGATGTCCGGCGGACAAGGCCGCGTTCCGAAAGACGGGCCGGCCCTTCCGCCTGCTTTGCGCTTGACGGAACCGTCCGCCTATGCAAAGCTTTTTGCCTGTTCTTCAATGGAGAGCCGGGGTTTTAATGATGACTTCTGATAAACGCAATGTGCCGCTGGCGCTGTTTTTCTCCGCATCGGCGCTGTTTCTTTTCTTTTTTCTGACTAATAAAATTCCCCTGTGGTCTTCCGATGAAGGCCGTTACGGGGAAATTGCGCGTGAAATGGCCGAGTCCGGCGATTGGGTCGTCCCGGCATTTAATTACGTGGATTACCTGGAAAAACCGGCTTTAAGTCCCTGGGTGACGGCGCTCAGTTATCTTGTTTTCGGCGTCAGTCATCTGACAACAAGGCTTCCTTCCATTCTTTTTGCCCTTGCCGGAATTCTGATGACCTACCGCTGCATCAAAAAGCTCTTTGACCGGCAGACAGCCGGCCTTGCGGCCATGGTTTTGCTGACTTCCATCGGGTATGTCCTGGTGGGGCGGTTTGCCGTCATTGACATGGCCAGCCTTTATTTTTTAAGCGCGGCCCTATTTTCCCTTATGACCGGGTATTTCACAAAGCAGCGCCGGTATTATTTTCTCGCCTATGTTTTTATGGGGTTCGGGTTTTTGACGAAGGGACTGATCGCTATGGTTCTTCCCGGTTTGACGATGTTGATTTTTCTGTGGTGGGTGCGGGACCTCGGTGAAATCACAAAGCTGCACATAGGCTGGGGACTGCTGATGATTGCCGTGATTATTTTTCCGTGGCTGGCGGCGATGTCGCTGCGGGAACCCGAGTTTCTCAATCTCTTCATTGTGAAGCATCACTTTGACCGTTTCGTAAGCGGGTCTCTCGGAAGGAAACGGCCGTTCTGGTTCTACACCTATATATTGCCGCTCCTGTCGTTTCCGTGGACGCTCTTTATTCCGTCGGCGATTGTCAACGGACTGCGGCAAAAATCGGAACACCGGGACAAAATCAAATTTCTCGTCTGCTGGTTCGGCGTCATTTTTTTCTTTTTCAGTGCCTCGCATTCCAAATTACCTTATTACATTGTGCCGGTCTGCGTTCCTGTGGCAGTGCTCGCAGCCCATTTTCTTTCCGCCTGTATTTCAGGCGCACGTACGGGAGAAAATATGCCCGGCGCCGGGTGGATCTGGAAAATTTTTCTCGGGCTCTGCCTGACGGCAGTGCCGGTGCTGACGGCCGTTGCTTTTCTGGTGCCTGCCCCGGAAATTCAAATGCTCCGGCCGGTCATTCCTGCAGGGGCCGTCTGGATCGGAGTCAGCGGGGCTGTGAGTTTTTGGCTCTACCGGATGAAAAGGCCCGCCGGAGCGGTTTTTTCGATGGCGGGTATGACCTACGGGGCCTTGCTGGTGGTTTTTTGGGGCATGCTGAGGATGAGTCCGCTGCAGAGTACCGAGGCTTTTGCGGCCGAATTGCATCCGGTCCTGACGCAGGAGGATCGGGTCGCGGTCTACGGATCGCCCGACCGGGTTTCCGACTTTCCGTTCCATCTCCGGAGGCGGATCATGATTGTCGGAAGCGATCGCGGAACTTTGAGGGTTGAAAGTCTGGAGGATTCGCGGGAAAATCAATCGGCCGATTGGTTTTTGTCCGCGGATGACTTTGCGAAACGGTTCAAAGAAACGGAGCGGCGCGTCTATTGCCTGCTTGAAGAAGAAAATATTTCGCATTTTACCCAGCGGCAGGTAACGGATTACCGCGTAATCAAGCGCGGCGGCGGAAAATTACTGATCGCCAATCGATAATGTCCGGCGCCCGGGCTTAACCGGGGGGGGACTCAAAGCAGTAACGGATTAAAAAGGTCCGGCATTCATGACTCGACCCGTTTTTTTTGGGCGTTTGCGAAAGGATTTCCGTAAACTCGGCAGCCGCGGGCAGGCGCGGCTGAGTGCGCGGTTTTTTAAGACGGCTCCCGGGCAGTACGGATACGGGGACGTGTTTCTCGGGATTTCAGTGCCGGCGGTCCGGGGCTTTGCCGGAAAATGCGGGCATTTGTCCGGGCGCGAAATTTTGACGCTTCTCCGCTCACCCTTGCATGAAGAAAGGCTGCTTGCGCTTATCATTTGGACCGGACGGTTTTCAAAAAGCAGTGCGGCCGGGCAGAAAGAAATTTTTACGCTCTATCTCAAAAATGTGCGAAGGGTCAACAACTGGGACCTGGTGGATGCCAGCGCCCCGGCCATTGCCGGCGGTTACCTGCTTTCCCGGAAAAAAAATGTTTTGTTCCGGCTGGCCCGTGCGGCATCGCTTTGGGAAAGGCGCATTGCCATTGTATCCACGCTGACTTTTATCCGCAGCGGGCGGTTTAAAGAGACCTTTCAAATTGCGCGGCTGCTTTTCAGTGATGCGGAAGATCTTATCCATAAAGCGGTCGGATGGATGCTCCGCGAAACCGTGAAAAAAGACGGGACTGCGGGCCGCAGGTTTTTAAATCAGCATGCACACCGGATGCCGCGGACCTCGCTGCGTTATGCGATCGAACGGTTTTCCGAAGCGGAACGCAAACGTTATCTGGGGATGAAGCAAACATGAGACCGGAAACGGTTTTGATCGGCGTCATTTTGTTAACAGCGGGCGCCGCCGCAGGGCTTCGGGGCGCGGAGGCTTTGCCCGAAGATTTTATTCAGGACAAACAGGATGCGGTCAGTACGGGGCTTTTGTCCGAGGAAGAGGAGGCCTTGCTGAAAGACCCCTTGTCCGGCCACGAAGAACTCGTCAAAAACGAGCTCTTGCGCGGGCTCGAAGATTATTTGGGGCGGCCGTTTCCGAAAAAAGAAAAGATCCGGAACCTCAAAATTATCGGCCGGCATGTCTATTTTGCCTATGCTTCGGAACACTTCGAGGCGGAGTTTGCACTCAAAACGGTTCTGCAGAAAAAGAATCCCGGCAAGGCCTATGACGACGGCTCGAGCTGGGCGCTCGACTGGATTGCCGAGGTCTGGGTCTGAGGCCTTTTTGAGCGCATGCCCCGGAACCGAAAAAGATTCGGACGAAATGCCGCCTCGGGCGGGTGCGCAGAACGGACCTCGCCGAAGCCCGGACGGGCGAGGGCGGGTTTCAAAGTACCGCGGGCATGCCCGCGGGGCTCCATTTTGCGGGAGCAACGGATTTTCAGGGAGGTTCCGATGGCGGCGATTATTTTGCTTGCGATTTCCAATATTTTTATGACATTTGCCTGGTACGGCCATTTAAAATTCAGGGACACCGTGCTCTGGAAGGTGGTTGTGATCAGCTGGCTGATTGCTTTTTTTGAATATTGTTTTCAGGTGCCGGCCAACCGCATCGGGTCTTACCGGTTTACGACGGTCCAGTTGAAAACGATTCAGGAAATCATCACGCTGACGGTTTTTTGTTTTTTTTCGGTGTTTTATCTCGGCGAATCCCTGAGGTGGAACACGATTGCGGGGTTTTTATGCATGGTCGGTGCCGTTTTTTTTATTTTCGGCAAGTGAAGCCGGTCCGCAGGGACTGCGAAGCGGTCCAAGAAAAGGCTGAAAAAAAAGGCGTTTAAACCGATATACACTATTAAACCCATGAAAAGAACCTCAGATCTCGACCCGTCTAAAGTCATCGTCACCAGTTTCGTGCTGGCGGCGCTCGTCGGGGCGGCCCTTCTAAAGCTTCCGGGTGCGACAGCGGAGGGGCGCCCGCTTTCATGGCTGGATGCCTTTTTTATGGCGGCCTCGGCGGTTTGTGTGACGGGTCTCAGCGTCATTAATATTGGAACGGACCTGACCCGGTTCGGCCAAAACGTGATTCTCGTCCTTATGCAGATTGGCGGGCTTGGGATCATGACCTTTTCTGTTTTTTTTCAGCTTCTGGCTACGGGGCGAGCGTCGTTTATGAGCCGTCTTTCCGTGGGTTTGGAACCGGATAGCATGAAAATGCGGAGTCTTTTGGATGTTTTGGTTTTTGTATTGCTCATGACCTTATCTTTTGAATTGCTGGGTGCGGGACTGCTTTTCATGGAATTCCGGAATCTTCATTCTTTTTCGGAGGCGGTTTATTCCGCTGTTTTTCATGCGGTTTCGGCATTTTGCAACGCGGGGTTTGGTCTTTATGCCGACAGCGCCATGTCCTTCCGGACGCAAACCCTTGTGCCGATGACGTTAATGTTTTTAATCGCCGCAGGCGGCATCGGGTATATGATTATTAACGAAATCCGGCTGTGGCTTTGGGCTACGGTGATCAAACGCGAGCGCTTCCGGCTCAGTTTGCATTCCCGTATCTGTTTTGTCGGCACTGCGGGATTGATTTTATTCGGGACGCTGCTTTTTTGGCTGCTCGAACGCGGCAACCAGCTTGACGGCATGACGCCCGTGCAGCAGGTGATTAATTCCATGTTTCTCGCCGTTACTTCGCGTACGGCGGGTTTCAATATGGTAGACACCGGGCTGCTGACCGGCGCGAGTCTTTTTTTGTTAATTATTTATATGTTTATCGGGGCCTGCCCGGGTTCCGCCGCCGGCGGGATCAAGATTCCGACGCTGGCGGTGCTTCTGGCGCTGAGCAAGGACCAAATCAAGGGCCGGAACATGGCTTCTGTATTTGCGCGCAAGTTCCCGGCGCCGATCGTGGCCCGGGCACTCGGAATTTTTGCGGCAGCATTCATTTCGCTGACGGTGTGTACGCTGCTGCTTCAGGTGACCGAAAATGCCGGGGTGGCATACAAAACCGCTCCGCGCGGTTTTTTAGACCTTTTGTTTGAGGCGACTTCGGCATTCGGGACGGTGGGGCTGTCAACGGGGATCACCCCGCTTTTGTCGCAAGCGAGCAAGGGGCTCATCATTCTGCTGATGTTCGCCGGCAGGGTCGGCCCGCTCACACTCGGGATTGCGATCATGCAGCGAAAATTTTCAGGGCCAAAATTTGAATATGTGGAAGAGGAAATTATAATCGGATAAGAGACCCAAGGAGGCGGTTATGCTGCAGGCATTAGTGATCGGTGCGGGAAATTTCGGCGCCACGGTGGCTTTGGAAATGGCCGCAAAAGGCTGTGAAGTGGTGGTCATCGACAATGATCACGAGCATCTGGACGATTTGCGGGATAAAGTGGGCCGTGCGATCCTCGGGGACGCGACCGACAAGATGCTTCTGGAGAAATTTGTGAAGGGGATGGACGTTGTCGTGGTGTCGCTCGGCGAAAAAGTCGATGCCAGCGTTTTGATCACGCACCATCTCCACGAAATGGGGATGAAACGAATTATCACCAAGGCGACGAGCAAAGACCACGGGGAGATTTTGAAGATCATCGGTGCGCATGAAGTGGTTTTCCCGGAGCGTGACGAAGCCATCCGCCTTGTGTCGACGCTGGTGTCGCCGAACATCGTGGACATGATCAAGATTTCCGAAGATTTCAATGTGGTGGAGGCCGCGGTGCCGCAGGAATTCATCGGAAAAAAAATCAAGGACCTGGATGTGCGCAAAAAACACGGCATTCAGGTGCTTGCGATAAAAAATGCGCTGTCAGGCAAAGTGAATGTGCTGCCGGACCCGGCCTATGCGTTTCAGGCCGACGATATCATGATTGTGATCGGAGACCCGGAAAATTTATCCAAGGCCAAGTAAAATCGATTATGCTTAGAGCCTATCCCGATATCAAATTCAGGAGCGAAATTTTGAATTTCGTTGCCGAGCCGAAGCGAGCCAAGGCGCGCATCCTGAAGAGGATGTAAGCCGAGGATCGCAAAGGCGCAGGCCGAAAGTCAAAATTGCAGCCCAAGTTGATATCGGGATAGGCTCTTATTACGGCGGTGGCATCACGAATCAAACCGCTCGCCGGTGAACCCCGGGCATTATCCCGGAGAAGATTTACCCCGTGTTTAAGCCCAAGATTTTTACCACGCTAAAAAATTATTCGTGGGACCAATTTCGCAAGGACCTCGCAGCGGGCGCTATTGTGGGAGTGGTGGCCCTGCCTCTGGCCATCGCTTTTGCAATCGCTTCAGGAGTGGAACCGCACCGGGGGCTTGTGACCGCAGTCGTCGCCGGGTTTTTGATTTCGGCGCTCGGCGGCAGCCGCGTCCAGATTGGGGGACCGACGGGGGCTTTTGTCGTCATCGTCTATGCGATTGTTCAAAAGCACGGTCTTGACGGGCTGATTCTTGCGACGCTTATGGGCGGGGGCATTCTGGTCGTCATGGGCTTTGCGCGTTTCGGCGGGGTGATCAAATTTATTCCGTATCCGGTGACCATCGGATTCACGGCGGGCATCGCGGTTGTTATTTTTACTTCCCAGATCCGCGACCTCCTGGGACTACAAATGGAGGACGTTCCGGCGGAATTTCTTATGAAATGGCCGGCTTTTTTTGCCGCATTACCGTCCCTGAATATTTGGGCGCTGGCCCTGAGCGTGCTGACCGTTCTGATCATTGTTTTGATGCAGAAATGGACGCTGCGCGTTCCCGGGACGCTGGCGGCTTTGGTTGTGACGACGCTTTTAGTGTATTACGGTCATCTTCCGGTTGAAACCAT
>Ga0154334_1143_pt5 | contig 11402 bp, 10 predicted proteins | sample RifGroA2_FD_115862 | JGI IMG/M metagenome (GOLD analysis project Ga0154334, IMG submission 115862) | Omnitrophica bacterium GWA2_52_8 | reverse complement strand
AAAAAAAATCGATTGTTATCCACCGGGCCGAGTCAGCCTTGCTCGAAGCGCAAAAAGGCGGGCGTAACCAAATACGCTGCATTATCGGCAATGACGAAGAACGCAGTGTCGTCAGCTTTTAATTAAAACCAACCCGACAAACCCATGACCGTTCAAACCCAATCGCGGGATAAAACCCGAACATTCCGGGAAATGGATAAGCGTTATACCTGGCACCCCTTTACTCAGATGAAAGAGTGGGCGCGCGAGGACGTGGTTGTTATTGAACGGGGTGAAGGGGTCTGGCTATTTGATACGGATGGAAAAAAATATTTAGACGGAGTGTCCTCGCTTTGGTGTAACGTGCACGGACACCGGGTCCCTGAAATTGACGAAGCGATAAACCGGCAGCTTGGCGCCGTGGCCCACTCCACTTTTTTGGGGCTGTCGCATCGGCCCGCAATTGAACTGTCCGAGAAACTGGCAGCCTTGGCACCCGGGAAACTAAGCCGTGTCTTCTATTCCGACTCCGGATCCGAGGGGGTTGAAATCGCTTTGAAAATGGCATTTCAATTCTGGGCGCAGTCAGGGAGGCCGGAAAAAAACCGCTTCGCGCGGCTTAAATTGGCGTATCACGGAGACACCGTGGGAGCTGTCAGTGTCGGCGGCATTGAATTGTTTCACGACATCTACAAACCGCTTCTTTTCAAAACTTTTGAAGCGCCCTCGCCGTATGTCTACCGATGGCCGACCTCATCGGATCCACAAACCGTTTGTGCGGAAGCGGCCGGAGAAATCGAAAACATTTTCCGCAAGCACCGCGGGGAAATCGCGGCTTTTATTATCGAACCGCTGATGCAAGGCGCAGCCGGAATGATCGCGCATCCGCGCGGATTTTTGAAGCGTGCCGCCGAATTGACAAAGCAATACGGCATTCTTCTGATCTGCGATGAAGTCGCGACAGGTTTCGGAAGGACCGGGACAATGTTCGCCTGCGAACAGGAGGAAGTGAACCCGGACATCATGGTCCTTGCCAAGGGCCTCACGGGAGGATACCTTCCGCTTGCCGCGACGCTGGCGACGGAAGAAATCTTCCGGGCTTTTTGGGCGGATTATTCCGAGTGCAAAACTTTTTTTCACGGCCATACCTATACGGCAAATCCCTTGGCCTGCAGTGCGGCGATTGCCAGTCTCGGCCTTTTTGAGAAAAATCAGGTGTTGAAAAACTTGCGGCTGAAAATCGAGAGGCTCCGGCGCGGCCTCGAAAAATTCTATGAACTGCCCATTGTCGGCGATGTCCGTCAGGCCGGCACCATGGTGGGAATCGAGCTTGTTAAGGACCGGGGGCATAAAACACCTTTTGCCTGGGAAGAAAAAATCGGTGTCCGCGTAATCGAGCGGGCACGGAAAAAAGGCGCGATCTTGAGGCCGCTTGGGCCGGTGATTGTCTTGATGCCGCCGCTTGTTATGGAAAACACGGAACTGGACGATTTACTGTCCATCACTTATGATTCAATCCGGGAAACCGGAGCCGGACATTAACCGCAGCCTATTTGAATCGGAACCGCTGGTATGGCCAATCTAAAACCGGGAATTTTTATTACCAGTACGGACACGGGGGTCGGTAAAACCGTTATTGCCGCAGGGCTCGCACTGGCGCTAAGAGCGCGCGGCCTTAAGGTCGGGGTTATGAAGCCCGTGGCCACGGGATGTCTTCCCGAATACGAGTCTTTGATTTCCCCGGACGCAGTTTTTTTGTTTGAGGCCGCGGAAAACGAGTATCCGGCACTGACGAGTCCGTCGCGTTTTCGCAACCCGCTTTCTCCGAATGTTGCCGCGGTTATTGAAAACCGCGAGATTTCGATCGAAAAAATATCAAAAGCCTACCGGGAACTGCAAAAAAAATATGATTTTGTGATTGTGGAAGGCATCGGCGGGTTGCTCGTGCCCCTCAAAAAAGATTACTATGTTGCAAATCTCATACGCGATTTTCAGCTGCCGATGGTGGTTGTCGCAAGACCGGGTTTGGGAACGATCAACCATACGCTTCTTTCCGTGGATGCTGCGATTATCCGGGGGCTTGAAGTGATGGGAATCATTTTTAACCGCATGCCGACGGTCAACTACACCATGGCCGATATCACGAACCCCAAGGTGATCCATGAATTGACGGGTGTCCCCGTCCTCGGCTCTCTGCCCGACATCGAAGGGCTTGATATTGATGCGTGTCAATTCGGAAACTTGGCCGAAGTTTTTCCCGAGCGGATTCAGGTTGAGAAACTGCTTTCTCATCTGATGCCCTCTGCCTTATAAATTCCCTGCCGAAAGGTTATGCCGTGAAGCAGCACCGAAAAATTCTGGTTGCAATGAGCGGAGGCGTCGACAGTTCCGTCGCCGCGGCCCTGCTTAAGGAATCGGGCTATGAGGTCGCCGGAGCGACGATCAGGACGTGGGCGTCCGGACAATGTGCCGACCTCAATACGCGCGCCTGCTGCGGTTTGAGCGGCGTCGAGGATGCGCGCGATGTCGCCGACTCGCTGGGCATTCCGTATTGGGTTTTTAATTTCGAAGAAGAATTCAAAAAGCACGTTGTGGATATTTTTGCCGGAGAATATCTGCGCGGCAGGACCCCGAACCCGTGCCTTTCCTGCAATGAACATATCAAATTCCGTCTTTTTTTGCAGCGTGCCCGTCAGCTTGGTTATGATGCGGTCGCGACGGGGCATTACGCGCAGATGGGGTATGATTACGAAACGTCATCTTATTATATCTGTCAGGGGCGCGACGCCGCAAAAGACCAGTCCTATGTGCTTTTTCCGCTCGAGCAAGAACTGTTGCAAAATCTTCTTTTACCCGTGGGAGGATTTACAAAGTCCGAGATTCGCGACAAAGCCAAGGCGCTTGGACTGCGTGTGTGGGGCAAGCCCGATTCCCAGGAAATTTGTTTTATTCCGAGTAACCGTTACGGGGAATTTCTCCAAAGGGAATTTATGAACGGAGAAACAAAACCCGGGGTGATCCGGCACAAATCCGGCAAGATTTTGGGAGAACATGAGGGTTATTATCATTACACCCGCGGGCAGCGGCGCGGGCTCGGTGTCGCCAACTCGGAAAGGCTTTATGTGATCCGTACAGACCCGCAAACAAACGAAGTCTTTGTCGGAAACAAAGAAGACATTCTGGGACGTTCCTTCCGGGTCAGCCGCGTGAACTGGTTTTTGCCGCCGGGCGGCGGGGGCCCGATACTAGCCGACGTAAGAATCCGTTCGCAGCATAAAGCGGCGTCCGCAGAACTTTTTTTGCTTGAGAGCGGGGATGTGAAAGTTGTTTTTGAGGAGCCTCAGGAGGCGATCACGCCGGGCCAGGGCGTTGCTTTTTACCGGGGGCAGGGAGTGATTGGAGGCGGCTGGGTTGAAGAAGTCTGGGACGATGAAACCGTAGAAGAAGCGATTGAAGCGGATGCCGGGGATAAAGAATGAAGGGAATTTCTCTTGAACTTAAACGGGACGCAACCTTGATCGAATGGACGATCAAAAGAGGCCTCCCGCCCAAAAAAGTCCGGATCCCTTTATCTTTGACCGGTGAAAAAACATCGCGTTCCGTTGTCTGCAACGGCCAGCGGGTAGAAATCGGACAAAAAATAGCGGAGGCTGATGGCGAGGGGTCGGTTGCGGTCCACGCTTCGCTGGCCGGCCGTGTCTCGGCCATCGGTCTGTTTCCGCATGCGGAATTTGGAAGGGTCCCCGCTGTCGAAATCGAAGCCGAAGGCGACAGCCTCCCGGGGTTTGCCGCGGTTCAGACCCGGGTGCGGTGGGAGGATCTTGATAGCGGTGCCCTTGCTGACATTTTTCACAATAGCGGTTTGATTGAAATGGGAACGCCCGTATGCCCGCTGGCGGACAAAGTCCGGGACGATGCGGCCGGAAAAATCCAAACAGTTTTGATTAATGCCTGCGAGTCCGAACCGTATATTACAAGCGGACACTCCCTGATCTTAACGCATCCCATGGAGATTCTGAAAGGGACGGAAATTTTACGGCGGGGCACCGGCGCCCGGAAGGCCGTGATCGTTTGCCTGAATCATCAGCTGGACGCGGCCGAAATTTTACGCAGCAAAATCTTTTTTTTAAAATGGAAACACCTGGAAATTAAGGTGCTGCCGTCCCTCTATCCTCAAGGCCATCCGGCGCTTTTGCTGAGCCGTTATTCAAAACCTGGCCTCCCCGAAATTATTGCCGGATTTCAATGCGAAAGCTCAGTCTATCATTTGGCCACATGCTATGCGGTTTATGAGGCCGTGGTTCATCAAAAGCCTTTTTACGAACGCGCGGTTACGGTCGGAGGGGAGTGTGTTTTTGAGCCCAGAAATATATGGGCGCGAATCGGGACTTCGGCCGAGGATTTGATCAAGAGCTGTAAAGGATTGTTACGCGAACCCGAAAAAGTTTTGTTCGGCGGCCCGATGACCGGCATCGAAATCGGTGATCGCTCCATGCCTTTGACGCCGGGAACGCAGGGTCTTCTGGCCCTGCCCAAGGAAGTTACGGAAGAAAAAAAAGAAGAGCCCTGTATCCGGTGCGGGGAGTGTGTTGACAGCTGTCCGTCAGGCATCTCGCCGGTCATGATTACTTTGGCGGCTGAACAAAAGCTTTTCAGTGTGGCCCGCGAATATGGTGCCGAACAATGTATCGGCTGCGGAAACTGTCAGTTTGTATGCCCGTCAAAAAGGCCCATGATGGACCTTATTAACGAAGTCCTGCTGAATTTTCAAGGAAGTTTCCGAAAGCCGGGCGACCGGTATAACTTTACGGTTAAGAAAAGGGCTCCCGAGGCCGTGATATTATAGGTAGTGCCGGGAAGGCAAGACAAAAGGCCCTTCTAATTGTCGGCCGCGGGAGTTTTGAGGACATAGTCCGGGAATTGCGCGGCATCCACCTTTTTTCGAGGAAGCATTCATGAAAAGAGATACAAGGCATATTCTGACGGGTTTTGCTGCGGGCCTGATTAGTGCCCTGATTTTATTCTTTGTTTTACAAGGAGTGGATTTTGAGGGGATTGCCCCCGCCGGGGGTGCGGTTGCCCAGATTGACGGGAAATCTCTTTCAGAGCGTGAGCTGTCCCGCCTTGCCGGGGAAACGCTCATTCCGCTTGAAAGCGACCGCTACGCGCTGCTTAAAAACGCCGCGGAGCAATGGCTGAATGATGCGCTTTTGGAAAAAGCCCGCAAGGAGGAAGGTCTGAGCGCTACCGAATTCCAGTACCGGCACTTTTGGGAGAAAGTGACGCTTACCGAGGCGGATGTTTATCAGCATTACCAAAATAATAAAAATGTTTACGGGAAACCTTTTGACGAGGTTAAAGTCGCTCTTTATCAAACTCTGCGCAAAGCCGAATACGAAAATATCCGCCAGAATGTCCTGCGCGAATTAAAGACAAAATATCATGGCCAGATATTCCTCGAAGAGCCCGAGTATCTTTTGCCGAGCGCCGTCGTCGATGAACCCAAACCTTTCAAAACTGCCGATTCACCCATAAAGGTCGGCGCTCCTTCACAGCGTGCGGCCGCCGAGGAGTATGCGGGCCAGCCGGTCCAGGGGAATGTTAACGGCCCCGTGACGCTTGTCGAAGTCAGCGATTTTCATTGCTCCTTTTGTCAAAAAGCCGAAGCCACGGTCGGCCAATTAATGAAAGCCTACCCGGGGAAGATCAAACGGGTTTGGATGCATTTCCCGCTGCCGTTTCATCAAAACGCGCGCATTGTCCACGAAGCATCTGAATGCGCCGCAGAGCAGGGAAAGTTCTGGGAATTTCACGACAAGGTTTTTCAGGACCCCCAGAAATATAAAGATGAAGCCAGCTTATTGGCGGCGGGCGATGAGCTTGGGTTAAAAAAGGACGCTTACCGCACGTGTGTGCAAACTAAAAAATACGGCGGCAAAATTGATGCGAACATTACCAAGGCCAAATCCATGGGCGTCAGCGGGACGCCGGCATTTTTTATCAACGGCGCGATGATTTCCGGCGCGCAGCCGTACGAGCAATTCAAGGCCGCCGTGGACCGGGCGTTGGACCCGTCAATCCCGCCGCCCTCCGCGCCGGCCCCGGCAGCGCCTGCAAAAGCCCAGTTTCAGGACCTTGACAGCCGTCCCAGCCAAGGGCCCAAAAATGCGCCCGTTACGGTCATTGAAGTCAGTGACTTCCATTGCCCGTTTTGCGGTAAAGTAAAGCCGGCGCTCGACCAATTAATGAAGGACTATAACGGCAAGATCCGTCTTGTTTGGATGCATTACCCGCTGCCGATGCATAAAAATGCAAGATTGGTCCACGAAGCCTCCGAGTGCGCGGCCGAGCAGGGGAAGTTTTGGGAATTTAAAGAAAAAGTTTTTGCGAATCAGCAAGCCTATCAGGACGAGGCCTCATTAAAAAGTTTGGCTAAGGAAATCGGGCTTAAGGAGAAAAATTTTTCGGAATGTGTCAGCACATCGCGCTATAAAGACAAAATCGAAAAGGACATCAAGGCCGCCGGCAGTGCGGGGGTCAACGGAACCCCGAGTTTTTTTATCAATGGCGTGATCCTGACCGGTGCGCGGCCGTATGATCAATTTAAGGCCGCCGTGGACAATGCTCTGAATCCCGGATCGGCGCCGCCTCCTGCGGCGGCACCGGCAAGGCCGAAGGCACGGCCGGTAACCGAGGAGGACATTAGAGGCCGTCCGGCAACCGGTCCTGACAAGGCGTCCGTGACCCTTATTGAAGTCAGCGATTTTCACTGCCCGTTTTGCCAGCGCGCCGTCGCGACGCTCGATCAAGTCATGCAAAAATACGAGGGAAAAGTCAGGCATATATGGCTTCATTTTCCGCTGCCGTTCCATAAGGACGCTTTTCGCGTGCATGAAGCGGCGGAATGCGCCGCCCGTCAGGGGAAGTTTTGGGAATATAAAGCAAAAATATTCGCCGATTCAAACCAATATAAAACCGACGATGCTTTGAAAGCGCTTGCGGCCGAGCTTAAATTGAAAGCCAATGATTTTTCAAAATGCCTTGAAAGCGGACAGGCCAAGGCCGCGGTTGAAAAAGACATGGAGACCGCGGCTTCGCTGGGCGTGAGCGGGACCCCGTCCTTCCTGATTAACGGGGAATTGTTGGTCGGGGCCAAGCCTCTTGAAGAGTTCTCTAGAGTCATCGATCAAAAATTAAATCAATGAGCCCTCTGGCTGTTTTTGTCTTCGCCCGACGAGGCGCCTCCTCCGGGCCGGGCCCTCAAAGCAAAAAATCAGTGAATGATTGATTTCCCGCTGGACCGATATTTTGTCTCTAACGGCGTGCCGGTGCATAAAGAGCGCAGAATCTTTTTCTGGCCGCATCAACCTTTCCCGGTTTCCGGATGGGTCGCGTAAAACACAAACCCCCATATTTATCATCGTCCACGTCGGTACCCCAGCGCTTCTGGATATCGGCCGCTGCGTTGGCGCCTGTCTGGTTGGCGTCCTTTTTTTTGTTCGGGTGGCAGCCGCTTTTTTTGATGCTTGCGGCATGGGCCGGCGGTTTTGCCGCGGAATATGCGGCGAAGCTGGTGTTCGGCGGCGGTGTGCAGGTCGCCAACGGAAGCACGGCGTTTTTTGCGACGCTGCTCGCATTAATGCTGCCTTTGACGGTTCCGTTGTGGATTGCCTGCGTTGGCGGATTTAGCGCCGTTTTTCTGGGTAAGGAAATTTTTGGCGGCCTTGGCAAGTATCCGTGGCATCCTGTACTGATCGGTTTGCTGCTGCTTGAAGCTGCTTTTCCCATCCTCATGCATCAAATTCCCGAGGTTCCGGAAGCTCCTGGACCGCGCAGTTTTTTATTGGATCCTCAGGCTGGCACTCTTGGAAGCGCAAGTTTTCTGGCAGTGGCCGCCGGGGCAGGCGTATTGATTTTCAAGAAACTTATCCGGTGGGAAGTTCCGGTTTTATTTTTTTGTGTTTTGTGGGGGCTCAATGTTTTTCGCGGAGCGCCTGTTTGGCAAGAGAGCTTGCGGCAGGCCGGAATCATGATTCCTTTCTGGATATTGACAGATCCCGTGACTTCGCCGACGACCCGCGCGGGTAACCGTATTTATGCCGTTGCCGCCGCGGGATGGACGGTGCTCATCGGGACATTCTTTCCGGCGGTTTTCGCTGCCAAGGTTTCGGTTTTGGTGATGAATGCGGCGACGCCGTGGATCGACCATTACTTTCGTCCGTCCGCGGAAAGGCATTTGGCATGAAAACAGCGGTCATAACAATATTGCGATATGTGTTTCTTATCGTCTTTGTTGGCGTTCTTTTTGCCGCCGAATGGTTTTCGAATGCCGGGAAGAACCTATGACAGCGAACCGGTTTTCTCCAAATCGGATTTTACTGATAAATGCCGTCGCCGCCGTTCTGCCTTTCCTCTTTCAACTATCGGACATAAAAAGCAATTGTATTTATATGGGGATCACGCTTTGTGCTTATTGGATGACCGCCGCGCTTTTTTGGATGATTCGGCCTTTCTTTCCGGAAAAAGGGTCCGGGGTTGCCCTGATGGCCTGGCTCACCGTTTTGGCGGCTTACGTCTGGCGGCATTCGGCGGCACCGCCTTTTTGGATTCTCAGTGTTATTTTTCTGCAAGACGAAGATGGGGCGAAGGAGCCCCGGGAAGCCGGATTTGAGTGGGGAGAGATAGTGCGAAAAAGCACCGGATTTGCGGTTCTGATGATCGGTATTTCTCTGGCGCAAGGTTTGCTTACGGGGAAAACGGGCGGGGGCATTGCAAGGCACCCTGCCGGAGTTTTGTTTCTCCTGGCGATTATCCTGACGCTCTGGCAAAGCCGGCCCGCGCAAACAAGGAGGGCGGCCGCATGATTCCCGCATGGATTTGGCTGGCAGCCACGTTTTCACTTTGGGCCTATTTGCTGAATGCGCCGGAAAAAAGCGCCCGTGATTTGCGGGAATATTTTAATGACCGGTTGCGGCACCGGCTGCGGGCGGCCGCGGAGTTTTTTGTTCTGTGGCTCCTTTGCGGCGGACTTTATTTTTTGATTGTCGAAAAGTTTCCCGGAGCGGACCCGGTACGGCTCAACCTCGGCGTTTTTTTTCTGTTCCCTTATCTTGCGGGAAGACCGATGCGCATTTCCTGGCCGGCCTATGCGGTTGTGTTCGGCTGCCGCCTGTTTTTTCTTCAACAGTACCCGGCGGCGGCATTCTTTTTTTCAGGGCTTGAAGCCGGCGCTTTATTTTCGGCGGCCCTTGTTCTTGCGGGCGCGATTTTGGACGGCCAACGCGCACGGTTTCTTCTGACTCCGCCGCCCCGGCAGGTGCGCGGACTGCCGGTATTATTTTTTTTGGCGGGGTTTTTGTCTCTTATGCTTTCCGGATTGTTTTGAGCGTCCGGTTAATGTTTTTAAAGTGCCGGCCGTAATAAACTGACAGCATCAAGAAAGCTCAAGCTTTATAAGCGCGGGGTTTTGTCATGGCGATTCAGGCAATCTTAAATGCGGCAATTGAAAAAAAGGCTTCCGACATCCATTTGATCGCCGGCCGCCCGAAAACCGTCCGGTTGGACGGCAAGCTGGTGTCGCTGGATGATCAGCCGCTGACCGGGGAGGATATTTTTGCGCTGGCCCGGGAAGTGACCACGGAGGAGCAGCGCAAAAAGGTCGAAGAAGTCGGGGGCATCGATTTTGGGTTTTCCTATGAAGGAAAAGCCCGCTTTCGCGTTTCCTGTTTTAAACAGCAGGGCACCTATGCGATGGTCCTGCGGCAGCTTCCCAACCGTTTTTATTCTTTTGAAGATCTGGGGCTGCCGAAACAGCTGATCGAATACCTTTCGCGCCCGCGGGGCCTGATTCTGGTCACGGGGCCGACCGGTTCCGGAAAAACAACGTCACTGGCAACGATGTTGAACTACATCAATGAAAATCAGTACCGGCATATTATTACGGCGGAAGATCCGATCGAATTTGTCCATACGCATAAGCGGGGGATTGTGACCCAGCGTGAAGTCGGGGAAGATGTGCCGTCATTCTCAGAAGCTGTGATCAAGGCCTTGCGTCAGGATCCGGATGTCATGCTGATCGGTGAGATGCGGGACATTTCGACGATGGAAGCTTGCATCCGGGCCGCAGAAACAGGGCATCTTGTGTTTTCGACTTTGCACACGACCGGGGCCGCGAGGACTGTGGACCGGATCATCGATGTCTTTCCGCCGAATCAGCAGGAGCAAGTCCGCGTTCAGTTGGCGGCAACGCTTGTCGCGGTAATTTCTCAAACGTTATTGCCCAGAATGGACAGCAAAGGACGTATTGCGGCATTTGAAATCATGATCGCGACACCAGCCATAAGAAACCTGATACGGGAAGGCAAAACGTATCAAATCACTTCGGAGCTTCAAATGGGCACCCGGCATGGAATGAAGGCGCTGGATGATCATTTAAAAGAGCTATATGATGATAACATCATAAGTTACGACGATATGATTGATGCCGCGCAGGACCCGAAAGATCTGGCGGCACGCGTCACCCAGCCGGGCGGCAAAACCCGGCAAAAGTAGTCCGGCCGCTTGCGCCAATTTTTGATGTAACCCGCTATAGGGCCTCAAGTTAAATATTTCTTGACAAAATTTTGATCTGAAGTATTGTATTGCAGGCAATTTGATCCACTCTTAGTCCTGCAGGTGTGATTCAAAATTTCAATTCATTAAGATACTAAGGCTTTGGGAAGTCTTTCCGCTTCATTCATGCACTCCTTATATCTAAACGGTTAGCACTATCAATGAAACGGCAGCAGAGCCGAAGCATCTCGCGCCCTTTAACAGGTGTGAAAATCAATGAAAAGCGCGCACTTTCAGGACAGGGTCTGAAACTGTACTTGGTTGACGGCAATTCGCTCTTTTACCGCGCTTATTATGCGATCCCTTCGCTCTCGAATTCAAAAGGCGAACCCACAAACGCCGTTTTGGGTTTTGTGACGATGCTGCGTAAACTTCTGTCCGAGGGGAAACCGGAAGCGTTTGCGATATGTTTTGATTGCCGGGAACCGACCTTCCGGCACGAGAAATACGAGGACTATAAGGCCCATCGCAAGCCCATGCCGGATGATCTGGTCGATCAAATCGCCCCCATGAAGGAATTCTGCCGGATTTATCAGTTGGCGGCTTTTGAAAAACCCGGATTTGAGGCCGACGATTTATTAGGGACGCTGGCAAGACGCGCGGATGAGCAAGGATATGAGGTCTTTATTATCACGGGCGACAAAGATGCCATGCAGCTCGTTAATGACCGCGTTAAAATTATTAATCCGCATAAAGAGAATAAAGTTTTCGACAGCCGCGACGTCAAAGCAAAGTTTTCAGGGTTAGGGCCGGACAAAGTCGTTGAGGTGATGGCCTTGATGGGCGATGCTTCCGACAACATTCCGGGAGTC
>Ga0154334_1034_pt2 | contig 11957 bp, 13 predicted proteins | sample RifGroA2_FD_115862 | JGI IMG/M metagenome (GOLD analysis project Ga0154334, IMG submission 115862) | Omnitrophica bacterium GWA2_52_8 | reverse complement strand
ATTTACAAGTATTCCGAAACCATGTTATTCCTCAGTCGCGACGGCAAGCTCCTGACAAACTGGCTTCCATACGGACTTGTGCGCAAAGGTGCGCGGGGAGTTGACTATGACAAGCACGGCAAAAAGGTATTGATCTGGACATCCGATGGGATCGGCGTCATTTCGTTTGAACATGAAATACCCAGCGATGAAATATTTGAAAAAGGTCCCAAGGTGAGCTGGATTTACCCAAAAAGCGGCAACGTTGAACAGGCGTTTTGGGTCTATGAGGGAGCCTATATTTTGTTCCGCAGCGGCACCGCGGTCAAATTGATGGAGCAGGAAACATTTGGAGACCCGCACCTCTATGAAGTCGCTGCCGTTAAGGAAGACACTTCAGTGGGGTATGATGAAGATAGCGGACGCATGTACTACCTGGATGCTGAAACCTCGGCACTGACCGAAATGGAAATTATTCCGAAGCACAGCATTATTACGTTGCCGTTTCCGGCAATTGAGGAACCGCGCCGGAAAGCGAAGGCGGGGGCTTCATGAATTTCCGGTATTCCCGTTTCGCAGGCCGTCCCCGTGAGCGTTTTCTCGAGCGCTGTTTTGAAGTTCTCCCGGGACTCACGAGCTGGACCTTTTTGATCAGCATGACTGTGCTCTCGATTGCGAAGCCGCGCATCGCCGCGGTATGCATCATTATTTTTGATTTTTATTGGCTGCTGCGTCTTTTCTATCTTACCCTGTTTTTGAGTTTGTCCTATTTTCGGCTGGCTGCCGAAGAGAACACCGACTGGAATTTCCGCATAAAGGTCTTGGATGATCTCATTCGGGGGCGGGGCGGGGATGTGCCCGGAGTCCCTGCTAATCCGGGAATTAAAGGGGCACTTTCTGCATGGATCTGCCAGAAGGAATTGTTGCGGCATCAAATTCAAAAAAACCCGCCGCCGCTTTCCGGAGACATTTTCCATCTGGTAATCGTCCCGCTTATAAAAGAATCGGCCGAAGTGGTCGAGCCGGGGATCCGCAGCTATGCGGAAGGGAAATTTCCCGCGGAGCAGATCCTTGTCGTTTTGGCGCTCGAGGAACGTGCCTCGACGGTCATTCGGGAGGGGGTCCGGCGGCTGAAAAAAAAATTCGGGGACACCTTCCGCGAATTTGAGGTGGTCATGCACCCGTCGAATCTTTCCGGTGAAGCGCGCGTGAAAGGTGCAAACGTAACCTATGCAGCAAAACAAATGCGGGAGTATTTTAAGAACCATGATATCGATCTAGGCCGAGTCATCGTATCTTGTTTTGACGCTGATACCGTTGTCAGCCCGAATTATTTTGCGTGTCTGACTTATAATTTTATGGTTTGTCCGAAGCGCTACCGGGCAAGTTTTCAACCGATTCCGGTTTATCATAACAACATTTGGGAGGTCCCGGGATTCGCCCGCGTGCTGGAAATTGGCGCCTCATTTTTTCAGCTAACTGAGGCAACCCAGCCGGAGAAACTGGTGACATTCTCGAGTCATAGCATGAGTTTTAAGGCGCTGGATGAGATTGGTTATTGGCCCGTCGACATGATTTCCGATGACTCGGCTATTTTTTGGAAGGCCTTCCTTCACTATGACGGTGACTACCGGACGGTGCCGCTTTATGCCACGCTGTCGATGGACGTGGCTGATGCGGGGTCGTGGTGGAAGACCACCCTCAATATCTACCGCCAAAAAAGGCGGTGGGCGTGGGGTGTTGAAAACTTTCCGATTGTGATGCGCGGGTTTATGAAATCAAAAATTGATTTTACAAAAAAGATAACGCTCGGTTTTAAACTTTTCGAAATTCATGTCGCTTGGGCCACATGGCCGATCATTCTGGCTGTTGTCGGCTGGCTTCCCGGGCATTTTGCCGGACGGGAGTTTGAAAACTCGGTTTTGTACTATACGGCGCCGAGGATTACCGAAATCATTTTTAATTTGGCGTCCGTGTCCTTGGTTGTGAGTATTATTCTGAGCTACTGCTTGCTGCCGAAAAGAAAAATAAAGGTATCACTGTTTCACAAGATAGCGCATGCTCTCGAATGGCTGTGCATTCCGCTTGTCGCTATTTTTCTCAGTGCGATTCCGGCACTTGATGCTCAAACCAGGCTGATGATGGGAAAACGGATGGAGTTTTGGGTCACGGATAAACGGCGGCAGAGGCCGGGTGTCCGCTCATGAAAGCGGCATCGCGGTCAAAAAAAATATATTTGATACGCCACGGAAGCACGCCGTGGACACGCGCACAGCGTTATCAGGGGCGCACGGATTTAAGGTTAAATGTCCGAGGAAGGCGTGAAATCCGTTCATTGATAAAGCTTATGGAAAAGCCGGGCCCTGAAAAAGTTTATGTGTCTGGGTTGCGCCGCGCCGCGGAATCCGCTGCGATATTGAATAAGGTTTGGAAAGTGCCGCTGATTGTGGATCTGCGACTTAATGAGCTGTCTTTCGGGCGGTGGGAGGGACAAACGGGCCGGCAGCTTATTGCGGCCAAAGACCGCCGGTACAGGTCCTGGTGCAGGGGGCGGGACATTTCGCCTCCCGGAGGCGAAAGTTTCCGGCGGCTACGGCGCCGTATCGCAAGATTTGTGAAAGATCTGCGTGCAGCGCCGGTAACCCGGGCGGCCGTTGTCGCCCACGGCGGCTCCATCCGAATGATTTTGGCGGTTTTATTGGGATTTCGCGCTCGGCAATTTTGGTCGTTTAAGCTTGATCCCGCGTCATTGACCGTTGTGACGCTCGGGACAAATTACGCTCAATGTGAAATGTTGAATCTTACGGCCGCTCGGGTGCGCTTTGGACGCATGGGGTTGCATCCAAAGTTTTGCGCCCGCGTTTTAACAGGGCGCAAAAAAGACAACCCGTGGGATACAAGTGGAAAAGCCCATTTGCACCCCAGCCTCTTCGAGGGCATTTCTCATTAGCGATGAGAAATGCCGGTTAGAGAGGACTTCAGACAACGTGAAATTATCCTTTACAAGATCCGCGCGCTGTCTAATAATGTGCTGGTTTAACGGTTCTTTGTGATTTGTTTTTTGTAGATTTCAAGGTGTCCGTGCGGAAGAAATTTCGGCCGGGCTAAATAGGGGAAGCGAGAGTTTGTCCGTCAAATTTGACGGCAAATGGCTCCGCGGTGCCGCCACTGTCAGCGGTTCGAGTTTCGGACTTGCCAGTCAGAATACCAGCCTTGAATTAACCAACAAAAGTCTCCGAGCAGGGACTCGATGGTAAAGTGGACTTCAGTTTGTCAGACTGTGGATTTACTTCTCACCATTTCGCCTCCTGCCCGCACAAAAAGTGAGAGTAAATTCGTGAAAAACCCCATACCCTTTCTTGTCATTCTTTTTACCTTAAGCAGTCCGGCCCAAGGATTTGGTGCGAAGACGATTGATTTAACGCCCTCAGAGACGGACACAGTTTCCGGCGACGGATCGATTTCCGGGTCGGCCCCGGTTCGTGTCGTGGTGAGCGCGTCCCGGAGAGAAATGCCGGCAGAAGAATCAACGCGTTTTATTACGGTGATTACGCGCGACCAGATCGAGCGCAGCGGAAAAACCTACATTTTTGATTTGCTGCGCAGTACACCGGGTGTACACATTGCACAGTCCGGGCCCGCGGGCCGGGGAGTGACGGTCAATTTGCGCGGGACTAATGCGAATCATACGTTAGTCCTGATCGATGGGGTCCAGGTCAACGGCCCGACAACCGGCCAATCGGCCATTGAGCACATCACGACACAAAGTGTCGAGCGCGTTGAAGTGCTGCGCGGTGCGCACAGCGTGCTTTACGGTGCGGATGCGATCGGCGGCGTCATCAACATTGTCATGCGGCAAGAAGACCGCCACGGGCTTCATGGGGATGCAAATTTTGAATACGGAACGTTTCAAACCTTCCGGGAAGGCGGTGAATTGTCCGCTGCGTATGACCGCATTCAATCTCTCGGCAGTTTCGGCCGCATCGACTCCAAAGGCCCCGGTGATAATGACGGGTATCAAAATACCACCGTCCGGAACCGTTCTAAGGTTCACTTCTCAGAAAATTCGAATTTAGAGACATTTTTTTATTATTTCAATGCGCAATCGGGCATTGATGACGGGGCTTTCCGGCAGGACCCCAACAGAACGCTGAAGTCGAGAGAGCAGGTTGTTAACAGCCGTTATAATATTGCCTTGCGGGACTGGTGGCAGCAATATTTTCAATATTCTTTTTTTCATGACCTCCAGGTCGATTTTGACCCGAGAAATTCGGGGGGGGCCGATCCCGAGGCCGTTCCGTTCCGGCTGGATACCGACCGCCACACGCTGGAATACCAGTCGACGCTTTTTGTGCGCGACTGGGATGTCATTGTCCTGGGGTATGAATTTGAACATATCGCAAGCAACATCAAGCGGTCGGTCGGATTTGATGAGCTGATGCGGACACACGCGGTTTTTTTTCAAAACGAGGCGACGTTTTGGGACTCCCTTAAACTCGTCGGCGGTGTGCGCCTCGATCACAACAACTTTTACGGGGTCGAGGTCAATCCCCAGTTTTCCGGGAGCTGGTGGCTGGAAAAAACTCAGACTCGGGTGAAGGGCAATATGGGGAGGGCATTCAAGGCCCCGACATTCAACGAACTTTCATTTCCGAATTTCGGAAATCAAAACGTCCGCCCGGAAACCAGCTGGAGCTGGGACGCGGGAATCGAACAATATTATTGGGACAAACGCGGACGGTTATCCGCGGCTTATTTTCGGAACTCCGTCAAAGATTTGATCCAGTTCGTCAGCGGGAGCACGGGGGTATTCACGGCGGAAAATGTTGCGCGCGCGCGGCTCCAGGGGGTGGAGGTGGAGCATGAAATTCAGCTGCACGAGCATATTTCATTATCGACAGCTTATACCTATACAAGTACTGAGGACAGGGAAACAGGCAAACGGTTGACCCGGCGGCCGTGGCATCAAGGGAAAATAGGGTTGACTGCGGATTACCGGAAATTTAAGTTTTATGCCGACTGGAGCCTGGTCGGAGGCCAGGATGACACGCAGGGTTCGGTGCGCGTCCGGAACAAAGGCTATACGCGTCTTGATTTTACGCTGACCTACAGCCTGACCGAATATCTTGAGCTTTACGGGCGTGTTGAAAACGCGACCGATGATCATTTTAATGAGGTTCTTGGTTTTGATCAGCCTCCCCCTCGTTTTTTTGGCGGAGTGCGGTTAAAAGGATAGCGATGAAGCAAAAAGAAGACCGCGCGCCACGGGAGCATGCAGATATCAAGGAATACAAAAAGAAAGGATTGATCCTCGTTAATACCGGCGACGGCAAGGGGAAATCCACCGCGGCATTCGGGACGGCCCTTCGGGCGCTTGGGCGGGGTTACCGGGTTGCCATGGTGCAATTCATAAAAGGGAAGTGGAAGACGGGCGAAGCGGAAGCGGCCAAAAAGTTTGGCGATCAATTTCAGATCTTTAGTATCGGCGACGGTTTTACGTGGGACACAAAAAATTTCGAGCAGGATGTCCGAACGGCCGGGCGTGCTTGGGAGAAATGTAAGGAAATCCTGCATGATCCCGCGATTTATCTCGCGATCTTTGATGAGATCAATTATGTGATGAAATTTAATTTTCTCGACCCTGCGGTCATCATCGCAGAACTTAAAAAAAAACCTGCCATGAAACATGTTTTTTTGACCGGCGGCGGGGCACCGCCGGAAATAATCGAGATTGCGGATCTCGTGACGGAAATGAAATGTATCAAACATCCCTATCAGCAGGGCATTAAGGCGCAGCCGGGGATCGAGTATTAGGCCCTGTTGATTTTTAAAAATATCGCTCTCTCATTGGCAGAGGGAGAAATACAAGTCAAATGTCAGCAGAATCTAATGCCTTGAGAACATTCATCAGGAGCGGTCTATGGCGTCAAGATTGACTTTTGTTACGGGAGGCATGAGGTCCGGAAAAAGTGCGTATGCGCTTAATATGTCCCGTCGGATAGGTCAATGTCGTGCATTTATTGCCACGGCGGAACCCCTTGATCATGAAATGAGGGCTCGTATTGCCCGGCATAAAGATGAGCGTAAAGATGAATTTGATACCGTTGAACAGCCGCTCTATCTGGCTGCGGCGCTGTCGGGAACAATTCAGCGCCGCGATCTGATTGTTGTCGATTGCCTCACGGTTTGGCTCAACAACCTCTTTCATCATTTCGGACCTGAGGATCCGCGGACTGCAGCCGAAATCGCCGCTTTTGTTTCGGTTCTGGAAAATCGCGGGGATTGCCGGCTGGTGATCGTATCCAACGAGATTGGCATGGGGATGGTACCGGAGCAGCCTAATTTGCGCCGGTTTACGGAGGAACTCGGGCGGCTTAACCGGCTGGTGGCCCAAGCCGCGGATGAAGTGTTTTTTTTGGTAGCCGGCGTTCCGCTGGCAATTAAAGGGCGAGTCTATGCCGCCCTTTGATCAGGAAATTAATAAAATTGAGGCGCCGGACCCGGTGTGGATCGGAAAAGCCCGTCAGCGGTTGTCCTCACAGACGCGGCCGGAAGGGAGTTTGGGTCTTTTAGAGGGGTACCTTGAGAGAATTTCCGGCATTCAGAAACAAGCGGCGCTTAAGGGGGCCCCTAAGCATATTCTGCTTTTTGCCGCGGATCATGGCGTTGCCGATGAAAACGTCAGTTTGTATCCGAAAAGCGTAACGGCGTCAATGGTCATGAATTTTCTGAACGGCGGCGCGACTATAAATTCATTGGCACGTTCAGCCTCGGCCGATGTCAAGGTCATTGATGCGGGTGTGGATTTTGATTTTCAAAATGACCCCAGGCTGATTTCAAAAAAAATCGGGCCGGGAACGCGCAACATGACAAAGGAAGCTGCGATGTCCGGAGACCAGCTCAACGCGGCGCTGCAGCTGGGTTGGGACTCTGCCGCAGAATCAGTCCGCGGGGGTGCCGTAATGCTGGGTTTTGGTGAGATGGGGATTGCAAATACGACCGCAGCCAGTGCGGTTGTGGCCGCGCTCTTGAAAGTTCCGCCGATTCAGGTGACGGGCCGCGGGACAGGGTTAAAAGATAAAGCTCTTTCGCACAAAATCGGCGTCATCGAGAAAGCCTTGGTCCTCCACAGAGACAGGCTGAATCATCCGTATGCGATCTTGCGCTGCGTCGGGGGTTACGAAATCGCGGCCCTGACAGGGGCAATCCTCGCATGTGCGCGTTATTCCGTCCCCGCGGTCATCGACGGTTGGATTGTGTCGGCTGCCGCACTTGCTGCGGTGCGTGTACAGCCCGATGTTGCCGGCTATCTTTTTTTTGCCCATCAGTCCGAAGAGCCCGGTCACAACCTCCTGCTGGAGGCGCTCAGAGCCAAACCGATGTTCAATCTCGGAATGCGCTTGGGAGAGGCAAGCGGCGCCGCACTCGGGATGATGCTGTTGGCCGCTGCCGTCCGTGTTTATAACGAAGTCGCTACATTTGAAGAAGCGGGCGTTGCCGATAAAGCGGAAGAAGCGCGGTAGCTTATGAAAAGAGCTCTCATAAATGTGCAAGTTTTGAATTTTAAGACAGCCGTTAATTTTTTGACCCTGTTCCCGTTCTGCCCGCGCTTCGAAAACCGGGGCGAAGGAGGAGCCTTGCATCACGCCGCGCCTTATTTTCCCGTGGTCGGTTATTTGATTGCCGGAATCACCTGGGCGGTTTATGCCGCATGTCAGCCGGTATTTTCCCGTGACCTGAACGCTCTGGTTTTGGTGTTTCTTCCGTTGATCCTGAGCGGCGGGCTGCATGCCGACGGATTCGCGGATTTTTGTGACGGTTTTTTTGGCGGGCGTTCGCGTGAAGAGACACTGCAAATCATGAAGGACCCGCATCTCGGGGCCTGGGGTGTTTTGGGGCTTGTATTTTTGATCCTGTCTAAATTTGTGCTGCTGAAAGACATTCACAGCAACGTCGCGGCGCTTGTGGGTTCTGTTACGTTGTCCCGCTGGGCGATGGTGGCAGTTAGTTATGGGATGCCGTATGGCGGCAACGCTGGAGGGTTGGCCGCGGGATTTGCGGGAAAAATCACAAAATCCGGGATGTTTTGGACCACGGCGGCGGGGTGGCCGGTCACGGCATTTTGGGGAGTGTCCGGGATTTTGGTTTTATTGGCTGTTTGTTTTGTGGCGGCTCTGCTGCGGATCGTGTTTGAAAAAAAAGTCGGCGGAGTGACCGGAGATATGATCGGCGCGGCGGGCGAAATAACGGAGTTGACGGTGCTGCTGGGGATTTTGGTGCTTGAACGGATGGGTTAGTCCGGTTTTCTCATCGATTAGGTGAATCGATAAGAAAACCGCTTCGATGGAATTTCTTATTGGCGATGGAAAATGCGGTTTAGAAAAGGCGGGTATGAAGGCCAAAAGTATCATGATTTTAGGCACGGCATCGAGCGTGGGGAAATCCGTTATCACTGCGGGGCTTTGCCGGCTTTTTTCCAACCGCGGATACCGCGTGGCCCCGTTTAAGGCGCAAAATATGTCGAATAACGCCTGCGTCACTTCCAGCGGCGGGGAAATCGGCCGTGCCCAAGCCGTTCAGGCGGAATGCGCCCGTATTGAAAAAAGCGTTGATTTGAATCCCATTCTGTTAAAACCCGCAGCGGACAATCGTTCGCAGGTGATTGTACTCGGAAAGCCGGTCGGGCATTTCACCGCGCGTGAGTATTATGAACGGCTGTCCGAACTGTGGCCCGTCGTGTGTGGCGCCTATGCGCGATTGGCGCAAAATTATGATGTCATCATTATGGAAGGCGCCGGGTCTCCGGCCGAGATCAATCTCAAAAAGCACGATGTGGTCAATATGAAAGCGGCCGCGATGGCGGACGCAGGCTGCTACCTTGTCGGCGACATTGACCGCGGCGGAGTTTTTGCGGCGCTGGTCGGGACTCTTGCGCTGCTGGAACCCGCGGATTGCAGCCGCATCAAGGGTTTTATTATCAATAAATTCCGGGGGGATGAAACATTGCTCGAGCCCGGGATTCAATTCCTGAGGCAGCGTACCGGTGTCCCGGTTGTCGGGGTACTCCCTTATTTAAAAGATCTTTATATCGACGAAGAAGACGCGGTGTCTCTGGAAAATCAGTCAACCGGCCGGATTCACGCGACGGCAGGCGAGCTGGACATTGCAGTGGTCGCGCTTCCGAGGATTTCCAACTTTACGGATTTTGACATTCTGGCCAAAGAGCAAGGTGTTTGCCTGCGATATGTCAGGCGCAAAGAGACCCTTGGAACGCCGGACTTACTGATTATTCCCGGAACAAAATCAACCGTTGCGGACCTGGCTTTCCTTCGCCGCCAGGGCTGGTGTGAAAAGATTTTGGAATATGTCAAAAACGGCGGGCGCATTCTCGGAATCTGCGGGGGATATCAGATGATGGGCCGCATCATCCGGGATACGGAAAACATCGAATCCGAAGTCCGTGAAGCGGAGGGGCTTGGTTTTTTTGACATGGTGACCGAATTTTCTCAGGAAAAAATCCTAAAACAATCGGTCGAGCGGGTTTCCGCCGATCTTTTCGGGTCCCGAGTTGAAGGCGAGATACGGGCTTACGAAATCCATATGGGGAGAACTGTTTACGGGCAAGATTATAAAACATTTGGCGCTGTCGGGCGTGTGGATGTGACCGAGAGCCTGGCCGGCACGTATTATCACGGCTTGTTTGACCAAGTGCAGTTTCGCCTGTCGTTTCTCAGGGCTTTGGCCGCGGCGACAGGAAAAAATAGAGCGGCCGCGTGCGATAACTTGACGTCCCCGGAGTTCCGGGATACGCACTATGAACGGCTTTCAAAAATGTTGGAGGTTCATCTTGATTGGGAATCTTTACAGCCGGTCATGTCCGGGGAAAAAAGCGCTTGTGCTGAATAGATTCATGCCAGGCCGGCGAAGAGCTCACGTTGCGGTTTTTATCGTGTTATCTTGCCTTTTTTTTCAGGTTCCGGAGGCGCTGTCGTTTTTGCGATTTGGAAAAGGAAAATTATCCGCAAAGCATGAGACGTTTCCGGTGCACCTTGTCGTTGATTTCGGTTCTGCCGGCAAGCAAGGGTATGATTCAACGCTGCTGGCCGAAAAAGAGATGAACGCGATTGAGGCGGTCGGGCAGGTTTATCCGATCTTGTATGGGATGGCCTGCTGCAGTATGCGGGAAATTGTGGAAATTAACGGAGTCAGGATTGATCCGGCCGAGAACCGCTGGTGGAAGGCGACGCTTAACGGGTCGACTAAATTTTCACCGCGCAAAAAGAAATTAAAAAGAGGGGACCGCCTCGAATGGCATTATATCGAAGAAACGCAGTAAGATTTCTGGCGGTGCTTGCCGTATTGGTATTTTCGGGACATGCGGCAGCTTATGATTTTGAGGGGACGGTCCGTGTCTCTGGCCCCCCTTATCCGGACCCAAGGTTTATTCCCATTGAAAAAAAACCGGTTCGTGGCTTTCCGGAGAATGTCCTGTCGCAGTCACTCCTGATTTCGCCGGAGGGCGGGCTTCAAAACGCGGTAGTTGTGCTCGAAGGGGGGGCGGCGGACGTTTTGGCCGGCCCGAGCGAAATTGTGCCGCCGCAAATGGAGCTGGATCAAAAAGATTATCTCTTTGATCCGCATGTGGTGGTACTGCCTGCCGGGGCGAGTTTGAAGATTTTGAATTCGGACGGTTTAGCGCATGATGTCAGGGCTTTTAATGAGGATTCGAAAATGCTTTTCAGGTATGATGTGGACCCCGGAAAGTCAGTCGAGGCTCTCTTTGAGAAACCGGGAAACTGCGTGCTGCGCTGCGGGCTCCATCATTGGATGCACGCTTTCGTGATTGTAGTTTCAAGCCCGCACTATGCCGTCACGGATGCCCACGGCGGTTTCCGGATCGAAGATGTGCCCCCAGGAAACTACGCGGTCCGTATCTGGCATGAAATATTAGGGGAGTCGGGCACTGCGATTGAAATGATGGATTCCGTACGTAATTTTGAATATACTTATCCTTCCGAAATCAGATAGAAAAGGAGCGTGTCATGAAATCAATAGAGGCCTGCGTGATTGCCGTAATTTTTTTAAATTTTGCCGTGCCATTTTCATTATATGGTGCCGATATATCCCTAAGTCCGGCGGGTGTCGGAGAGTTTGAGCCTACCGGCGGGGACGGGACGTTCCGCACAGTCGTCACTGAAGACAATACCGTTGTCGCCAATCCCGGAGCTGTTTTTACCGAAGGGAATACCGCCGGCATGACGCTCCCGTATCTTGTATCCGACCCGGCCCGGATCGAATACCCGCGCTGGGCCTTGGCCCAGGGATGGCAGGGAGAAACCGTTCTCGCTATCGAGATTTTGACCGACGGCAGTGTCGGCCGGTATTCGGTTATGTCGGCCTCGGGGCACAAAACACTGGACGATGCGGCTGTTGCGGCGGTGCAACTGTGGAAATTTCATCTGGCGCTTGAACACGGAAGTCCCGTCGTGACTTGCATTCAAATTCCTGTGCGGTTTGAAATCAAGGAGACCGCATAACGGATCTGCGGCCTATTTCTACAGTTTGTCCGTTATCAACATGCCTTTGATTTTAACTTTTTCCAACTTTCATCGATTCATGGCGGCAACATGATTCCAGGCCACGGCGGTCAGCGGCGGTGCTTTGCGCAGCGCTATGGGATCCCGGAAGACGAAATTCTTGATTTTTCCGTAAATGTGTCACCGTTGGCGCTGCCGGATGAGATTTTGGATTTCTGCCGCAAAGAAATTAATAAAACCCTGCATTTGTACCCGGAGCCGTATGCGCGCGAATTTTGCGAATTTGTAGCCGGAATTTACGGCTGCGGTCCGGAGCAGATCACAGCAGGTCATGGAGCTCTCGGGTTGCTGGAAACGCTTGTCCGTGCCCTCGCCCCAAAAACAGCGTTGCTCGTTCAGCCGTGTTTCTCGGAATACCGGCGAATTCTGGAAAACCAAGGC
>Ga0154334_1136_pt1 | contig 11985 bp, 13 predicted proteins | sample RifGroA2_FD_115862 | JGI IMG/M metagenome (GOLD analysis project Ga0154334, IMG submission 115862) | Omnitrophica bacterium GWA2_52_8 | reverse complement strand
TGACCATCCTCTCAGACCAGCTACCCGTCTTAGCCTTGGTGAGCCATTACCTCACCAACTAGCTGATAGGCCGCGGGCCCATCCAAGAGTGACAGGCCTCCGAAGAGGTCCCCATCTTTCCTGCGCCTCATTTCAGAAGCGCAACGTATCCGGTATTAGCCAATCTTTCGATTGGTTATCCCAAACTCTAGGGCAGGTTTCCCACGTGTTACTCACCCTTTCGCCACTATCCCGCAAAAAAACAACACGGAACCGTTCGACTTGCATGCCTAATCCACGCCGCCAGCGTTCGTTCTGAGCCAGGATCAAACTCTCCGTAGAGAATTGTGTGACCCTTGGCCTAGCGATTTATCCAATTTCTGAACGTTGGACCGCACATCCATGACAAAGAACAAAAATTAGAGACAGAAATTGCCTTAGCAATTTTTACAAACTCTAATTTGTGAATAGGAAAACATCCCTTTAATAGGGGAGGCGTATTCTAGGGCGGCACTTACTATCTGTCAAGCAGGTTTTTTAATAAAACCTATCTTTAAAATTCCCCTCCGACAACCTTCAAAACAGCACCCGTAAACCGGGCTTCCGGACAGGGGCCAGCGCGTCTCAGGGCTACTCTACCGTGACCGATTTGGCCAGATTCCGCGGCTGATCGACGTCCCTGCCGTTAAAAACAGCCGCATAATAGGCAAAAAGCTGGAGGGGAATAACTGTCAAAATGGAAGAATAGATCTCGCGGCACTTGGGAACCGGAAAAACGTATTGGGACATCTTCCGGACCAGCCGGTCTCCCTTGGTCGCAATGCTGATAATAATCCCTTTACGCGCCTTTATTTCCTCCATGTTACTCAGCATCTTGTCATACGTTTTTGACTCCGGCACCAGGCAAACAACCGGCTGTGAGCTGTCAATCAAAGCAATCGGACCGTGCTTCATCTCCCCCGCGGCATAACCATGCGCATGTGCATATGTAATTTCTTTGAGTTTGAGGGCCCCTTCCAGCGCCGTCGGAAAGTTATACCCTCGTCCCAAATAAAGAAAACTGTTTTTCCGGTACAATTTTTTTGCAACGGCCTTGATCGATTTCGTTCCGTCAAGAATGGCGTCAATGCCGGCCCGGATATGCCAGGCTTCCAAAACAAGCTGTTTGACTTCGAGTCCGGACAATTGTTGCCGTAGCCTGCCCAAATAGAATGAAAATAATGCGAGGGTCAATAATTGCGCCACATACGCTTTCGTCGACGCCACACCGATCTCAGGCCCGGCGTACGTATAAATGACAGCGTCGGATTCGCGCGCGATAGAACTGCCCACAACATTGACGATCGATATCGTAAAGGCTTTCTTCCTTTTTGCTTCTCTCAGGGCCGCCAGCGTGTCTGCGGTTTCACCCGACTGGGAAATAAAGATCACAACATCCTCGGAACTCAAAACCGGGTCCCCGTAACGGAATTCGCTCGACACTTGGGCATCGGTTGGAATGCGGGCATATTCCTCAACCATGCGCCGGCCGCAAAGTCCGGCATGATATGCGGTACCGCAGCTTACGAAAAATATTTTCCGCGTTTTTTTTAGCCGCGTTTTGGCCCGGCCATTAAGGCCTTCGAAATTGATTTCTTTCTTCAAATTCACGCAGGCTTTTAACGTCCGGGAAATGACTTCGGGCTGCTCAAAAATTTCTTTGAGCATAAAATGAGGGTACCCGCCCTTATTGGCCTGTTCGATATTCCATGGAATTTTCGATACCGGTTTTTTCTTTACTCTGCCGGTTTTCAGATCAAAAATTGACGGAGGCTCACCGGCCTTGATCTGAACCAATTCGTCGTCATCGATGTAAATGACCCGGTCCGTATAAGGCAAAAGCGCCGAGACATCGCTTGCGATGAAATTCTCCGATTTTCCGACACCGACCAACAAAGGGTTTGACCGTTTCACGGCGACGATCCGGTCCGGCTCTTTCCGCGCCATGACAACAAACGCAAAAAATCCGCGGATGCGTTTGACCGCTTTTTGAATGGCCTGCGCCAGGTCGCCCTTGTAACATGCCTCGATTAAATGCGCGGCAACTTCAGTATCCGTATCAGAATGAAATCGGTAGCCGTGCCTTTTAAGCTCTTGTCGCAATTCGGAGTAATTTTCGATAATGCCGTTATGGACAACAACGATGTCGCCGTGATGGCTCAGGTGAGGGTGCGCATTGATCTGGGAAGGTTCCCCGTGCGTCGCCCAGCGCGTGTGGCCTATTCCGATATGAGAAGTGATTGGAATCGACTTTAAAACATTTTGGAGGACAGACAGCTTGCCTTTTTCTTTCCGGATAAAAAAATTCCGGTTCCCGTTCAAACAGGCAATCCCCGCAGAGTCATAACCGCGGTACTCCAAGTGTTTCAATCCGTTCATGAGCACCGGGACTGCCTCGCGGGACCCGACATAGCCTACAATTCCGCACATAAAATCCTCTCGTCCGAGAGTCCGGATTTAAATTCCCGCCCGCCGGCGGTTCTCCGGACATTAAAATCCTGATGATTCTTTTGACACACTGTGGCAAATCTTCTAGTATGATACCCGTAAACTTACAGGGAAAACATGAGAAAAGAAAGACGAAAAAAATTCTTAATCAACCGGCCCTTCCAGTTCCGCTACATGGCCATATTGACCGGCGTTTTGGTCAGCGTTTTATCTGTCGCATTTATTAGCCTTTATTTCGGTATCTGGGGCGGCGTTCTTGATGCCTTTTCTGACGAACAGGTCCAGAACGATCTGATAATGGCTTCCCGCATGGTCGAATATGAAAAAGCCAGGATTTTGTCCCAGGAACCTGAAGGCGCTCTCGGCTTTTTCAAGCAAGCCGAGAAATTAAGCCTGCGTCAGCGGGACATTTTTAAAAACATCCTCGATGAAACCAACCGAGGACTGATCCCCAAGTTCTTGCTGCTTATCGCTCTGATCGCGTGGGCCTCGATTTATCTTTCCCATAAAGTCGCCGGCCCTTTCTACCGCTTTCAAATGAGTTTAAAAAATATCCGCGACGGCAATTTTTCCTCCCGGATGTTCCTTAGAAAATCGGATGAAGGAAAATTTATTGCCCAACAATTCAACCAAACCGCCGAGTATCTGGACCGTTTCGTCGGAGAAATCAAGGCCCTGGTCCGACAAAACAAAGATAATCCTCAAAAGCTTTCCCAAAAACTTCAAGACAAGTTAGCCGATACAAAGACCAGTGCGGATTCCTAGTCTCCGGTTCATCGCCATTTTACTAACCTTTGCATTGTTTCCTTCCGTTCCCTTGCGGGCACAAACGGTTAATCCCTCGGAATTAGACCCGAGTGACCGTGATTTACTTCTCAAAATCCAGCAAGACAGCCTTCAGTATTTTATCCGGTCGTCCAATAAAGACACCGGCCTCACGCGGGATTCTTCCCTGCCCGGAAGCCCGGCATCCATCGCCGCCACAGGTTTTTCCCTTGCGGCTTTTGCCATCGGCGCATCTCACGGATGGATTGATGACGCTTATGCCCGCCAATACCTGAGCAAAACCCTCAAGTCCCTGCTGCAGCAGGCGGAGCATGAAAACGGTTTTTTCTATCATTTTTTAGACGCCAAATCGGGCAGGCGCGTTTGGCGCTCGGAAGCCTCTTCCATCGATACGGCGCTATTGGTGGCGGGCGCCTTGCTTGCCGCCCAGTATTATCCCGGAACTCCCATCGCACAATGGTCCCAGCAAATTTATGACCGGGTTGACTGGAATTGGATGATGAACAACCGGGAATTGATGTGCATGGGCTGGACGCCGGAGAACGGTTTCCTTTCCTATTATTGGGACTCCTATAACGAGCTGATCATTCTGCAGGCTCTCGCCATAGGCGCCTCAAAAAATGCGATCCCCAAAGAGGCTTGGACAGCGTGGCTGCGCCGGGAAGAAATTTACGAAGGGAAAAGAATCATTTATTCCTATTCCGGCAGTTTGTTCACTTATCAATATGCGCACGCGTTTATCGATTTTAGACCGCTGATTGACGGGGATATTAATTATTTTGAGAATTCGGTCCGGGCAACCGAAGCCAACCGCAGCTACTCGCTTCGATCGATGCTTCAGCGCAAAGGCTATTCTCCCAATTCCTGGGGACTCTCGGCTTCACTGGGGCCCGGAGGCTACCGGGCATACGGAGGAAAACCGGGCGAGGGGGTTGAAGACGGCACCATTGCCCCTTACGCCGCCATTAGTTCGATCGTCTTTACTCCCGATTTGTCGCTTAAAGCCGTACGGCATTTTTACGAAAAATACCGCGACCGGCTTTACGGCCATTTCGGTTTTCGCGACGCCTTTAACTTGGATAAGAACTGGTGGGCGCAGGAATATATCGGTATTGATCAAGGAATTACAGTTTTAATGCTGGAAAATTATTTGGCCGATGGTTCCGTTTGGAAAAAATTCATGGCTAACGACGCCATCCGGAAATGGATCGAACTTTCCGGGATCAAAACCGCCTCCTAAACATTTCTCAGCGGGTTCTCCGCAGTTGTTTTCTTAAGCCGGTGATTATTGCTTTATCTTTCCGACTTCATTAAGCGGATGGCAATAAGCGCGGCGGTCTCGTCAATCTTGTCGCGCGTCAGATAGGTTCCCTTCTTGATTTCTTCCCGGATCTCCTGAACGCGGCCGAAGTTGGGCTCCAGTTCATAGGGTATGAGCTGGGCATATTCCCTGACAGCGCGCCAAAGCTCAGCATTTTCAAAAGCCTCGGCTGAAGGGTGGTCGATGCGGATCCGTCGGCGTTCTGCAGACACGGGAAAATACCTCCTTTAAAAGCCATGATAAGAGGGAATAGAAACCCCTTGGTGTGTTATTTATCGGCTCAAAGGACTGGATTCTTGATAAGGGGGACGAGGCCGCCGGCCCCGTCCCCTCTTGTGGGGGTAATCCGGGTTAGGCTTCGAGGGTGATTTCTCCGCCTTTTTTCATCAGGTGCGACCGCAACCGCGTCACAACCTTTGTATGAATCTGACATACGCGCGACTCGGAAACATCAAGAATTTCACCGATTTCGCGAAGCGTCAAATCTTCATAGTAATACAGCACAATCACCAGCTTCTCTTTTTCTGGGAGCTGATCGATCGCCTCGGCAATCATCTCTTTGACTTCACTTTGGTGCACATAATTAAACTGGTTCGTCACCAAAGAGTCTTCGATGGTCTGAAGTCTTGAAATGGGCTTGTTGCCGTCATCATTCTGCCACACTTCATCGAGAGACAGGAATGTCGTCGAATTAAGATCACTGTAAATATTATTGAGCTCATCGGTGGAGATCCTCAGGGCTTTCGCAAGCTCGGTATCTGTCGCCAAGCGCCCGTTCTTTTCTTCGAGCTCTTTACATTTTTTATCAATTTCCCGGGCTTTTTTTCGCAATAACCGCGGGGCCCAGTCCAGCTTGCGGAGCTCATCCATGATCGACCCGCGCACGCGCGATACCGCATAAGTTTCAAACTTATTGCCCTGAGAAACATCGTATTTGTTGATCGCGTCAAAAAGGCCGAGAATGCCGTAACTGACGAGATCGTTGAATTCCACGTTGGGAGGCAACCCGATCGCGACACGCCCTGCGACGTATTTGACCAGGTAGAGATACTTTTTAACGATCTCTTCGCGAAGCTCCTGACTCTTGGTCCGTTTGAACTTCTTCCACATTTTGATTTCGCTTTCGTGCATGGGGGATTTCTCCTTTTTGTTATGAAGCAATTTCACTACGCTTTTTTCTGTTCTAGTAATTTCTTGATTTGGTATAAGGTGTAGTTCTTGGACTGGAGAGTCTTGATTTGCTCCAACCGGTCAAATACGCTTTCCTCGTAAAGCCGGTGTCCGGAGACCGTCCGCCGGGACTCGCTAATAAGGCCGGCCAAGGTATAATTATGAATCGTTTGTCTGGATAATCCCGTGTACTGCATAACCTCACCGATTTTGTAGAGTTTTTCTCTCTTCACGTTTGCAATTTTTCCTGAGCTTTTATTTCTTCCTCAAGTTTTCTTGCCTCGGGATCGTCCGGAATAAGAAGCTGTATCTTCCTCACCGACATGCGGGCAACCCCCCATTGCTTTTGCTGCATCGCCAAAAGCGCTTGTTCCCTATATTGCCGGACGCGCACGTAAATTTCTTCCCTCGCAGCCTCCCTTGAAATCTCCTTTTGCTTATCTATGGAATCGGTAAACTTGCCTCTCAGGCGGTCCAGAATCTCGGATGCACGGCGGTTGTTCGGATCATAAAGGAAAACATTTTCCGCGGCTTCCACCGCGCGATTATATTGGCCGAGCTGCATTAACAGCTCACTTCGTTCCAGCCAGGTTTTGGCTTGCCCCTCCCGCTCCTGGTCATTCAAATCTGCCGGCAGCCGGTCGCCGAAGACTGCCTTATGCCGAGCGATTTCGCGGTCTAAAACAAGGGCCATAAGCTTTTCTGCCTCCCTGTTACCGGGGTCTTGCTTCAGGATTTCCTTTGCGATCTTCCTTGCCTGGTAATACTGCTCTTGATCCAGATAGATTTTTGCCGCTTCCAGGCTTTGCGCATTTGAACCCGTTTGAAACTTCTTTGTACCTGAACATCCTTGCAACCATATAAGTTGAACCGTTAAGCATGAGACAATGATTTTATGAATCATAGTTTATATTTTGTAAATGACAATCTATAAATGCCTCCTGCATTCGTCAAGATATTTTTTGCAATTTTTTTTATAAAATCTACTAATAGTGCCCTATGATGCTATAAAGCACTATAAATAGACGCGCCGCTTGGATATTTTTTTATGACGCTCCGTCTTGCCCGTATATTTATGTTTTGAGGTCCTGCGGACGATAAGTCTTATGGCGTTCCGGGGCCTTTATTATAGGTATTCGCAGTTGGAATACGGCAGCCGGGATGGTCGGTAGGAGCGTTTAGTCCGGTTTTCTCATCGATTAGGTGAATCGATAAGAAAACCGCTTTGGACTCATGGGGTACAAATGCAAATGAAAAAGCCCATTTGCACCACAGCCTCCGCGAAGGCATTTCTCATTGGTGATGAGAAATGCGGGCTAGACTTCTCAATTTAGAAAGGGCCTATGACGTATAAAAGGCTGTTTTACCTTAAATATAAGAAGGGCGTGCCGACTTACGAGCTTGTCAGACGCTTTCCGGCCGCAATTAATCGGGTAACCGATGTTGCTCTTTTGGAGGTTCCTGAGGGAACATTGCGGGAGATAATTCAGGAGGAAAAAGACTGGCACCGTCTCATGCAGCTTAAGCAGAAATTCTCCAACTACTTATGATGCAAGAACGCCCATCTTTCTGAATTTCCGATAGCGAAGATCGGAAAGCTCTTTTCGGGGAATATCGCGGAGTTCATCCAGAGCTTTATTGACTGTCTGCCTCAAGGACTCCGCCGCGACCGCAAAATCCCGGTGCGCTCCGCCCAAAGGCTCGGCAATCACCCCATCAATAAGCCCTAATTCCAGCAAATCAAATCCTGTCAATTTTAACGCTTGTGCGGCTTCTGGCGCTCGCGCTGTGTCCTTCCAAAGGATGGCTGCGCAGCCCTCTGGCGAGATCACGGAATAATAAGCATTTTCCAGGACATAGATCCGGTCACTGACCCCGATACCAAGCGCGCCGCCGCTTCCGCCTTCACCGATCACAATCGAAATAATAGGCACCGACAAATCTGCCATTTCCTGGAGATTATAGGCAATGGCCTCTGCCTGCCCTCTTTCTTCGGCGCCAATGCCCGGATAAGCCCCCGGCGTATCGATAAGGCATAAAATCGGCAGCCCCATTTTTTCGGCAAGACGCATGATTCTGATGGCTTTCCTGTATCCCTCAGGATGGGCACTTCCAAAGCTTCTAAGGAGATTCTCTTTTGTATCCCGCCCCTTTTGATGCCCGATAACACATATCCTTTCACGCCCTTCCCATTTTGCAAACCCCGTAATTATGGCCCGGTCATCGCTAAAATGGCGGTCTCCGTGGAGCTCCAAAAAGTCTGTCATGAGGTATTGAATGTAGTCGAGCGTGTAAGGGCGCATGGGATGACGCGCCACAAGCACACGCTGCCAGGGGGTCAGGTTATCAAATATTTCTTTAAGGGCCTTTTCCAGCTTTCTCTCGGCGCTTTTTATCTCACCGGACAAGTCAATGCCGCCGCTTTTTGAGGCTTTCAGCTCCTGGATTTTTTTTTCCAGTTCTACCACGGGCTTTTCAAACGGGAGGCATGCCGATGCGAAATCACGGGTCCCGAGACGGATCTTTTCCTTGGCCGCCTCGGTCTCGGTATTTTCCAAACCGGCAGGTAATTTATTTTTTTTCTTTGGTTTTTTTGACATATTTAGTCCACGACCACAACTTTGGTCCCGGTCGGTACGAGCGAATATAATTCTTCGACTTCCTGATTTCTCATGCGGATACAGCCTGCGCTTGCCTGCTTCCCGATGGACTCCGGGTCCGTGGTCCCATGAATCCCATACCCTTTAATATCAAAACCCAGCCAGCGCGTTCCCAGGACATTTTCGGGGCTGTCGGGCGGAACAACCGCCCCGGCTTTATACCAGGTTGGGTTCGTTAGTTTATTAATAATTTTGAACTCCCCAACGGGAGTATTGTTGTTTTCGCCCGTAGCCACCGCATAGCGTTTGACCGGTTTTTCATTAAAAAAAAGCTCTATTTGATTCTCAGACTTGTCGACTTTCAGGCGGAATTCCCCTTTTGGGACCTTTAATTTCATGTCCGGATAAATCGTGTCTTTATTCAGGCCGTTGATGCGTTTGATCAAGTCCACGGTCATGCCGCCGGATTTTGCGATCTTATACAAACTATCGCCGGCAACGACCGTGTGGATCACGCTGTCTGATGTTTCCTGGCGGGATAAAAGCAGATGAAAATTAATCTCTTCATATTCGTGAATGACTTGTTGGCGGATGGCCTGCGGCACGGTCGTGTCTTGGAGCAATTTATCATAGAGCGGCTGGGCTTTGCCGTAATCACCGACCTCTTTATGTTTTCTTGCCTGCTGCAGCAGCGCGACATGGGCCGGAACTTCCGCCTGAACGACCGCGGGGGAAGCCGGCTTTGGAGTCTCTTCACATTCCGCACGCTGTGAAATTGAAGAAAGAATAACCCCGATAATAAAAATCCTGAAAAGAATTCTCATAAAATCACGCAAAAAAAGTAAGCCATTAGAATTCCGACCAGCGCGCCTGCAAACACTTCAACGGGTGTATGCCCGAGAAGCTCTTTGAGCCTTTCTTCGGCAACTTGCCCGCGCATGGCCAGATCATGGATGATGCGGTTTAAAATCTGTGCTTGGCGGCCGACACTGCGGCGCACGCCGGCCGCGTCAAACATCGTGATAATCGTAAAGATCAGCACAATCAGAAAAAAAATGCTGTGAAACCCAAAGTAAAGCCCTGTAACCGTCGCCAAACTCGCAACGGTTGCGGAGTGCGCGCTTGGCATACCGCCCGTATCAAACAACCACCTGACACTGAACCTCTTTTTTAGAATCAGGCTCCTGGCCACTTTAACCAACTGGGCTACAAACCAGCTTAGAAAAACAGCTAGAAAGGCCCGCGATTCAGGAAAGGGACTATCTGCGTAAATGACCACGGAATGCCTTTGGTTCAAAGAGGTTGACAGAAGGCTGATTATTGCTTATAAAGCAATAATATTATGACTATTATTAATCTATACCTCTCCTTGAGGGCTCTTGTTCAGGTTGCGGCATTATAAAAAGCGGGTATCCAAAAAGCAAGGTCATTTCCGTGATTACAAAGGTATTAAGCGCGGCCTATTACGGCATACAAGCTTATCCGGTTCACATTGAAACGGATGTCGCATCCGGGCTTCCGCAATTCAATGTCGTCGGACTTCCGGACCAAAGCATCAAAGAGTCCAGAGACCGCGTCCGGGCTGCAATAAAAAATAGCGGCTTTGACTTTCCGCCGGACAAAATTACCGTTAATTTATCGCCCGCCGACATGAAGAAAGAAGGCCCTGCCTTTGATCTCGCGATCGCCCTCGGCGTCCTCGCCGCTCAAAGCATCATTCCCGCCGGCAAAACAGATAAATACCTATTCCTGGGCGAGCTTGCACTTGACGGTTCGATTCAGCCGGTCAAAGGGACAATTGTGATGATTTCATCCCTCAAAAATCACGGGGTTTTTGTCATTCCTAAAAAGAACGCTGCGGAAGCGGCCCTCGAACGCGATGCCACAATCCTGACTGCAAGCACTCTTAAAGAAGTCGTTTCGCATTTGTCGGACGGAACAGCGCTTGACCGCATTCAATCAAATTGGTCTCAACCCTCCCTGGCGGCTTCCTATACCATTGATTTTTCGGAAGTCCGGGGCCAATATTTTGCCAAGCGTGCCGTAGAAATCGCAGTGGCGGGCCATCATAACCTCCTGATGCTCGGGCCTCCGGGTTCGGGAAAAACCATGCTGGCCCGCAGGATCCCGACCATTCTTCCGCCGCTGGAATTCGAAGAGGCCTTGGAGATCACCAAAATCTACAGTGTGGCCGGTTTAAAATCTTATAAGAAAACACTCCTGACTGAACGGCCTTTTCGAGACCCGCATTATTCGATATCGCCTGTCGCTCTGGCCGGCGGAGGATCCTGGCCCCGCCCGGGCGAAGTATCACTGGCGCATCACGGCATTCTTTTTCTCGATGAACTCCCGGAATTCAGGCGGGATGTGATTGAAACATTAAGATGCCCCCTTGAAGAAGGGGAAATCACCATTGCGCGCGCCCGCATGCAGGAAACCTATCCGGCCCGCGTGCTTCTTGTTGCCGCTATGAATCCCTGCCCGTGCGGTTATTTGGGACATCCGGCCAAGCGATGCCGCTGTCATCTTCACCAGATCCAAAAATACCAAAACCGCATCTCCGGCCCCATTCTGGACCGCATTGATCTGCATGTCGATGTCCCGCACGTCCCCTTTCAAACGCTTCAGCAAGATGACGCGGTCGAACCCTCCGCCGTCATCCGGGAACGCATCCTGACAGCCCGGAAAACACAGCAAATCCGTTTTGCCTCATCCCGTCATGTGAAGGTGAATGCTTTGATGACCCCCTCGGAGATTAAGCGTTTTGCCGAACCCGACAAAGAAGGCAAGCGATTGCTTGAGTCCGCCTTAAAACAATTAAATCTGTCGGCCCGGGCTTATTTTAAGGTTTTAAAGATCGCCCGCACGATCAGCGACCTGGCCGGATGCGAACAGATTCAGTCCGAGCATATTGCTGAGGCGATTCAATACAGGAACCTGGACCGGCAGTGGTCGTCATAAAACATGAAAGATTTTCAAATGTGACAACAAAGCTCATTCCTCAAGAAGTAATCCAGAATAAGATTTTCCTAATCCGTGGCCAGAAGGTAATGGTGGATAAGGATTTAGCAGAACTCTACGGTGCTACCACTTACGATTTAAAAAGGGCCGTTCGGAGAAATTTATCAAGATTTCCATCGGATTTTATGTTCGAACTGACCAAAGAAGAGCATTCCGCTTTAAGACGCCGTTTTGGCGTCTTAAAGAGAGGTTCCCATTCAAAGTATCTGCCTTATGCGTTCACAGAATACGGAATTTTGATGCTTTCGAGTGTGCTGAATAGCGAACGTGCCGTCCGGGTCAACATCCAAATCATGCGGACCTTTACTCAGCTGAGAGAAATGCTGGCGGGAAATAAGGAGTTGCGGCGAAAGATTGAGGAACTTGAAAAAAAGTATGATCGCCAGTTTCAGATAGTGTTTAAGGCCATCAAAGAACTACTCGAACCCCCGGCTCGCAAATCCAAAGGTCCGATCGGATTTCATGCATAAATCAAATTCACCGCTAATAATACTGAGGTTATTCCGACGCTGCTCCGCTCCCCCAGACATCATCCCTCTTAAAAGCGTAAAGATAAGTAGGGTCCACTGAAAAAAGGTTTTAAGGATTTAAGTTCTTTGACAACAAGGAGATAGGGCTCGG
>Ga0154334_1122_pt9 | contig 12045 bp, 10 predicted proteins | sample RifGroA2_FD_115862 | JGI IMG/M metagenome (GOLD analysis project Ga0154334, IMG submission 115862) | Omnitrophica bacterium GWA2_52_8 | reverse complement strand
GGCAATTCTGACGAGGTAAGCATCCCTCAAAGACTCGACGTGGATCCCGTTTCTTGCAACGTAAATCAAACTTTTTCCCGTCCGGCTTTTTCCTCGTTCTGGAACCGCGAATAAACAAATAATCGGAGAATATTGAATTTTTTCCGTCAAGTAGGTGTGAAAATCCCAAGCCGCGAAAAGATCGTAAAAGGCATCTCCCGGCAGTTCGCTGATCGACCGATGATAAGCGACAAGATCATCCCAAAGCGCGGCGTTCTGTTCAGCCGGGGAAAGCTCGGCTTGGAGATCGTGGAAGCTTAGAATTTCCTCGCCCCTTGGAAGAAGCCAGGGGATTTGATTTTCTGAAGGCGGGGTGCAAGTTATCCCGTCATTTTCAAACACCGGCACAATTTCAAGGCCAGCTTCAAGGCCAGCGCCCTTTTTCATAAGAAAGGAGGGCCGCCCGGAAAAAGATACCACGTCAATCACACCCGGCCCGGTCATGGTCAGGACGGCTTCTTTTTTGGACGGCTTTTCTGATTTTTCCGCGAAGGGATTCAAAGAAACGGCTTCAACTTCGGACTCAAAAATTTTTTGAGACTTCACAAGGCCGAGTCTCTTTAAAGCGCGGGCCGTTTCTTTTGTAAGCGCAGGGTCTTGGATGTTTGCTAACCGGCATTTAAGGCTTGAAAGCGCGTCTGCTTTCTCGGAGGGCGTCGCGCCGTTTAAAACGATTTGAAATAGCCGCTCGGCCTCCTTACGTTCGGAGGTTTTCCAAATCGAGGTTTCCAAATCGGTAGAAGCGGCGGGATTCATTGGCCGCCAACGTTAAAATGCATCTGCTCGCCGTTTTTAAGAATCGGCGGGATCGGTTTTCCCGGCGCGGGTTCTTTTTCAGGGGCCGGCGGCGGTTCTTTCTTTGGGGTAGGGGAAAGTTCTTCAGGTTCTTCTGGCTCTCTAAAGAGTTTCAAAAACAACCCCTGAAGCTTGTAGTCGTCAATGTCTCCGGGCTTCCCGTTTGCTGAAATTTCACGAAGCCGATTCAAAAGCCGCGTCCGTAGTTCTGGTTCTTCGCGCCAGAAGGCATGGCAGAGATTTTGTTCGACCGCATCGAGACAGCGCTTGGATTGACTCGCGGAAATTTTCAAAACGTATCCCCTTCCGGTTCAGGTTCGGCCTCGCGTTCATAAACCCGGCCATCGTAGGCCGAGGATTCCTTCACGTCGCCGGAGGCAGACTTCTTTTCCCGATTGCCGGAGCCGGGCATTTTTGCCCCGTCAGTAAGATCAATTTTAATTTTCTCTCCACTATAAAAATCACTTTCGGAAACATTGTTCGCCGATGAACGGGGACCCGATTGAAATTCTCGAAGTTCCGCGTCCTGCCGGGCAACCTCAGACAGATAACCTCCGAAGTCTGACTTCACGCCGGCCTTGATCTCGACTGCACGATTCATGTATGCCACCGCGTGCCGGTGATCGACCGCCATCGGATTGTGATACGAATGTTTTGGGTCCCGCATGATCTTTGTAATTTCGTTTTCCGCTTCAAACGGCGTCATAACCTTATCGGCTCCGTACTCCAAAACGGCCGCGAGTTTTTCTTGCTCAATCACGGCGTCATGCCGTTTCATAATCTCATCGCAATGTGCTGCCCAGGCGTCCTCTGCGGCGCGGACGCTCAGCCCGGTGCGGTGTGCCATTGCCCGGAAAATTTCGGCTTCTTTTTTTCGGTCGTAAGAGGGCGGCAAATCAAACTGCAACAAAATGTAACTTTCTGGATTGATTGGGGCAAGATCGCGGTTCATTTTTAAAGCTCCTTTTCTAAAGTTTGAAGGTCGGCTACAATTCCGAGGAGGTCATTTTTTAGAGCAGAAATTTCCGTCGGCTTGGAAAAAGAAAACTTTTCTTCAGGTTTAAGAGCCGCAGCCACTGAAAAAATTCGATTACGACGGGTATCGGCCAGGTCAACGTCCAGGCCAAAAGTTTTTCCGCAACGACGGCAGATAAAATTCTTCCTCCAAAGCCTGAAGTAGACCGCCTCGGATTTACAATCTGGGCAACTCGGTTTGTTTTCCATGCGAAGAATATCGCACAAAATGTTTGGCAGGACTAAAGCGAGCGAAACGCGTTTTGATCGCGTTAGGCGGGAACGTTTAAAGCGAGAAAACGGCCAATGGCTTTGTATATGGCTCTATCGAGGTAGCGGTTTATCGTGGAATCTTCAAAATATTTGCTTTGGTATTCTTGGGGCAGTTCTTCTTTCACTTTCGCGGCAGATGGAATGTCGTCATGCTTTTCGAGCCAATGCCAAACGATATTGACGATTTCTTCCTGTAAAACAAAATCCCACTTCACACTATAACCGCCGCGCTTATCTTCCATGACGCCTAAATCTATGAGGGCCGATGAAACTTCTTTTGGAAGCTTTACTTCCGGGATAATAAGCGAGGAAATAAGGATTTCCGGGGTATGAGAGGGGAATTTTTTATTCCATTCTTCGGGTTGTGGTTTCCCATCCCAAAAAACGATTGCGGGCAGGTCTTGGCCGTATTTTTTGAATTGAATCAGCGGCTTCTTATTCGCGCCGGGGCGGTATCTGAAGGCATCAAAAATGCCTTCGTCAATACAAGGCTGGAGGCGGTTTTCATAGCCTAAAAGAGGGGCAAAGCGCATCTTGTCAGCCAGAGGCAGGGTCTTTAAAGCTAAAACGACCTTCTTCAGCAAAGACCATCTGATTTTACCGTTTGAATCGCGAGAGTCATTAAGTATTTTCCTCATGGCTCCGATAGGTACTCTTTCGGACGGCCTCTTTACCTTTTTTGCTTTTTTTAACTGCGTTTTCGTTTTCATGGTTTAACCGTTTCAAGTTTCCGGGCAAAAAAAAGGCGCGTTTCTGGTGAAACTGACCTTTCTGGTGTTACTGATGTTTCCGGGAGAGTGTCAGTCATTGAAAAAATCTCGATAATTCTGATTCTTCGATAAGGTAAATAGGCCCCTTCCTTACGGCCCGGATTCTCTGCTGTCTTAGGGCCTGATGGATAGCTTGAGGCGACACCCCGGCAAGCCGGGCAAACTCCGCAACGGTCAGCAGGTTTTTAAGCCCGGCGTTGTCCATTTTCTCTTCAAGTGCTGCCATTTTTGCTGCCACTGGCCCTTTTTCAGTTTTCGAATTGTCGTAAGTGATGGTGGGGAGTACAGGAATCGAACCTGTGAAGGCGTAAGCCAGCAGATTTACAGTCTGCCCCCTTTGCCGCTCGGGACAACTCCCCTCAACTTATTCCGGCGCATTTTTTTGTAAATCTAGTGCCGCGTCAACCTTGTTTTGACGGGTACGCGGCACCGCGCGATTGAAATGAACAGCCCGTCATTTCAATCTGGACGATGCACGCGTACTGTGTTTCATTAATTTTTATGCATCGGATCACAGTACCGTACTTGTCCCCTTATAAAAAAACCTTCTAATGCGCCGTGATGCTTGAAATTGGGCGGTGCCATTTCAAGCGGGCATAGTACCGTCTTTCCGCAAAATTAAATGTCAGACGGTACTAAATTATAATGAAACAGTGTACTAAGTAACAGTGCATAAGTCTTTTAATGTTTTGTCCCCGGCCGGTTTTCCATTAAACCAGCACGGGGAAGTACGAGGGCCAATGAAGCCCTCGTCATCCCCGAATGCTTGTGTCGGGGATCCGCGAAATTGCGCCTGCCCGCCTCAGCCTGAGGCTGATCCGCCTTTGGCGGAAAATACAGGCGGGTCCGCCTCAAGCGGACAATCCGCGGGTTAAAATGACAGCTCACAAATATCAAAAGACTTTTGAACGATTACTTAGCTGGCAGAGGGATTTGAACCCCCGACCCGCTGTTTACAAAACAGCTGCTCTGCCACTGAGCTATGCCAGCAAGAAACGGGAGCTCATTATATCGGTTTGAGTTATAAAATCGACAAGATTTTTAGCCGGAAAATAAAATAGGCCCTCGCGCATCAAAACATCAGCTTCTAAATTAGAGGCCCGGTGCCGCGCAGCGGGTTTATGCTGCTCCGGAGCGGGTTCGAGATAAATCTCGCTCTAATATTTTAAGGACCTTGTGGACAAGATTTTTATCCTGCAGGTCAAATGGGTTTCTTGCTATAATGCGGCCCCATGAAATTGGGACGCATCTTTTCCTTTTATTTTCACGCCAATCTTAATCTCGGATTGAATGGAAAAACCTATTCGATTCCCGCTGCGGTCATCGTCTCTCTTGTCTGGGCTTCCATAATAACGGCTGTTTTTTTTCAACACGTACAGTTGAAGCCCGAAATCGGCGCGAACTTCTTTTTTTCCAGCGATGATCCGCAAATGCAGGATGACGCCAGGATTCAAAAGATGTTTTCGCAGGAAGCGCAATTGATTTTTAATGCGAAAGGGAACATTGAAACTCCGGAATATCAAACGAATATTAAATCGTTTTCCGGTGATTTGGCGGCACTTCCGGAAGTGATCAGCGTTGTCTCGCTGAGCAGCGGCCCCGGGACGTTTCTTAAAGCGCAGGAAGGCCCGTTTTGGAACAGGGTGCTGCTTTCCGACGACGGTCAATCCACATTGTTGTCCGTTTTTATCCGGGATATTGAACCCGAAGAGTTTATCCTGAAAATAGAAAATATCATCGCCCGCCATAATGCACCCCAATTTGCCCTGCAAGTTTCAGGCGAACCTTATATTGTGGAACAGCTAAGGAGAGGCCTTTACAGGGATTTGAAACGTTTCAGTTTGGCCGCGGTTTTGCTTTTCGGCAGCCTGTTTCTTTTTTTCTTCCAATCGTTCCGGATTTTGCTCGGGGCGATGAGCGTTTGTACCGGAGCCAGTATGCTGACTCTGATTACGTCGCAGGCGGTGCATGTCGAAACCGGCCCGTTAACGGCTAATTTATCGACGATTATCTTTGTGGTAACCTTGTCGCACATCATTTTCATTATTTTTAACCACCGCACGCTTATGAAAAAAATCAGTGAAGCGGGAGCCGAGCATCGCGCGGTTACGGCCATGAAAATTACTCTGCCGGCATCCTTTTGGAGCATGGCGACGACAGTCCTCGGGTTTCTGAGCCTGTTTTTGGTCAAAGCAATGCCTCTGCGTCAGTTGGGCGCCGCCGGGGCTTTGGGTACGGGGATTGCGTTTATTGCGGCGTATCTTTTTTTTCCGCCGTTTTTAAAAGACATTCACAAGCCTGCTGCAGATACCACCCCGATTGAAAAACATGACCGGAAGATCGAACCTTTTTTTTACCGCAAGCATCATCTTTTGTTTTGGGTTCTCGCAGTCTCAGCGTTCGTGCTTGCTTTCGGAATCTTCCGGATCAAAACCGACCCGAGTCTGCTCGAGTATTTTAAAAAGGGCGGAGAACTCCGCGATGGGCTGGAATACATTGACCGCAACGGCGGCAGCAGTCCGTTGTTCATGGTGGTTAAAAATCCTGAATCCGGATTTTTTAACGACAAAAAATCATTCGAAAAATTATGGGAAACCACGCTCGCATTGGAAGAAAATCCCGAAGTCGGAAGCGCGGTCTCGCTTCCGATTTTGATGGCCCAAGCCCATACCAATCCGCTTGCGCGTTTTTTGACGATCGAGTGGCTGCTGGATCTTATGGAGTCCAAACGTTTCGGCGAGGTGGCAAAGTATTTTATCACGCCGGACAGGAGTCATTCGCTGATTATGCTGAGAATGAGGGAAGCCAGGCGTCATGAGCCGCGCGTGGAAATTTTGAAACAAATCAGCGGGATCGTGCGGCAGACCGGGCTGGATTTAGTTTTGACGGGAGGAATTTACAGCCTCCAGGGGAGAATGGCGGAATTAATTGCCTCAAGTTTGCTGAGCGGTATGGTGCTTTTATTGGGAACGTTTGTCGCTATGGTATGGTTTTTATCGCACTCAGCGCGCCTGACACTCGCCATGTTCTTCGGTTTGTGTATGATTCCGAGCATAATTTACGGCATTTTGGGATTTTCTGGGATTCCCGTTGATATCATTTCTGCGCCCGCCGCGAACATCGCAATTTCAATTTCCGTCGACTCAATGATTCATATGCTTCTTTTTGTCTGCAGAACCAGACCTGCCGAAAAAACGGCATGGAAATCATGGAAACTCGCGGCGGTGCAGTATTGGAAACCGGTGACCTTTACGGCGCTGGTCATCGGTTCGGGATTCGGGATATTTGCGCTTTCTGATTTCCCTCCGACCCAGAGGTTCGGCATCATGGTGGTGATGGGGACTTTTATGGCGCCTTTTGCGACCTTGATTGCCCTGGCATTTTTGGCCAGTTTTCAATGGAAAAATATTTTCAGAAAACCGAAGAGCGTGTCCCCCTAAAGGGATTCTTTGATGTCTTTTTGCAGATTTTTGAGGATTTGATCGAATTCATTGATCGTAATGGGTTTTTCGAGCCGGGCATCAATTTTGAGATGGCCGCACAATTGCTCAAAACCGATCAGATCTCCCGTCATCATGATGACCTTTGCGGTAATCCCGTTTTTTTTTATATAGTGGTAAATGTCCAAGCCTGTTTTTTGCGGCATATTGATATCGATAATGACAAATTGATAAGCCCGATTTTCTTTGAGAAGTTTTATCGCATCTTCGACATCGCTGGCGATGTCCAGATGGTATTTCTTCTCCATGAAATAATCGGCAAGAGGTCTTACAATAGACGCGTTGTCTGCAGCGAGTAAGCATTTTAACATAGGACCCCGGTTTCTTTGAGATTCATGCCTTGCATCAAAGTTTCGCCTGCTTTGCGCAAAAAGCGTTTCGATGGCTTTATGCGTAACGAAACAATGAACAATGTATTAGTCGACTAAAACAGGGAAAAAGCTTAATACCTTCTGACATTCAATTTTACCGGCGCTTATGCGCCAGTACTCAGCGTGTCGGACTAGCCCGCATTTCTCATCACCAATGAGAAATGCCCTCGCGGAGGCTGTGGTGCAAATGGGCTTTTTCATTTGTACCCCAGGGGTTGTCTTTTGCGCCCTGTTAAAACGCGGGCGCAAAACTTTGGATGCAACCCCATGCGTCCAAAGCGGTTTTCTTATCGATTCACCTAATCGATGAGAAAACCGGACTAGATGTCCGACTACGCTGATGTATGGGAAGACGGTTAAGATTCTCTCAGAATCGCCGATTTGGGAACTGTTGATACGGCTTTATAGAAGGAGCAATCGGTCTCAATGAATCGTTTTAAGAGTGGTCTAATGATTGCGCTGACTTCAGTCTCGTTGCTGGTTTTTGTGGAAGGATTATGCAGTTTTGTCCTTCTGATTTGGGAACTGCCTTACCTTCGGCCCGCAGTGAGTCATGAAAATTTTCACGTTCAATACGATCCGGATCTGGGATGGGTTAATGCGCCTAATGTATCCGTCCCGGACCTTTATAGACCCGGAGTCGGTATTCACATTAATTCTCAGTCTCTCAGAGCGGATCGTGAATACACAAAGGAAGTCCCGGCGGGAATGACCCGGGCTATTTGTCTCGGAGATTCTTTTACGATGGGCTTCGGCGTGCGGGATGATCAGACATGGTGCCACTTATTGACCCGGATCAGCAGAGACCTTGAAACGCTCAACATGGGGCAGGGAGGCTACGGTCTTGATCAGGCCTATTTGCGGTATCGGCGTGACGGTGAGAAATTTGACCACAACATCGCGATCCTTGCGTTTATTTCGGATGACATCCGACGGCTTGCAAGCAATCCTGCAAAACCCAATCTGGAAATCGAGAACGGCCGGTTGATCATCAAGAACACGCCGGTTCCCCGATCGGCCTCAAGCCAGTCCGCATGGATGCGGATTTTGTATTATTTCCAAGGCCTGAGATTTATGGAACTGGTTTATCGCATTCGCAACCGGTCGATAAAACAAACTTTTTCAAAATCAGAGGGGGAGACCCAGGCCCGCAATTTTGAAATTGCCGTGGCTGTTTTTGAGGATTTTGCGCGCTTGGCGAAAAACAGGAATGCGTTACCTGTATTTGTTTATCTGCCGACTTTGGAAGACCACGTGAGGAAAGAAGGATATTCTTTTTCGGCCGTATTTGCGCCGACATTTAAAAGCAAGGGCTTGTTTTTTCTTGATCTTACCCCGGTTTTTCGTGACCTGACCCCTTTTGAGGCGCAGGAATTATTTCTTCGAAAGGAAGACTTCCCGAATACCGCAACTCCCCGCAATGCGGCGCGGCATTACTCGATGAAGGGAAACCAGTTTGTCGCGACCTATATGTACAAGTTTTTTTTGGAGCTTACCAGCGGCAATAAACCCCGCCTCAGCCAGGTAACATCTCCGCAAGGCCGGGTTTCTTAAAGCCTTCTTGTTGTTTTTGTCCTGTTTTTTTTATGTGTTGGATGATGGATATTACCGAAGTTTTTTTACGGCGCTGCAGCCCGCCCGACCATTTGCTGCATTAAATTTTCCCACTGCCGCCACATATCGGGTTGAAAACGATTCATGCCGTCACGGCGGACATTCCATTCAAACAAGGTGTCCGTGCGGTCATTATCCAGAAACTTCTCGGCTTTTCCACTGACCGGATTTCCTTTTTCATCATAAGTCAGCATGACATGGTTTTTTAAAGCGGCAAAGTAGGTGTCGCCGATGCGGTCGTATTTTGTCCACGTGATTTTTTTGATTTTCCCCGTTGCGAGATGATATTCAAAAATCATGATTTCCCGGATGACGTTGCCGTCTTCGGTGGTTGTGACCGTGTCAAAAAATTCCGCGCGTTTTTTTCTCTCATAATCATAATAGCCGTAACCTGTTTTTTGCCGCACTTCCTGCCGGAATTTAAAAGAATCTCTGGCGCCGTACTTAAAAATTATGGTCTGGCGCTTCGGATTGTCTCCCCGGGTTTCGCGCCGCTCCTCAAAAGTTTCGTAAGATCCGTCGCTGTAGTTGTTCCGGCAGGACTTGGTGATTTCCTCGTTTGATTCTTTCTCGGAGCAGTTTTGAGCAACCGGCTCAATGCCCGCAGCCGCGTCAACGACCGTAGGGCGGCTTAACGGGGTTTGGGTCATTAAAAAGGGTGTCGTATTGGCTTGTTTTTGCCCGGTGTCTTCGTTAGCTTGTCCGGACACGGACTTATCGGGCATGGGAGGCGGGTTTTCATGATCCGTTAAAATATTTTGCGAATAGGAAGCCGTATTTTGCGCCTGGGCCGGAAATGAGATAAAAAAAGTAAGCGCGACCGGCAATATCAGACGGACAGGACCATGATTTCGAAACATGCTTAGCAGCTCCTCAGAATAAATTCCGAGGATCTGATAAGAGGCTGCTGATGGGCAACGTCGGAACAAAATTCGTGAAAAGAACCATCAGGATTTGGCAGCCCAACTATCCTAAACCCCCATTCGAAGGCCCAGGATTTGTGGCTTTGCGCTCCCGGATTACTCTCCGCAAAACTCAAGCGAACTCATCCTATACGGGATGAGCGGGTTAGCCTTTTTCAGAATCCTCAATAAGAGCTATTCTGCTCTTACCAAAAAGCTAGCATATCGAGTCCTAAAAACCAATAGGCGGCGCCATGGTTTTTATACCTCCTTAATAAGGGGGAGGCGGTATGTTCCTAAGCGCCGGAATTACCCGAAATCAAGCTAAAAAGCCTTTTGTCCGATCATGTGTTAGAAGGCGCAAAACTTTCGATACAACCCATGCGTCCAAAGCGGTTCTCATCGATTAAGCGAATTGATGAAAACCGGACTAATGCGTCTTGCCACTTAAAATTATGCATTGCCATTTCAAGCCGGTATAGTACCGTCGTCCCACAAAATCAGATGTCAAACGGTACAAAAGGCTTTGCCGGCCTGAATTTTTATTTTTTTGGATAGAACAATATTCGCTGTAATCCGGCGGAAAAGGAAGACTGGAAAACAGCGCCCTTAGGCTAATCAAGCAGGACCATAAAGTCTGGATGGAAAAAAGAATAACACGCGGGCGATATGGCACTTACAATGATTTATGAGGCTGCTTCTGCGGTCTTTTGCCGCAGATGAGCGGCGGGATTTGTAGATAAAAAACTCCGGTGTCAAAATTTAAAACATTCCGGCGACCGGTTTTTATATTTTTTCTCGACGCACAAGAAAGGCGGTTGGTTTGACAGAACGTACGATCATGAATCGCCCGCAGCGGTGGACTGAGCCCTTCGGAAGCGATATGTCGGATGAAGATGTTGAACGGCTGATGGCAAGGCCGGAAATCGCCGCCATAGAGGCCGAGAAGTTTCCGTCCCACATTCCGCTGCGTGGAATTCTCAGGAATGATGCCCGGTTAATGCGTTACAAAGCGGGGGACATCATTGTCCGCGAGGGGGATTACGGAAATTCCGCATTTCTGATCCTTGGCGGGTTTGTTCGTGTTGTGTTATCTCCCGGCCTTTCCAGGGCCATTGAAGGCCGCAGTGTCATCCGCAAAAAAAATCTGTGGCAATCCCTTTCCCAGATCTGGAAGTCTTCTCCGTTTCCGGAAGTACGCGATATGCGCAACTATCAAAGTAAGCAATCGCTCCGTGCCGGTCAGAAGGAATCGGAGAAGACGCGTGTTTTCATCCAGGACATTCCCGCAGTTTTAGACAGTCAAAAGACGGCCAGGCTCGGAACGGGCGAACTGTTCGGCGAACTCGCCGCGCTTGGACGAATTCCGAGGACGGCAACCGTATTTGCCGAAGATGATACGACGGTACTTTTGGAAATAAGATGGCAGGGGCTCCGGGAGCTGAGTAAATATGATCCGGGATGGAAGCGGATGGTCGATGAGCGATACCGGGAAAACGCTTTAAAAACCCACCTGAGCGAATCGACTTGTTTTTCCAAATTAAATCAGGAAACAATTCAAAGCATTGCCGGAAAAACCCTTTTCGAAACCTACGGCACCTTTGACTGGCATTTGAGCTATCAAAAATACCGCAAACAGGGTCAGGGACTTGCCGAGCATGAACCCATGATCTCAAAGCAAGGCGATTATCCCGACGGAGCGCTTTTGATCCGGGCCGGGTTTGCCCGTGTCTGCATGACGTTTGGCACCGGCGAAAGGACTTTAACGTATTTAGGGAAGGGGGACATTTTCGGCCTGGATGAAATTTACGAGGCCTGGAAGGAAAAAAAAGAAGTCTCGTTGCAAACTTCCTTAAGGGCGGTTGGTTATGTTGATGTGCTGAGGGTCCCCACCGAGATTCTCGAACGCCATGTTTTTCCCGGCATGGCCCCGCCGCGGCGCAAGCTGATTGATTTTTCCAGGCATTCGATTGCCCAGGACTCGCTCCTCGAATGGGCCGTTGATGAGCGGTTTATCAATGCGACGCAGGCCATGGTGATTGATCTTGAAAAATGCACCCGCTGCGACGACTGTGTCCGGGCATGTGCTTCGACGCATGAAGGCAACCCGAGATTTATCCGGCACGGAAAAATTATCGACCATTGGATGGTCGCCAATGCCTGCATGCACTGCGTCGACCCCGTGTGTATGATCGGGTGTCCTACGGGGGCTATTCACCGGACCGAAACGGGGGGCAGCGTCGTCATCAACGACAATACCTGCATCGGCTGCGGTGTCTGTTCCAATTCGTGCCCCTATGACAATATCCGGATGGTAGAAATCCGGGATCTGAAGGGGAAGCCTGTGGTTGACCCCAAGGGGCAAATCCCGATTATGAAAGCGACAAAATGTGATTTGTGTTCGACTCAGCTCGGCGGGCCGGCGTGTGTCCGGGCGTGTCCGCATGATGCCGTGCGCCGCACGGACATTTTATCTTTTCTAAGCTAAAGAAACTGTTTCGCCATGCCAAGATCCAAAAAAAATATCATGACCGCGCTGCTGGGGTTGATTCTTCTTGCCGCCCTGCTGCTGATTGCCCACCGAAGCGCCTCGGGTCTGAGGCGGCAGGCCGCTTTGACCGGATGGGCTCTTGCCGGTTTATTTCTTTTCTTGGGCCTTTTTAATGCGCGAAAAAAATTGGCGATGATCCCTTTGGGAAGCGCGCATTTTTGGCTGCGGCTTCACGTGACCGGCGGAATGACGGCATTATTGCTTTTTTGGCTGCAC
>Ga0154334_1134_pt4 | contig 12052 bp, 10 predicted proteins | sample RifGroA2_FD_115862 | JGI IMG/M metagenome (GOLD analysis project Ga0154334, IMG submission 115862) | Omnitrophica bacterium GWA2_52_8 | reverse complement strand
GCGCCATGTTGCCGCCGCCGGTGAATGTGCGAGCGATTTGGGGACCAAGGCGGCGCTGGAAGCCATCCGGGATGCCGGGATCACAGCGCAGGACATCGACCTGATCATTGTTGCGACCATTACCCCGGATATGCTGTTTCCTTCGACCGCTTGCGGGATCCAATACAAGATCAATGCCAAATGCGGGGCCTTCGATCTGGCAGCTGCTTGTTCCGGATTTACTTATGCATTGGCAACTGCAGATGCGTTTGTCCGGTGCGGCATGTATCACAATGTTCTGGTAGTCGGCACAGAAGTCTTATCGAGTTTCATTGATTGGAAAGACCGCTCCACCTGCGTTTTGTTCGGGGATGGTGCCGGTGCCGCAGTTTTGAGCCGATCGCAAAATGGGCGTGGGATCCAAACTTCTCATCTGGGATCAGACGGTTCTCAAGCGGACTTGTTAAAAATTCCGGCAGGCGGGTCCGTCCAGCCAACTTCATCGGAAACGGTCGCGCAAGGGCTGCATTACCTTAAAATGCAGGGCTCTGAGGTCTTTAAGGTGGCCGTACGGACTATGGACGCGGCAGTCCGGCACGTGCTGCAGGAATGTAATCTTCAAATCTCGGACATCCATTGCCTGATTCCGCATCAGGCAAACATGAGAATCCTTCAAGCGGTAAGCAATCGTTTGGAACTGCCGATGGACCGTGTTTTCATCAATGTCGAAAAATACGGCAACATGTCCAGCGCTTCAACCATTGTTGCGCTATATGAGGCGGTTAAATCAGGCAAGATCAAATCTGGGGACAATGTGATGCTGGTGGCATTTGGCGGAGGCCTTACATGGGCGGCAACATTAATCCGGTGGTAGCATGTCGACTCAATCCTCGATAGCCTATTTATTTCCGGGACAAGGATCGCAATACGTCGGAATGGGCCGCGAACTGATCGAAAATTTCACGGCCGCAAAGAAAGTCTTTGACACCGCGCGCGAGGTGCTCGGATATTCGATCGAAGAAATTTGCACCCGCGGCCCGGAAGAAACATTGACGCGAACCGTCTATGCTCAGCCCGCAATTTTTGTCACCAGCATTGCGGCCCTGCGGGTGCTGGCACAAAAATTTCCTGGACTTAAGCCCGCGCTTGCCGCCGGACTCAGCTTGGGAGAGTTTACGGCCCTGGTAGCAGCCGGTTCGATCCGATTTGAAGACGGCCTTGTTTTAGTAAAAAAACGTGCGGAGGCCATGGAGCAATCGGCCATCAACAATCCCGGCACGATGGCCTCCGTGATCGGACTGACCCAAAATGAATGCGTTGCAATTGCCAAGCATACCGGTTGTGAAATTGCAAATTTGAATTCCCCGGATCAAATCGTGCTGTCCGGAAATCTTGAGGCGATTACTGCCGCTTGCCGTCTTGCCGAAGAGGGCGGGGCCAAGCGCGCCATTCCCCTTAAGGTTGGGGGAGCATTTCATTCTTCGTTGATGAAAGATGCGCAAACTCAGTTGCAGTCGGCGCTTTCCACTACAAAAATTGCTCCTCCTGAGTGCGTTTTTATTCCAAATGCTTCGTCTGTGCCCGCAACTCAGCCCGATGAAATCCGAAATTTACTGGCCCTCCAGTTAGTCAGCCCCGTCCGGTGGACAGAAACAATGCTTCGGGCCTCTAATCGGGACATACAGTTTGCAATTGAAATAGGTCCCGGAAAGGTCCTCAGAGGTCTCGCGCGCAAATGTAACTGTTCTTTTACCGTTGAGCCGTGCGAGCTTAAGGGGGACTTTGAAAAATTGGAACACGGTATTTTGAAACCATTATGATCTCACGATGACAAAGCTAAAAGACAAAGTCGCAATTATTACCGGTGCCAGCCGTGGAATTGGACAAGCGATCGCTTTGGCGTTTGCAAAAGAAGGAGCTAAGCTCGTACTTTCAGCCAGCGCTTTGGAAAATCTTCAAGAAACAAACCGGTTGTTAAACGAGCAGGGCTGCTGCGACGCAATTTTGACGCAAGCCAATGTCAGCATTGGAGATGAAGTCAATCAAGTTATTAAAAAAGCGCTTGACACCCTAGGAAAGGTAGATATACTTGTCAACAATGCGGGCAGGACGAAAGACAATTTGCTCGCGCTCATGCCCGAAAGCGATTGGGATGACGTTCTTTCGACAAATTTAAAAGGCGCTTTTCTATTTATGAAAGCCTGTGCCCGGCCGATGGTAAAACAACGGTCCGGTGTGATCATTAATATCGCATCGATCATCGGAATTACGGGTAATGCAGGTCAAGCAAACTATGCCGCATCCAAAGCAGGCTTGATCGCGCTTTCAAAATCGACGGCAAAAGAGCTTTGCAAGCGGAATATTCGAGTGAACGCCATTGCCCCCGGGTTCATCCATACGCGGATGACCGATAAGCTATCCGAGCAGCAGCGGCAGGAAATTCTCAAATTAATACCGCTCGGATATGTTGGCGAACCTCGAGACGTTGCCGAAGCCGCTGTTTTTTTGGCGTCAGATAGTTCGCGCTATATTACCGGACAGGTTCTGGTTGTTGATGGCGGAATGATTACCTAATAAAAACCGGAACAAATTTACCAGCAATTATCACTTAGAATTATCACACAGGAGGAGTCAATGGGGATTCAAGAAAAAATTACCGAAATTATAGTCGAGCAATTAGGAGTGAAGGCTGAGGAAGTGGTCCCCGAAGCATCATTCGTTGATGATCTTGGGGCTGATTCTTTAGATACCGTAGAACTGGTAATGGCGCTTGAAGAAGAATTTGGCTGTGAAATCCCTGATGAAGACGCCGAAAAAATACAAACAGTCGGCGACGCGGTGAAGTACATCGAAGAAAAATCCGCGGCCAAATAGCGCAGAATCTCCTTTTATCATCAAAAAATTTAATCTCCGATAAACTCCCGTGAAAACCACCCGTGTGGTAATAACCGGTGCCGGTATGATCACTCCGCTGGCCGTCACCGCCGCTGAAAGTTGGAAGTCCCTTGTCCAAGGCCGCAGCGGTGTCGGACTGCTTACGCAAATTGACCGGGCACCGTTCAATTCCAAAGTCGCCGCTGAAGTAAAAAATTTTGACCCCGCACTCTATCTAAAACCTAAAGAATTAAAAAAAACCGACCGGTTTGTTCAGTTTGCCGTTGCAACGGCGCACATGGCGCTTGCCGATTCGAAACTGGATATCCCAAAAGAAGATCCTTACCGCATCGGCGTTTTGGTCGGATCCGGGATCGGAGGACTCCGCACTATCGAAGAGCAGCACAAAATCCTGCTCACGAAAGGCCCGGGACGGGTTTCACCCTTTCTGATCCCGATGCTGATCGTGAATATGGCTCCGGGGCAAATTTCCATTTCTTTTGGATTGAAAGGACCTAATAATTGTGTCGCAACCGCGTGTGCGACAGGATCAAATGCGATTGGGGACGCCTTTAAAATTATTCAGAGAGACGAGGCCGATGTCATGCTGGCCGGCGGAACCGAGTCATGCATCACCGCGCTCGGATTTGGCGGATTTGATGCCATGAAAGCTTTAAGCACGCACAATGATGCTCCGGAAACAGCTTCGCGTCCTTTTGATCGTACGCGCAACGGATTTGTTATGGGGGAAGGGTGCGGCGTTCTTGTTCTTGAGTCACTTCCGCATGCGCTTAAAAGAAATGCTTATATTTATGCCGAAATTGTAGGCTATGGCATGACCTCGGATGCGAGTCATATTACCGCTCCCGATCCGACGGGTGAGGGGGCCGCACGCTGCATGTCCGTTGCTCTGAAATCCGCAAATATTACACCTTCGGATATTGACTATATCAACGCTCACGGCACGTCAACTCCCATGAATGACAAGGTTGAAACCCTCGCCATCAAAAAAACGTTTGGTGAAAGCATTGCGAGAAAAATCGCCATTAGCTCAACAAAATCGATGACTGGCCATCTTTTAGGAGCCGCGGGGGGCATTGAGGCGGTCGCTTGTGTTCTGGCCATTCGCGATAGCATCGTGCCTCCGACGATCAACTACCGAGTACCGGATCCTGAATGTGACCTCAATTATACGCCGAATGAGGCTGTCAGCCGAAAACTCCGCTATGTTATGTCCAATTCTTTGGGATTCGGCGGACATAATGCCTGCATCATATTCAAAGCGTTCGACGCCTGATTCCGCACGCAAGTCACACGGATCTCAATACGATCGATCCTTCCATTAATTAATCAAAACTGTTTCACAGCTCCTCCGCGGCCAGAGACCCGTCAATACCCGTCAATACCCGTCAATACCTCTTGAAAGATCAAAAAATTTAAGTAGACTCTAGCCATGCGTCTTAAAACCCTCGAGATTTTCGGCTTCAAATCCTTTGCAGACAGGACCGTTGTCAATTTTGACCAGGGCGTCACCTGTGTCGTCGGGCCCAACGGTTGCGGTAAAAGTAATATTTCGGACTCGATACGGTGGGTTTTGGGGGAGCGAAGCGCAAAACTGCTTCGCGGTTCCAAGATGGAAGACGTCATTTTCAACGGAACCGATTATCGAAAATCCGTCAGCGTTGCGGAAGTTTCTCTTACCATTGACAACGCCGACAAAGGGCTGCCCATTGATTATCACGAAGTTACGCTCACCCGCAAGCTCTACCGCTCCGGTGAAAGCGAATATTACATCAATAAAACCCTTTGCCGCCTAAAAGACATCCAGGACCTGATTCTCGATACCGGGATAGGTTCAAGCTCCTATTCGATGATCGAGCAAGGCCGGATCGACTACATCCTTAATGCTAATGCGGATGAACGCCGGTTTTTAATTGAAGAGGCCGCCGGAATTTCAAAATATAAACTTAAAAAAGAAGAAGCCCTGCGCAAACTGGAAAGGTCCGAACAAAACCGCCTGCGCTTGAATGACATTATCAGTGAAGTCCAAAAAAACATTCAGTATGCCGAACGCCAGGCGCGGCGCGCCGAACGTTACAAAGAAGTATTTCAGGAGTTGAAAACCCTCGAACTCAAAAAGGCATTTTATGATTTGTCCGTGCTTCATGACAAAAAAAACGAGATCGGCGGAGGACAATCCCAATACAAGATTAAACTGCAGTCCCTTGAAGAAAACCTTCGCGCGCTAAAAACGAAGCAAGAGCAGGCATCGCTGGAACTCGGCAATATCCTGGAACGATTTTCTAAAACAGAATCAGAACGCTATGAAATCAAAGCCAGACTCGAACAGGCGAAGCAGCGGCTTTCGTTTAACGGGGAAAAAAAGTCGGAAATTGTCAACAGGGTCAACCATATCGCCATTGAGCTCGACGATCTTCAAAAGCGATCCGCGCAAAATACAAGGGATACGCAGCTTAAGGAAGGCGAAATTGAGTTATTGGCCGGACAAAAATCCCGCATTCATGAATCCTATGACAATGCTAAAAACACGCTGACTCTTATTGAAGGCCGTCTAAGGGAGTCTAAGGCAGAGCTTGAAACGATCAAAATCGAATCGCTTGAAACCGCGGCGCGCACGTCAAAAATCCGCAATGAGCACCATCGATTGTCCGTTCTATTTGAAACAAACAGTTCTCAAAGAAAAAAAAGCGAGTCCGGCGCCTCCCGCATTCGGAAAGAAGCCGATGAATGGGCCTCAAAGCAATCCCATTGCCTGACGGCCCTTCGCGAACTTGAACAAAATCAAGCCGCATTATCTTCAAAAAAAAGCGACATCGAGAAGGCTTTGTCCGGTCAGGATGATGCATGCAAGATGCTACGGCACCAACGCGACTCCTTGGCATTGCAGACCCGCCAAATTGAAACGCGGCTTACCATGCTGCGCGAGATTGACGGTAATGCCACCGTGGAATTTGATTCGTTAACGCAGGAATTCGGCAAAATCAACCGGAGTTTGCTCCAGCGGATCGGGGATTTAATCACGATAAAACCCGGGTACGAATGGGCCGTCGAAGCGGCCCTTGAAGATCGCGTTCGGTGCCTTGTCGCGGAGGATGTCCAAACGGCTCGAGAGGTACTCTCATGGGCCTGCGACAGGAAAACAGCGTCTCTCTCTATGCTTATCAACGCATATGGGGGTGCGCCTGAATCCCTGGTTCAATATCCGCAGCCCTCGGCTCCTCATATTGACTGCGCCTTGACGGACGTCATCGTCATCCGCACCAATTATGAACGGCTTTTGGAACCGCTTTTTTTAAATACCTACGTCTTAAAAGCCGCGGATATCGACGCATTGACAAATGATATCTTGCCATTTGCTTTCCGCTACCGTTTTTTGGCCCGCAACGGTCTGGTTTTGGGGTTCAATCAACAGATCCATATGGTAAATGTCAGCACAGGATCAACCCAGGAGTCCCAAATCTTCCAGCGCCGTGCCGATCTTCAGCGTTTGGAGCATGAGCATCAATACCATTTGAAGGAGACGGCGGAAAAAAACAATGCATTAGACGTTGCTGAGAAAGAACTGTCGGAGCTGAGAAACCAATTCCGACAAATTGATTCCGATTTGCTGGATTTGCTTATTCAAAAAGAGTCTTATGATTCATTGCGTAAGGGCATGGAAGACCGTCTCGGCGGATTTCAGCGTGAACTTGAACTTATATTTGTTGAGACCCATGAAATGGAAGAGGAGCAGGAGCAATCACGCAACAGTCTCGCCGCGCTTGAAAAACAAATGGCAGACAGCGAGTCTGAAGAAGTGCTCTTGAGGGATCGGCAGAGCCGCATCTTAAGGGCGGTTGAGGCTCATGATCAACAGCGGGAAACCGCTTTGCATGACTTCGCAAATATCAAAGCCCAATATGACAGCATCGAAACCCGTGCCGCCCTTCTTCACGATGCCGTAACTGTACTGCGCGAAAATATTTCCAGGGATACCGCGCGGGCAACTGCCCTCGCTGATGAGCAAGCCGGTTTGATCGAGCGTAATGGTCAAATCGAAATTGACAATGCCGCTCTCCATGACATGATTTCGGATCATGAATCCGGCTATGTCGCGTCAGAAAGCGTTTTGGCTCAAATTAAACAGGAAAAGGACGGTACCGAAAAGCGTTTATCTGATATTCTAATTGAAATTGAGGAACAGTTAACCTCGCGGCGCGCCCTGGAGGAAGAGCTGCATCATTTCGAAAAACAAACCATGGATTTGGGGTACCAGGAAAACCTCATTCGGGAACGCCTGACCCAAACCTATCGTATGAATCTGTCCGACCACAGAGCTGAGGACTATGCATTTTCGGCGGATGAAACCGCTGATCTTGCGACCGCCCGCATCCGCGAACTTCGGGAAAAAGTTGAAAAAATCGGGACGGTAAATTTACTGGCGATCGAAGAATACGAGGAGCTCAAAACCCGTTATGAATTTTTGATGGGCCAGCAGCGCGATCTCGATGAGGCGCGCGATGCTTTGCTCGAAACCATAAGAAAAATCAACAAGACAACCAAAACACTATTCGAGGAAACCTTTAAACAAGTGCAAACAAATTTCCAGGTGTACTATGAAACCCTTTTTCAAGGCGGGCAGGCACAGCTAGTCCTCACCGATGACACAAAGCCGCTTGAATCCGGCATCGATGTCATGGTCCGGCCTCCCGGAAAAAAATTGACGCATATTACACTCTTATCGGGAGGCGAAAAAGCGCTCACCGCCATTGCTTTGCTATTTGCATTATTCCAAATCAAACCTTCTCCTTTCAGCGTGCTCGATGAAGTCGACGCCCCCTTAGATGAAGCAAACATCGACCGGTTTTTGAAAGTCCTGCGAAATTTTTTAAACGTGACCCAATTTATTATCGTAACTCATAACCGCAAAACTATTGCGATGGGGGATAGTTTATACGGTGTGACCATGGAAGAGCCGGGCGTGTCCAAGATCGTTTCGGTCAAGATGGAATATGAATCGCAAGAAGCCCGCAATGAAGCCAGCCAGGCTGCCGCGGGGCAAGAAAACCTCTCGACATAAGCGCATAGACACAACGATTGAACGCTCCGAACCTCATTACCCTTTTCCGGATATTGCTTGCCCCCGTTTTTTTAGTGGCCCTCATTTCCAGCGATACGGATCAGGCTCGATACTTGCCGATTGCTTTTGTAATCTTTGTCCTTGCGAGCCTTAGCGATGCTGTTGACGGGCTTGTGGCCCGATTGTCGCGCAATAAAACGCGGCTTGGACAATTTTTGGACCCTTTTGCGGACAAAGTCCTATTATTGACAGGGTATCTCGGCATCTTATTCGTCCCGTCGCTGATTTTCAGGCCGCCGTTATGGATTACGGTCGTGATCGTCTTCCGTGACGGGATTATCATTCTCGGGCTTTTGATGATTTATATGGCTTCAGGAACAATAGAAATGCTGCGCCCCAATGCGCTCGGAAAGCTCACCACTTTTTTCCAGATGACCACACTTGCGCTGATTTTGCTTCAATGGCCGGGAACGCACTATTTTTGGAACGTTACCGCGGGACTTACTTTATTGTCGGGCATTGTTTATATCGTCAGGGATTTTAACAAACTGTCATGATTCACTCTCTCTATTTTGCGGGTCTTTTAATAACCGCCTATTTATTAGGGTCGATTCCATTTGGCTTTCTGATCGCACGATCACACGGGATCGACATTCGAAAGCACGGAAGCGGAAATATCGGCGCAACTAATACTTTTAGAGTGCTCGGAAAAAAGTGGGGATTATTGGTTTTTATTCTTGACGCCGCAAAGGGATGTTTCGCAGTCTTGTTGGCCCAGTGGTTTCTCGGGCATCACGTTTCTGATATTTTAAAAATAGTGATTGGAATTTGCGCCATTGCCGGGCACACTTTTCCGCTCTGGTTGTCCTTCAGAGGGGGAAAGGGGGTCGCCACTACGCTCGGCGTATTTCTTAATATCATTCCGGTGCCAACACTTATAGCGGTATTGATTTGGTTTATTGTTTTTTTGCTTACGAGAATTATTTCGGTTGCTTCTATTTTAACGGTTCTCCTTTACCCCATCCTCATCTTCTGCTTCAGCTCGGGATCTCCCGGGTTTTCATACCGTCTGCTCGCCAGCATTGCGCTGGCCGGATTTATTTGCTTCACCCATAGGGAAAACGTCCGCCGCCTTCTTCGGGGTGAGGAAAAAAAGCTATTTTAGAATATAAATAAATATATTGACTAATCACCAATCTTGGCTGTATTATTGTCGTTCCCTCGGCGTTGTCCAAATCCAATCCTCTATATCAAACAAGGAGCCAAATATGGACACAGAACGCCAACGCCTGCTTTTACATTCATTTCCCCGCTCAGAACGAGAAGAAATACGTATATCCGCCGTTGAACATGAAGGAAAAGACTATATCGACCTTCGACTATGGTTCATTCCCGACGGCGGGAATGACTATGTGCCGACAAAACGCGGCCTTTATCTGCCAGCCGACACTTGTGAACAATTACAGCGCGGCATATCCCTGCTGGTCGAACACTATCAAAAGCAGCGGCATAAAAAATAGCGGTTCACTCATCATGAGGGGAATAGCACTTTACAGAATTATCCTAAATCAGTAGAATACAACAACTTGAGTGCCATCATATTGATCGTCAGGAGACTCCATGAGCGAGAAAAAAAAGAACGCATCCGCAGTCAAAGAAAAAGCGCAAACCGATAAGCTTGCCGGTGAGAAACAGAAAGCCCTTGACTTAGCCCTTCTGCAAATCGAAAAACATTTCGGCAAAGGGTCCATCATGAAGTTCGGGGAGTCTCACCATGAAAATATTCAAAGCATCCCCACGGGTGCTATCAGCTTAGACATCGCAACCGGAATCGGAGGCGTGCCGAGGGGACGCGTCATTGAAATATTCGGGCCGGAGTCAAGCGGTAAAACCACGCTGACGCTCAGCATCGTCGCTCAAATCCAGGCAAAAGGCGGTGTCGCTGCCTTTATTGATGCGGAACATGCGCTTGATCCGGTCTACGCCCAGAAATTAGGCGTTAAATTGGATGACCTGCTGATTTCACAGCCGGATTCCGGCGAACAAGGGCTTCAAATTGCCGAAATGCTGATAAGATCAAACGCCGTCGATCTCATCGTCGTGGATTCTGTCGCCGCTCTTGTTCCGAAGGCGGAGATTGAAGGCGAAATGGGCGATTCGCATATGGGTCTTCAAGCGCGCTTAATGTCGCAAGCCTTGCGGAAATTAACCGGCATTATTAACCGGTCTAAAACAAGTTTGATTTTTATTAATCAAATCCGTGACAAAATCGGCGTGATGTTCGGCAATCCGGAAACCACACCGGGCGGTAAAGCCTTGAAATTTTATGCGTCGATGCGCATGGACATCCGGCGCATTGCCAGTCTTAAAAAAGGTGACGTGGTCATCGGGAACCGTGTCCGGGTTAAAATTGTGAAGAACAAGGTCGCCGCACCCTTCAAACAGGCGGAGTTTGATATTATTTTCGATGAAGGTATTTCACGCTCTTCCACCATTATCGATTTGGCGACCCAGCACCAGGTGCTCGAGAAATCAGGATCCTGGGTGCTTTACAGCGGAAATAAAATCGGCCAAGGCCGTGATCAAGCACGGGCATTTCTCAAGGATAATCCGGCAGTTTTGGATGAAATTGAAGCCAAGGTTAAAGAAAAAATACTTAGCGGAGAATTGATTAGTACGACAGCCCAGGAATCTGAGTAATTAGCGGTTAGTCCATTGTTTCATTATAATTTAGAAGGTTCTTTATAAGGAGACAAGTGCGGTACTGTGTTCCGATCCATAAAAATTAATGAAACACAGTCCGAGTCCGTTAGCCCTGTTTCCCAATGGGTCATTTTTTTCCAGCATTCCCCGCGTTTTTTGCCCATCGCATGAACGACACACCTTTCGAACAGGCTTGGATTATCTCGCTACGGCTTCTAGCCGCTAGCCCCAAAAGTACGAAAGAACTCGCACGCAGACTGGCGTCAAAATGTTTCGCCGAGGACATTATTTCAAAGGTTGTGACAAAACTTGAAAATGAGCGCTATCTCAATGACGAAGTGCTTGCACGGCAATTGTTGGAGAAATTTACGCGGCTTCAACCTTCCGGCTCTAAGCGCATTTTATTCGAGTTAAAACGGCGCGGGATTCCGGCCGCAATCTGTAATTCCGTTGTTTCGGCGCTTGTAGAAGACAAAGAAGCAGATCGCGCGATGGAGATTGGCATGGCCCGCTGGGAAAAAAGCGAAAAACTCCCGCTGTTAAAAAGAAAAAAAAAGGTTTTTGATTATCTCTTGCGCCGGGGGTTTAATTATCAGCAATCACGCGACATCGTCGAAAAACTTGAGACCTCGGCCGAACAATTGTAAATAAAAACATCCCTATGGAAACCGACCAAATACGCGATTCTTTTCTTAATTTTTTTTCCAAAAAGGGCCACACGCTTGTGCCGAGCGACTCACTCGTGCCGGCAAATGACCCGAGCGTTCTTTTTACCGGGGCCGGGATGAATCAATTTAAGGATAATTTTTTAGGGATTAAGAAAAATTTAAAACGCGCTGCAAGCTCGCAAAAATGCCTTCGAACAGGCGATCTCGAAAACGTCGGGAAAACTCCCTATCATCATTCTTTTTTTGAAATGCTCGGGAATTTTTCTTTCGGGGATTATTTTAAAGAGGAAGCGATTGTTTGGGCGTGGGAGTATTTGACCAAAGATCTCAAGATATCTCCGTCGCGGCTCCGGATCAGTGTTCACAAAGAGGATGCGGAAGCTTACAAAATTTGGGCGGACCGTATCCATATTCGCAGCAGCTGGATTTATGCCCTCGGCGACAAGACCAATTTTTGGCCGGCAAATGCCCCCGCCGACGGACCAAACGGACCCTGCGGACCCTGTTCTGAGATCTATTATGATCAAGACCCAAGTAGCCGCGATGAATCAATCGAAAGTCCCCGGTTTGCTGAAATATGGAATTTGGTTTTTACCGAGTATAACCGGATCGGCACAAACCGGCTCGAACCGCTTGCGCAAAAAAATATCGATACCGGCATGGGCCTTGAACGCCTTGCCTGCGTCCTTCAGGGAAAAACAACCAACTATGAGACCGATGTTTTTGTACCTTTACTGGAGGCAATTGG
>Ga0154334_1057_pt1 | contig 12516 bp, 11 predicted proteins | sample RifGroA2_FD_115862 | JGI IMG/M metagenome (GOLD analysis project Ga0154334, IMG submission 115862) | Omnitrophica bacterium GWA2_52_8 | reverse complement strand
TTAAGCATCTCGTTGGCAAATTAAAAGAATATCCGATTCCAAACATCCCTCTTCCTAACAGCGGGAATAATGAATCGTTTCTGGAAATAGGCTGTAATTGGGGCCGTTGGTGTATCGCTGCAGCAAGAAAAGGGTATCGCAGTATTGGAATAGATCCGTCTCTTAGCGCAATTATGGCTGCAAGACGAGTTGCGCACCAATTAGGAATGCCCATCAAATATGTAGTGGGCGATGGTCGTTTTTTGCCATTTAAAAATGGAAGCTTCGACGTCGTATTTTCCTATAGCGTTCTTCAGCACCTAAGTGAGAATAATGTACAAGCTATGTTAGAACAGATTGCCCAAGTGCTTAACGCTGGGGGGAAGAGTGTAATCCAAATGCCGAACTGGTTAGGGGTAAGAAATTTATATAATCAGTTAAAGCGGGGATTTCACGAGGCAAAAAATTTTGAGGTCAGATATTGGAGCATTTAGAAACTCAAGCAGGTTTTCACATCTTTCGTTGGTCAGACAACTATTTCTGTTCACTGCTTCTTCGGCCTCGGTATTCAAGAAACCGACTTAAAATTTATGCCTTTTTACAAAAGAGTTATCATTTTACTGTCCGGGCTACTGAAGAACCTAAGCAGAGTTATCCCAGTCTGTTGCTATGTTGCTGACAGTGTGTATGTGATTTCAATTCGCTCTGCATTTGAGCTGAAACAAGTAGACGACTTTCAACAAAAGACAGCAAGAAAACCTGGGAATTGACTCAATCAAAAATAATACAAAAAATGCGACATTTCTTGACTAACTAAGCGCGTCCGACACGATGAGTCCTGGTGTAAAAAGCGCCGGAAAAATAAAATTTGACGCGGGACTCGGCGCCGTCTTTTAAATCTTAAGACAACCGATAATATCCTGACCCTTGCCGGACGGCCTGCGATGGCCCACAGGTGACGAAATTTTATGACGGCCCGCATTATTATCTTCGGTGACATTCATGGCTGCCATGAAGAATGGCAAATGCTCCTCAACAAGGTCAAGGCCACGGATAAGGACCGCCTGATTTCGGTCGGCGACATCGTCTGCAAAGGCCCTTCCACCAAAAAATCCCTCGACCTGGCAATGTCCCTTCCGAACCTGCATTGCATTCTCGGAAATCACGAAGTCCATTTACTGCGGCATTGGAAACACAGGAACGGCGGCGGGAATCTGAAAGAATACCAGCGCGCAGCAATGGAAGAACTGGGGTCCCGGCTTGATCATTATATGCGCTTCATCGACGGCTGGCCGCGCTATATCGATTTGCCCGAGGCTTTGATCATTCACGCGGGCCTGCGTCCCGGCATTCCGGTGGAAAAACAAACGCTTGAGGACCTGGTCCATCTGCGCACGATCGGCCCCGAGGAACGGCCGTGGTATGAATTTTATGAAGGGGAAAAACTGATCGTCCACGGACACTGGGCCCGGCAGGGATTGGTCGTGCGCGAAAACGTGATCGGCCTCGACTCCGGCTGTGTTTACGGCCGGGAACTTTCCTGCATCATCCTTCCCGAACGCAAAATCATCAGCGTCAAAGCCAAAAAAGCCTACGCGCCGGTAAATTGACGGCTTAATTTCAAAAAATAAAACCTGGATCTCCCCTGCCTGCCGGGGGAAGGAACTTTCAAACTATTTCTCTGAGAACACCCTCTCCCGACGGGCATTGTTGTTGCAGTAAAAATGCTAAGAAATCGCAACTCTTTGCGCGGTGCGAAGTAGTACATTGTTTCATTAATAATTAAGGATGTTTTTTATAAAGAGACAAGTACTGTACTGTGTACCGATTCATAAAAATTAATGAAACACACTGCGCTAAAACAGCTTGCGTTTATTACCCTCACCCTACCCCTCTCCCAAAGGGAGAGGGTACCTTGATGATCCCTTCTCCCTTGGGGGAGAAGGTCCGAATGAGGGGATATTAAAAATATTCTTGTTATGCAACGCCAATACCCGACGGGAGAGGGATGGGGTGAGGGGGACATAGTTTTCTTTGTTATCATCCCCCGACTTCAAGACATTAATTTTTTGCCGTCAAGCTTCAATATCGAGAGCACAAACGCGTAATCGAGGGCGAGTTCCTTGAGGTAATCATAGCGTCCCGAAGCGCCTCCGTGCCCCGCATCCATATTGATTTTCAGCAGCAGCGGATTGACGTCCGTTTTCAGGCCGCGCAGTTTCGCGACCCATTTCGCGGGTTCCCAGTACTGCACGCGCGGGTCGTTGATACCTCCCGTCACAAACATAGCCGGGTAGTCTTTGGCCTCGATGTGATCATACGGTGAGTACGCGTGAATGGATTTGAAGAAATCCTTTTTCTGCGGGTTCCCCCACTCGTCATATTCGGTCACGGTCAAAGGCAGGCTGCGGTCGAGCATCGTATTGACCACATCCACAAACGGCACGTGCATGATCACGCCCCGGAAAAGATCGGGCCGCGCGTTCACAACGGCCCCCATCAAGAGACCGCCGGCGCTCCCGCCCCCGATCACCAGTTTTTCGGGCGACGTCAGTTTTTCCCGAACGAGATATTCGGCGCAGGCAATAAAGTCCTCAAACGTATGTTTTTTCTTCTTTAATTTTCCATCGTCGTACCAGCTTCGCCCCATTTCCCCGCCGCCGCGGACATGCGCGATCCCGAAGATAAAGCCCCGGTCGAGCAGGCTGAGACGCATCGAGGAAAAGCCCGGATCGATGCAGATGCCGTAGGACCCGTAGCCGTAGAGAAAAAAGGGGTTCTGCCCGTCCCTGGCAAGGTTGCGGCGGTGAACAATTGATATCGGCACCCCGGTGCCGTCTCTGGAGCGGGCGAAGATTCTTTCGCTCACATAAAGTTCGGGGTCATAATCCCCGAGCACTTCCTGTTGTTTTTTTATTTCGCGCGTGCGCCGTTTGAGATCGTAATCCAAAACCGTACTGGGCGTAATCAGAGAGGTGTAGTTCAGCCGGACCTTATCGGAATGGAATTCATAATTCGCCCCGGCATCAACCGTATAAACCGCTTCATCAAATTCGATCCTGTGAATTTCGCCGTTTGCGAGGTCCATTACCTCGACCTGGGTCATGCCGCGCTCGCGCCCGTAAATCACAAGGTGCCCTTCGAAGACCTCCAGGTCATCCAAAAGCACGTGCCGGCGGTGGGAAATCAGGGTTTTCCAATACTTGCGGCCGCACTGCCCGGCGGGAGCCTGCATGATTTTGAAGTTTTTCGCCCCGTCATTGGTGAGGATAAAAAACCGGCCGCCGTGACTTTCGACGGCATATTCCACGTCTTTACGCCGGGCCGCAATACGCCGGAATTTTCCGTGCGGCTCGGCCGTGCTTAAAAAATGCACCTCTGAGGACGCTTTTGACGAAAGCTCCAGCAAAAGGAACCGGCCGTCCATCGTCCTCGTGATGTCGAGAAAAAACCGCTCGTCTTTTTCATGATAAATTTCCTTATCGGAGGACGCTTTCGTCCCCCGCCGATGGCGCATCAATTTATAAGGGCGCTTGCTGTCATCAAGAACATTATAAAAAAGCGTTTCATTGTCATCGGCCCAGGCCATGCCGGCAGCGGTCCGCGGGATCTCGTCTTTTAGCAGTTTTCCCGTCTGCAAATCTTTGATCGTCAGCGTGTATTCTTCGTTGCCCGTCACATCCACCGCGTACGCCAGATAACGGTGGTCGGGGCTGACCGCGTAGTCGCCGAGCGAAAAATAATCGAACCCCGCCGCGAGGGCATTGGTATCGATCAGGATTTCTTCGGGACTGCCGGATTTTAAAAGCCTGCGGCAATAAATAGCGTACTGTTTACCTTCCTCGGTCCGCGAATAATATTCGTAGCCGTCCTTGCGCGCGGGGACCGACATATCCGTCTCCTTGATGCGCGACAAAAATTCCTTGTAAATATTTTTCTGCAGAGGTTCGGTGGGTTTCATCACGGCTTCCGTGTAGGCATTTTCAGCACGCAAATAATCCAGCACTTTCCCGTCGTCGCGCTGCCGCAGCCAGGCATAGGCGTCGCGCAGCAGAACACCGTGCCTGCGCATTTTGTGGCCGGATTTTTCAGCCCGGGGTGCAGCCAGGGTCAAGAGCGCCCAAAGTGCTTCCGGCAGGGACACAACGCCCTGGCTGCCGAGGAAATGCCCGCGGCCTTCGACGTTAAGAACACGGGCCCCGGCGGCCGCAGCTGTTCTTTTTGCGGTTTCCAGCCGCACCCACAAATCTCCGGGCGAATAGAGTGCAAAGGACCGGCCGATGCGGGCAGCGGCGTCCGCCGGCTTCCAGGACCGCTGATAAAAATGTGCAATATGCGGGTGTTTGAGGTTGTTGCTGAATCCGGCGACAAAAACGGCTCCCCCCGCTTTTTCGCCCTTCGGCCGCGAAAGCAGGTAATGCACAATCGTGACGCAGCCGAGACTGTGTCCCACAAAATAAGTGTCATCATCGATTTTACCGGCACAATTCCGGAGGGTCTTGAGCCATGCTTCCAGAACGGGTTTTTCGGAAGACGGCATGGCCGGCACCTCGACCTTGAATCCGCGGGACTCAAGTTCGGATTTGAGCCACGGAAACCAATTCGCGCCCGGACCTGCGCTCAAGCCATGGACAATAAAAACACGTTTCATAAATTCCTAGTGAGGGGTAAGGCATTTTTTATTCCCGCACGTATTTTCCGCCAAAGGCGCCTGCCTGCTGCAGGCAGGGATCAGCCTCAGGCTGAGGCGGGCAGTCACAATTTCGCAGATCCCCGACACAAGCATTCGGGGATGACGAGGGCTTCATTGGCCCTCGTACTTCCCCTTGCTGGTTTAATGAAAAACCAGCCGGGCATGACAAAAAAAAGAGACCCGTGCTTTGATGAAACTTAAAGAATCAAACAACCCACTTTCATTGGCTCGAAACCTCATAACACTTCGAGGTTTGCGTATCATATCATTCCCGCGCAAGCATGACCAGAGAGGGCTTCACACCGAAAGTTTGTTTTTAGAAATAATTAACTGAGCACTTTCGAAAGTCTTGCAGCCCAGCGGCGGTATTTTTTTTCGAACGAAAGACCGGCATGCGCAGGGCTCGTCGACGGAAGATAAAATGCGGGAAGGGTGATATTTTTAAACCGCTCGCGGAAAATTTTTTCGGCCGTGCGCCCGTTCAGGAAAACGGCGCAGATACCCGGGTATTCTTCCAGCAGTTCCGGAACGGGATTGAAGGTCGGTTTTTCAATGGCCTGGTCGCCGGCCCCCTGCCGCAAACAGGTCGCACAGACATCCCACAAAGCGATCCCGTGATCCAATAACAGGCCTATTTTCCCCTGGTAATCCGGCTCACCGCGGACGTCAAAATAGCGCTGCATCACGCGCCAGAAATGATTGCCGGAAAACCCGTAGTATTCCTGTTTTTTCAATGCCGTGGGGCCGGGCATGGAACCCAGGACGAGCACGCGGGAGCGGCCGTCGACTACGGGTTTGAACGAACGCAGAACTTTTTTGGCCGGCATAAAACAGTACCCCCGAATTTCAGGCGACGGCGTGGCCGGACTTCGCTTCCCGGTCCCGGCTGATCCGGTTCAGCATCTCTTTAATTTTTCCGGCCGTTTGTTTAGCCTGGGAAGCACACTCCGTCACTCCGGCGCCGGTAAAACAATTTCCGGTCAGAAAAAGCGTTTCAAACGGCGCCGCCTCCTGCCGGATTTCCGCAAGGGTCTGCAGATGGCCGACTTTGTAATGCGGCATTTGGTTCTTGTACCGACGCACATCCGAAAAAAGCGGCGCGGCCCGGACGTCGAGCAGCAGCGCGAGTTTGCGGCGGAGGCTTTCGACAATCTTTGCGTCGTCCTCATCAAGAAGTCCGTCACAGGCCTTGCGCCCGATAAAAAACCGCATCAGCACCTTGTCTTCGGCCGCCCGGCCCTCGAATTTAGCATTGGAAAAAGACCCTCCGAGAATTTCAACGCCGTCCCCGGAAGACCCGACAAAACCGGAACCCGCCGGCAGCTGCGGGACCGCAGTGCGTTCATAGCCCAGATTGACGACAATCATCGATTTGCTTCCGATGTTTTTAAGTTTCTGCCCCAGATTCTCCGCGGCACCTTTCAAAAGAGGCGCCGCCTGAAACGCCGGAAGCGCCGCACACAACAGATCGGCTTCAACCATACGGCCGCCTTTCAATAAAATTTTCCACGGCGGCCCGGGCCGGATTTCGGTGACTTCCGCGCCGGCTTGAAAATCAACATGCGTCGAAGCGTCGCGCAGTTTGCGGCACAGGGTTTCCATGCCTGAGCGCAGCGTCACAAACATTCCGTACTGCTGCATTTGCGCGCTTGCGCCCTGATTGCCGGCTTCTTTCTTCTTTTTGGTCCCGGCCCGCATGGCCCGGATCACACTGCCGCAGCGCTTTTCCATTTCGACAAAGCGCGGCAAAAGCGCCCGCATGCTCAACTCGTTGAGGTCCGCTCCGTAAATACTACCGAGCAGCGGCTGGACAATCCGGCGCAAAACTTCGCCGCCGAACCGCCGTCGCACAAAGCTTGCGATGCTCTCGTCCGTTTCGCCTTTCCGGGCAGGAATCAAAAGGTCCATGGCCGCGCGCAGTTTGCCGGGCCAGCTCAAAAGGGATGTCTGCGCCAGACTCATCAGATTCGCCGGCACCATTAAATGAAACCCCTGCGGAAACGGATAAAACTGCCCGTTTTCGCAGACGTAAATATTACGGCTGCCGGGAACAATCCCTGTCAGTTCGTGCCCGAGATTCAAAGCGCTGCAGAGCTCAAACACCGCGTCTTTGTCCGCCATAAAGGAGTCAGGGCCAAGCTCCGCCAAAAAATCACCCTGGCGCAGGGTCCGGATCACGCCGCCGAACGAGGGCCGGGCCTCAAGCAATGTGATCTGAAACGGGAGCGGCGACTCGGGCAGGTATTGCGATAAATGATAGGCGGTCGCCAATCCTGAAATGCCGCCTCCGGCAATGACGATTTTAACGGGTCCCATCCTGAGTCCGCCTTTAATTATTTTTTCCCCGCCGGTCTTGCCGGCCGTTGTTTTTTTTGCGCACGGTCCGCCGCCACAGCGCCATCAACCCCAGCCCGGAGACAGCCATCAGAAAACACAGCCCTTGTCCCATGGTGAACGGCCCGAACACAAGCCCCAGCTGGGCATCGGGTTCGCGCGTGTATTCAATGAAAAACCGGACAAACCCATAACCGAAAACATACAGCGCAAAAAGAAACCCCGCAAAGGGCGGTTTACGGCGCAAACTCCAGAGCAGGACAAAAAGAACCAGACCTTCAAAGAACGCCTCATAGAGCTGGGACGGGTGCCGCAGCAAGCCGCTTTCGTCGGCCGGGAAATACATCCCCCACGGCATCGCGGTGGGACGGCCGAAAAGTTCCCCGTTTAAAAAATTTCCGAGGCGCCCGAAAATATAGCCCCCGGGAACCGCGGGAATCAAAAAATCCAGGAATTCACGTGTGCTGATTTTTTGTTTCCGGCAAAAAAAGTACGTGACCAGGATAACCCCGAGAAAACCGCCGTGAAAGGACATACCGCTGATGCCGGTAAACCGGAACCCGTTTTGCATGTCGAACGGCAGAAAAATTTCAAGCGGGTTGTGCAAATAATAGGCCGCATTGTAAAACAGCACATAGCCCAGCCTGCCGCCGGCCACGACGCCGAAAATCACCCACGTATAATAATCATCAACTTGCCGTATCGAATAAACCGTTTCCCCGCGGCGCACCCTTAAAAGAGAAAGAAAATAGGCCATCAAAACGGCCGACAGAAACATCACGCCGTAATAGCGCAACTGAAGACCGCCGATCCTCAAAAAAACGGGGTCGAGACGCAGCGGAAAGGTTTGCCAGGCTTGAAGGAAATTGTCCATAGGCTTATTTTTGGATTTTTTTCAAAAGATTCCGTATGTTGTCTTCGAGCTGCTGTAGAGAGCCGCCGTTTTGGACGGTGTAATCGGCGAGTTTCAGGGTCTTGTCGAGCTGCTGGTCGGCTTCATTGCCGCTTTCAGCCTCCCGGGACTCCAAACGGCGAAACTCCTCCCAGGTTTTCGGGTCTTTTTCGCGTGCCCGCTCGAGCATCCTTGCAAACCGGATTTCGGGAGACGCTTCCACCGCCACGAAAACAAAACCGGACGCCTTACGCAGCCGCACCACTTCTTCGGGGTGGCGGATGGAATCGATCACATGCGGTTTCCCGGGGTCAATTTTCGCAAGGACCTGACCGGCAAGATAGCCGGCGCCGTGTTCACTCCGCAGCCGGTTCCCCAGTGCATACAAATTTTCACGCGTCAGCGCAAGCTTGCGCCGGACGGCTTCTTCGCGCAAAACGTCCGAAAGCGACACATAAAGGAACCCGCAGTCCTTCAAGCGCTCGGCCACCTGCCCTTTACCCGACCCGTTTTTTCCGGTAAGCCCGATAATCATCGCTATCCCACAGGTTACGGTTCACAGGGGCCCAGACCGCAAATTAACGCGGGAGTGCCTGTACCTTATTTTTTGATTCCGAACAACTGGTTCGCATTGCGGTAAATCATGGCCGCCAATTCCGGGAGGTCCACCCCGTGCAGTTTCGCGGCCGTTTCCGCGGTCTCGACCATATACGCGGATTCATTGCGCTTGCCGCGCATCGTCTGCGGCGGGAGATAAGGGGCGTCTGTTTCCAGCAGCAGCCGGTCCTTCGGACAGGTGCGGCAGGCTTCGCGCAGTCCGTCGTTTTTTTTGTAGGTCAGCGGGCCGGCGAACGAAATGTGAAACCCCAGGGCCACAAACCTCTGCATGACCGCGGCATCGCCCGAAAAACAGTGCATGACCCCGCGGTAATTTTTTTTCCGGGCCGCGAGCATTTCATGCAGCCGGTCAAAAGCATCGCGGCAATGGATCACGAGCGGTTTGCCGGAGCGCTCATAAATATCGAGTAAAAGTTCGAACACGCGCTCCTGGCTTTCAACGGAGGAATGGTCCCGGAAAAAATCGAGCCCTATTTCCCCCAGAGCAACAACCTTTGGGTCCTTTAAAAGGTCTTCGATCGCTTTAAGGTCCGCCGCAGAAGCCGTGCCGGCTTCATGCGGATGGATGCCCGCCGTCGCATAAACATTTTTAAACCGTCGCGCATATTCGAGCGCCTGCCGGGAATGCGTAACATCCGTGCCGACCTCGATAAAATAACCGACCCCTGCGCGGACGGCCCTTTCCATGACTTCGTCGCGGTCCGCATCAAAAGCGTCAAAATGGAGATGAACGTGTGTGTCGACCAGCATTGAGGTTCCCAGTCCTTTATTACGGAAAATGCCGGCAAACTGGCCGCCGGGTTCAGCAGAGATCGCTTTTGCGGACTTCCCAAAAAGTGCCCTGCGGGGAGTCCTGAATGTCGATCCCCATCGCATCAAGCTCCGCGCGGAGCGCATCGGCCCGTTTAAAATCCTTGGCTGCGCGCGCGTCCTCGCGTTCCTTGACGAGCCGGTCCACGCCGGCCCGCTCCAGTTTTTTCTCTTTGAGCAGAATATCGTCGAGAAAACGCAAATACGCCGCTTCGGGTTCGCCAAACAGCGCCGTAATACGCGCGATGTTATCGATCCAGGCCAAAAACACTTCCGCATTGCCCTTGATCCCGGCCGTGATTTTCTTTGCATTTTTATAACAGGCGTTCCACAGCCGCACGATGTCAAAAATCTGGGCAAAGATCACGGGCGTGTTCAAATCGTCGTCCAGCGCTTCCTCGCTTTTTTGTCCGGCGGCGCGGACAGCCGCTTCAAATTCGCTGTCCGCCTTGCCGGCAACTTCCTTGTGCGCCGCAATTTCCCGCGCGCCCCGCACCGCCTGATAAACCCGCGCCAGGCCGGCCATGGCCTGGAAGATCTGGCTCTCCGAAAAATTCAACAGCGAACGGTAATGCACCGACAGCACCATGTATTTCAGCACTTCACCGCCGTACTGTTCGAGAAAAACGCGCGCCGGCACGACATTACCCTTGGACTTCGACATTTTGTCGTCATTAAATTTGACGAAATTGTTGTGCATCCAGTAACGCACATACGGCCGGCCCGTGGCCCCCTCGGCCTGGGCGATTTCATTTTCATGGTGCGGAAAAATCAGGTCCACGCCGCCGCCGTGAATGTCGATTTCTTCGCCGAGAAGACTGATGGCCATCGTCGAACACTCGATGTGCCAGCCGGGCCGGCCTTTACCCCAGGGCGACTCCCAGGCGGGTTCCCCGGCCTTCGAGGGTTTCCAGAGCACAAAATCAAGCGGGTTTTGTTTTTTTGCGTCGACTTCCACGCGCGAACCGGCCTCAAGATCGTCAAGTTTTTTCCCGCTCAGCTTCCCGTACGCGGGAAAAGCCTCGATCGAATAGATAACTTCGCCGTCCCGCACATAGGCCTTCCCTTTTTCAAGCAGCCGCTCGATGAAGCGGACAATGTCCGGCATATACTGCGTGACCTGCGGATTGCCGTCGTGGGGCCGCAGCTTGAGGGCCTTAAAGTCCGCCTCAAATTCACGGATGTATTTGGCGCTGATTTCCGCGGCGCTGACGCCTTCCTGGCTGGCGCGGTTGATAATTTTGTCGTCGACGTCGGTATAATTGTAAAGAAAGGTCACCTGATAGCCGTGATGTTCCAGCCAGCTGCGCAAAAGATTAAAAAAAATGGCCCCGCGGAAATTTCCGATATGAAGAAAGTCATACACCGTCGGCCCGCAGACATACATCTTGACTTTCATGTCTTCCAGCGGCCGGAAGTCTTCTTTTTTACGTGTCAGGGAATTATAGAGTCTGAGCGGCATAACGGGGGGTTATTATACCTTGATGCCGGGCATCGTGCATTGTGAATTCTCATGCAAAAAACAGGCGCTGCGATTACCTGTTCACGATTGACGGCCCCCGGTATATAATCCCGCATGGAAAAAATCATTTTTGTCGACCGTGACGGCGTAATCAACGTCGATCTGATCGGCGACTACATCAAGCACCCGGACGAGTTCCGGTTCGAGCCGGGCGCGGTCCAGGCCCTGCATATGTTCCGTGACGGCGGCTATAAAATCGTCATCATTTCAAATCAGGCGGGCGTCGGCGACGGAATTTTCACGGAAGCGGCCATGTGGAAGGTCCACCGGCATATGGAGTCCCTACTTAAAAAAGAGGGCCTTGCGGCCTGGAAAACCTATTACTGCCTGCACGGCAAAGAGGCCGGCTGCGGCTGCCGCAAACCCGAAACGGGGCTTTTTGAACAGGCGGCGCGGGACTTCACCTTTGACCGCAAGACCACTTTCTTTATCGGAGACAAGGCCTCGGACACAAACGCGGGCAAACGCTTCGGTCTCAAAACCGCTTTTGTGCGGACGGGCCACGGCGCCAACGAGGAAAAACTTTTGGACCCGAAAAATCCGCCGGAAATCAAGGCCGCGAATCTTCTCGAAGCAGCACGGCAGATCCTAACCCGCATTTCTCATCACCAATGAGAAATGCCCTCGCGGAGGCTGTGGTGCAAATGGGCTTTTTCATTTGTACCACAGGGGTTGTCTTTTGCGCCCTGTTAAAACGCGGGCGCAAAACTTTGGATGCAACCCCATGCGTCCAAAGCGGTTTTCTCATCGATTCACCTAATCGATGAGAAAACCGGACTAAAAACCGCGGACGGGAAACAGCGTGCAAAATAAATTTTTGGGAACCTTGATGAACACGATGAAAAACATTGCGAAGAGCCTGATGAAAGGATGCATCCGGCTTTATCAGGGGCTGATCTCACCCCTTCTCGGTCCGGGCTGCCGGCACTTTCCGAGCTGCTCGGATTACGCTTTTCAATCTATCGACAAATACGGGCCGCTGCGCGGCATGTGGCTCGGCATCAAAAGGCTGGCACGCTGCCATCCCCTGGGCACGTCCGGCTATGACCCGGTGCCGTAACCCTCTTTTGCGCATTAGCACTCGGCGCTTTCCAGAAAATCCAAAACAATCCGGTTGATGAGCTCCGGGTTTTCCTTGATCAGGCGGTGACTGGCCCCGGGAACGATTTCGAGCCGGGCCCTCGACAGGCTGCGATAAAGTTCCTTGGTGTGCTCCAGCAAAACCACGTCATGGTCGCCGGCCGCAATCAGCGCGGGCGCTTTTATTTTTCGAAGATCGGCAGGCGTCAGGTCCGGCTCGGTGAGCCACAGCCGGATTGCTTTATGATAAACCTCGACATAATGGTCCGGCCCGTCGGGAGAAACGCGGGCGTAACGCCGGTCAATACCCTCTTCACTAAGTCTTCCCGCCGGAACTTTTTCGAGTTCCGCGCGGTGCTCCGGGTCGCATCCCGAGTAATGAAAATTTCCGGCTAAACTGACAAACCCCTCGACTTTCTCGGGATACCGCATCGCAAGATAGAAGATGAGGTTCGCCCCGTCGCTGTAGCCCGCCATCCGCGCCCGCGGAATTTTCATCGCGTCCATGAGCGCCGCCATGTCCTCCGCCATGTCCGCATAATGAAAAGACCCTTCACTGTCGCGGGTGCGGCCATGGCCGCGGCGTTC
>Ga0154334_1031_pt1 | contig 12621 bp, 5 predicted proteins | sample RifGroA2_FD_115862 | JGI IMG/M metagenome (GOLD analysis project Ga0154334, IMG submission 115862) | Omnitrophica bacterium GWA2_52_8 | reverse complement strand
GTCTCGACGCCAAGTTTCTTTGAGTATTCCGCATTTTTCCGGCTGATGTCCACCGCCGTGACGTCATGACCGTCGTCCTGAAGGGCTTTTTCCAATTGCCCGCGGCCCGAACCGATGGAAAGAATATTAAGATTTCTGCCAAAGTCATTGATGAGGCCGCGGTACCATTGCAAAATACGGGGGTCCAATTGGAGCATCCCGACAGGCACTTTTGCCCCGGACGGTAACGGCATCCATCCGTTTTCATCATGCTGTTCATAGAACCGGATAATGTCATCGGCGGAAGGCACCGCAAATGAGGAGGGATCGGTAACCGGAGCTTTCGCATCTTCGGCCATTTTGGCGGCCATAGCTTCAGGGTAGAGATGCTGCCAGAGGCGGATTCTGGCACTGCGGACGGCATCAAGCACCTGCTTTCTTGCCCCTTGCCATTCGCCGTCCAAACTCACCTCCATCTCGAGGGTGAATGTTCCGGCAACCGCCTCAACACCCGGAATCACTTCCCCTTCCGCGTCCAGCGCCTGCACCTGAAAACCGTCCGTACCGAGCGGAAGGTCGGAATATCCCGTAATACGGACACGGTTTTCCTCAGGCACTAGGGATACAAGGACCGTGGCAAACCGGTTTAGCCGTACAAACTCCGCCCGGACCGTAAAATTTTTGTCGTCGCGGAGAATCCGCCGCTTGCCGTCGCCGGAAGAAATTGCAATTTGCACAAGTTGCCTTTCGATATCTTCCAGCAACTCCTGCCGCGCCTGCCCGTCAATTTCACCGGACGGCGTCCCGCGCGTTTCGGAGCGGGCAATCTTGAGAGGCGGGGGCTGATTCTCCGATGCTTTTATTTCGGCGGCATGCAACTCGTTCAGTGTCGTCACATCATAGTTCCATGCACTCTCCCCGACAATCAGGGCTCCGGAAGGCGTCACCCGCTCCCAAAGCAAGCGGGAAAGTTCTTTCCATTCCTCGATTCCCCCATCAAGACGCGTTCCAGAATTCCGGAGAAAGATGAGTGCGGACGGAGGAACGGCCTTTGTCATGTTTTCCCAAAGGTCCCGGTTTTTAAAATCTCCGTAGAAGCCCCGATATTCAAACAAAACTTTGCGGGCGGATTCGCGCCTGTTTTCCTCCTCAATCCAAAATAACATTCCGCGATCGAGCTTTTGCAACCCCTCGAAACTCTTGTCAAAGGCCGTGAGAATAACCCTGACCGTTTCTCCGGAAGTCCCATTCTCCTGCAGCAACTTCTTCAGCGTCAATCCGGTCCATCTCAGTTCCCACCCTTCCCCGGGAGCAAACGCCGTAAGAAAAATCTCACGGCTTGGGCCGTCAGCAGCGGAGCGAAGGGCCCGACGGACAATTCGCTCTTCTTCTTCCTGAAAAGCATAACCATTGGGCTGTCCCGGCGAGGCAGAGGCACCGGTCCGAATCAGACCCCCCAGCTTAAGCGCATTCCATCCTTCATAAGGCAAAAAATAATCGGCCACTTGTTGATAACTAAGGTTCCCAAACTGCATTCCGAGTCCCCGAACAACTTCAAGCCGTTTATTTCCGCTACGGCCCTCGGAGCGGTTGGCGGAGGAAGGACCTGCCTTTTCGAGGAAGCGGTCCACCGCAGACTGCAAACCGTCGCCGGCAAGGATCATTTCATCAACCCAATGTTTTTTCACAGAATAGTTTGATGCTTCCGCCGCACGCGCTGCGGCCAAGACAAGATTTTCATAATTTTCGGCCACTTTGCGCATCCCCAGCTCAAGTTCAAGGCGCCGCGCCGGGCTCCAGGGAAAACGATAGCGGTTAAGAAAACGGCGGTAGGTTCCAACTTTTTCAAGAACACGTTCTTTGTGCCGTATCAAATCCCGTCCGGAGGACTCTAACAGTGAGTAAACATCCCCCATCACCTCCGTGTCCACACCCCAATAATCCCGTTTACCGGAACTCTCAATTCCCATGCGCGACAGCAGGAATTTGAGCCGTTGCCGGAGATCTGCTGAAAGAGACGCGTCGTATTTCTTAAGATCGGCATAAGGACGGGTGGTAGGCGCTAAACGATAAATCGCCCAGGCTGTGCCGGTCAAAAAAGCGCCCAGAAAAACAAGGCTGGCGATTTGTCCGCCGTTCGCCGGCCCCTGAAATTTTGCCATCCATCCTCCGGCAATCACCCCGGCAAATAAAAACAACCCGAGCCCCCCGTACGCTGCGGGACTCCGGCGCAGGAACTCCCTATCCAATTCATCCATTTTTTGCACATGACCGTCCCGTTCTTCCCTGATCCGCAGAAATTCCTCCGCCAGCTCCGCCGCCGTTTTCGAGGGCAAATCCCCGCGCTTCAGGGTCCGCGCATCAGAACGCTCGCCGGCCGGTGTTTTGACAGCGCTGTTTTCCGGCGATGATTCGGCTCCGAACCTTGCGGCCACGCGCCGGACAAGGGCGCGGGCCTCGCTGCGGCGGCCGAGATACTCCGCGCCGAAGACCGGAACAAACCGCGCCGCGTTGGCCGGTCCCGGTAACGAATTAAAATCCGGGAGTCCTGCCGTCATGAGCCGGCGGTAGAGCGCCTGATGTTTCATGTCCACTTCGGTCATGCGCGGCGTGATGACGATATAGTTGTATCCGTTTTTCTTAAACATTTCGGTCAAGCTGCCCTTGTGAAATCCCCCGAAGACGAGCACCACATTGCCGCGCGTCCGGCGTCGTGTATCTTGGGTGAAATCCCCGCTAAAATTCTCACGACTCCCGACCCAAAACTCAAGACTCTTTTCCACCGCCCGTTCACGCGCCCGGGCAAGTTCGTAAAATCTCACGGCCCGGCCGATGACACGTTCCCAGCGTTTGGACAACACCACGGATTTGCCCGTTTCCCGGACCATCAGTTCCGCAATCCCGGACGTACGCAGCGTGTCGAGCGCCGGCCGGACGGCCGCAAACTCGTCATAAGTCATTTCGATATTGTTGAGGCGTCCGACTAAACGGATTTCCCTGTAGGCACGGAAGATTTCTTTCTGAACGTCGTGCTGCAGCTGTTCGAAGGCGAGACGGTTTTCGGCTTCCTCGATTTCCAGGAAGAGCTTTTTAGGGTCAATCTCTTCGGCCGTGCGAAGACTTTCAGGTCCGGCGCTGTTTAGGGCCCGCAGCAGCATTTCCATATGGGACCCGGCAAGAGGCGCTTCGATCCTGCTGAATTGTCTGACATAATCCGGCAGGTTCAGGAGGCCTTTGTCGAATTTATCGCGGAGCTTCATCCATTTCTTCAGTGCTGTGGGAAATCTCCGGCCTGCCAGCCGTCCGATATGCTCCTGCAAATCCGCAAGTTCCGCGGCGGTCTGGTCTTTTTCTTTTGCGGCCTCACGGTACCATTCGATGTTCTCCGTAAATAATTTCGCATCGTCCGCGCCGACGAGATCAAAGTCGCGGTCACGATTGATATGCGCGTATTCCGCCCCGCCGAGCATGAGCCGGTCCATAAAAACACCGGCGACCTTACGTTTGACTGCGGCATCCTGAATAAATCCGAAATAATCCTCCGTCGGCACGGGGCCTTCGTATCCTTCTTCAAGAACCGTTTTTACCCCGTAACGGGCCACAAGATACCGGATGATCCGCGCAATATTTTTTTGAGCTTCAACGGAGTCGTGAGCGTCCTGGATATAAATCACTGCGGAAGAAAAACCGCTGGCGGACTGCCGGCTGCTCGTATGCTGAAAGTAGGCCTCTTCCACATGGCCCAGTTCCGCGGGAATTGAAAGAACGGCAGCAGCATTATCTGCCGCTTGCGGCCTGGTATCTGCTATCTGGATTGTTTGCCCGTATGCAAAGCTTTCTGAAAGGATTAAAGAAAGGGACAAAAAAATAGCGATGAGTTTTTGAACTGCGGAGAACGCTTCCTTTTTATAGTCGCTTGGCCGGGGGGTGTGTTGAACCATTCAGACTGATGTTAACTCCAATCGCGATAAGAGGTTGTAAAATATAACCCGCACCTGCCGTGATTGCAAGAATGCGAAAAAAAGAAGGCTCAGGATGATCCCTGATGTTTTCGGATGTTAGGAATTGATCAGATAAAATTTCACTGCGGAGATAAAAAAATAAGCGGTTTCGAACGGCGCGCAGTGCAGGCTTTAACGTTTTTTAATACCGGTTTCCGATGCGGACATAGGATTCGGCTTCGAGGATGATTTTCGCCATCATTTGAACGGTCTCGACCGGATGCTCTCCGATCGCCGTCTCGCCGGACAACATGACCCTGTCCGTGCCGTTAAAAACAGCGTTGGCGACGTCGGAGACTTCCGCCCTGAGCGGGCGGGCACTATGCATCATGGATTCCAGCATCTGCGTCGCCGTAATCACGGGCACCCGGTTGCGGCTTGCAATCCAGATCAGTTTTTTCTGGATCACCGGAACTTTTTCGACCCCGAGTTCAATCCCGAGGTCGCCCCGCGCGACCATCAGCCCGTCGCAGGCCGAGAGAATGCACGGGATATGGTCGAGCGCCATCGGTTTTCATCAAGGCCGTCCAAACCGCGCTGTTTGTTTAAAAAGATTCCGTCCGTTTTTTTCTGAGGAATGTTATCTTTCCCTAAATTTCGCGCGGCCTTTGTTTTCGACGCGCATGGGAATTTTTAGATGGACGCCGCCGCAAATAAGCACAATGCCGCAAAGCATATAAAGAGAGGCAATAAAAACGAAAAACTGGCTGGCGATTTGGACTCTGTAAAAGTAGCCCATCAAGTAAGCCGTGCCGGCCATGAATGAGAGGTAGACGATCCAGTGCAGCGGGGCGTAGCGCACGGTCAGCGGGGCCCGGCACTTGGTGCAGTCAAACCGGTGCGGATAGCTGAGGCAGATTCCTCTTAAATGTTTCACCACAAAGGAAAGCGATGCCCACGGGATAACGGTACTGCATTTGGGGCACATCACCACCTGGACCCATCGGAAGCATCGAAGACTCCCCGCATTGATGCTAGGGATCGTTTACGGACAGAATTTTGAAGATTTTGGGGCCTGTCCAAACAGTTCTTTATCGGATTTTTGCGGAATAATCGTTAGCGGGAAAATTATGCCCGCAAGGTCCGCCGCCAAAATAATCCGTTCCGATGGCTTCATCCGTAACCGCCCGCCGAGTAAATCCGCCCCATGAGGGATTGAACCGATTTGTTGTTTTATTATTTTGATTCCGAATTTGATACGCCGGTTCAATACGGGAGCGGCCTTATGAAGAACAGACCTTGGTGTGTTACCGGACCATTGCCGCGGTTTAAACCGCCAAACGGCGGGCGGCTTCGGCCTTCCCGCGTGCAAGCTCAAGGATTTCTTCTTCGCTTAAATATTCACTTTGCCAGCCGAGCAGCCTCTTTCGGCCGCCGGTTTCCAGCGTTTTTAGGAGCCTTTCAAAAAAAGGCAAGGCCTGCGCATACTCCCCTTTAAAAAAATAAAAGTCCCCGAGCCGGGCCAGAGTCAAATCATCCGCCGGCTCTCTCGTAATCATTTCTTCCAGCAGCGTCCGCATTTGCGCCTCGTTTTTTTCTTCAAACGCGCGCTGATAAAGGTATTCGAAATAATTGAACCGTTCTTCGCGGCTTTCGATGTTTTTCACCCGGAAGTTCCGGAACCCGGTTTCGATCCGCAGCGGCGTCAGGACGGAGACTTCCAGCGTGTTCAGCCCGATCTTAATGCGGTACTGCCCTTCGGGCAGGATTTTGGAGTCCCCCGCGCCCGCCGTTTCGATTTCAAACGGCAATTCCACCGTTTCTCCAGGATGTAATTTGCGGACGTCTTTGGAAGCCGCAGGCTTGCCCCAAAGGATGCGGTAACTGCCGGAGTCCATGCGCTGGCCGTTCTTTTTCAATTCTGCGTACAAAAAATCCGTCCACTTCGTGCGGTGCTCTTCCAGCCGCAGAGGTTCCGCATCCAAATTTCTAAGCCGCAGCACGCCCCGCACGGCCTGGTCCTGGTCTCTGAAAAAAACGGGACCGCCAGCAGCCGCGGTCTCCTCTTCGGCCATGACTTGCGGAAAGGACGGCCAGGTCCCCTGCAGCCGAAAATCCGCTTCCACTTCGTGAGCCGCTTCAAGCCGGGTACTCACGGCAGCGAATAAGACAAAACAAAGGCCAAAAGCGCGGAAATAAGCTGAATGTTTCATAAAATGCATTGCCCTTTTCTCCCGGCCGGAAAGCAACCTGGCCTTTTTCCCTTTTAATGTTTCAAATGCAACCGGCGTTGGTCCCCGTCAGTGGCATCATAATTGGCGGGAGCCGCCAACCCCCAAATGCCGCTACGCATGACGCTCCAGGGGACTGCATGCCCGGGAGCGGCCGGCGGCCTGTAGTGATTGATGTGAATGCCATGCCCGCCTTCGTGCGTCATCGTTTTGCGGATCCAATCGTGACGGCGCGCCTGATTGGCAGCGCCCATTAAATCGACGTCCACGTCGTCGCTTCCGGGCGCGCCGGGACCGCCCTGCCAAATCCCGTCACTGCCGAAGGTGTGAAAAATGTTGTGGAACGTCGGAATATAAATCCAAAGGGTGGCATGCTCATTCGGACTTTCATTGACCCGGTTCGCGGCCGTGTCCTGGGCTTCGTCATCCGGCACCGGCACGCTTTTGCGCTCATAGTTATTGAGCGAACCGCGTCGTACACAAAGCGCATGCGGTTCACCTTGCCCGACGGGGATTTTCTGATCGTCGCCGGCAAGTGCGGCCGTATTTGCAATGCCGTCCACTCCGGAAGTGATAACATCGCCCGAAAGTTCATCATCACCGGCACGCACCGGATCTAAAATCCCGTTGGCGCCCGGACGGATACCGACCGTATTCGGATCGCCCCGGCCAACCGCGATCACTTGTTCGTCGCCCTCCGCCGCGGCCGTTTCTGCAATCCCGTTAGGTCCCGTCGTGATCTGATTGCCGCCTAACACGTCATCGCCGCTGGCATGTGGGGTTTTAAGCGCCGCTTCGCCGGGACCGGGACGAATCATAAGACGGTTCGCTTCGCCCTGCCCTTGAAGGAAAACAGGGGCATCATCAGGATGAGGCACGGTATTCAAAATGCCGTCCGGGCCTGTGCGCACCAGATGGCCGTCGCGCACATCATCGCCGCCGAGAAGGATTTCAAGATAACCGTTGCGCCCGGCCGTGATGATCACCGATCCCGGATTACCCCGCCCGATCGGAATCACCTGGCTGTCGTCTGGAACTGCCGGCGTCTCGCAAACACCGTTGGCGCCCGTGTCAATGCCTCCGGGATAAGCCAGCCCAAAAAGAGTCGGATCAATGACTGGACTGACGTCGAGGTCCAGAGCGCGCTGGAGCATCGTTTCCGGAAGGGCATTGAAATTAATCTGTTTGGTCGAGCGGCTCAGCCATTCTTCTCCATTGATACGGTAGGCGCGAAGCGGCAGATTGGCCGTATGCAGGTGCGCAATTCCCAAATTGGTCACACCTTCAGAGACTGTGCTATGAATAAAGAGATCTTTTGTGTCCGGCGCGGTCCGGTAATGGCGATGGCCGGTATTGTCGGGCTCGCCGTGGAAAAAGCCGCGATATTCTTCCCGCGCGGCCAGGCCGTCGCCGGTAAGCCCCTGGGCCGGCGCGCCGGTCACCACGGGCGTGGCGTCGTCATCTTCTGCGCCATCCTGCCGCCCGTCGCCGTCTGTATCCCGATTGCGGGGGTCAAAACCCGCATATTGCCTTTCCCAAACATCAGGCAAATGATCACGGTCGGTATCGAACGGCACGCGCAATTCCGCGGAGGCCAAAAATATCCCATCACGCGCCAAAGCCACCTCTTGCCGGCTCTCGCCGCCGTAATCGCGCACAAAGAAATCCATGCGCGCCCGATCGTCCGCAAAACCTTCGGCAGCTTTTTCCAGAATATCGCCGCCCGCTTCGAAAGAATAATCATTGTCCTCTATATTCCCGCGATTCATGGCCATGCCGTGGAAATTCGTGGTCTGGAAGATCACAAAGCGTGCGATGTCCGCTACTTTTTCATTGAGCGGTGCGGCGATCAAGCGCGTCAAGTGTTCGCCTGCGGGTGCCGCGATCCGTGGGCGGCCGGCCGAATCGTAACCGGGAAGATATGTGCTATTGTCATCCGTCAACGCGTCGTCGCGGTCTGCATCCAAAAGAAGTTCGAAGACCGTATATTTGATGCGGTCCAAACACATCGGCTCAGCGCCGGCCTGACGGGCATAAATCAGGCGAAGCTCCGCATCTTTCACCTTGTCGGAGCGGTTGAAGCCTTCCACATAGAAACGGACCGGCTGTGGCAGCGCCTTGAACTCGGCGGCGCTCCAGCTTTTGACGCGGGTTGTGCCGTTCAGCACGGGATTCCTTTTCTCCAGGCTATCCCAAACTTTGAGTTTGGCGTTCTCGCCGTCCGCGCCTTCGGCAATTTCAAACCTCACTTCGCCTTCGTTGACCTCTCCCATCTGAATATCGAGCACCACTTCCTTTAGATCGTCTTCTCCGGCCACTTCATTTTGTTCACGGTCGGGGTCGTAATTGAAGACCGCGCCCGCGGCGTTAAAATCGTCGTTGTCCTTATTGTAGGCCACGAGTGCGCCCCGTGTGATCTCGTCTTCTTCCTTGATGCCCTCCGCCTGCAAATCTACTTTGATAACATCGATTGTAACCGGCGCAAAGTCCTTGCCCCCGTCACGCGCCTGCATCCCGCTGTCGGAAGCACTCCGAGAGACCCTCACCCGGCCGGCTTCGGCGGGGGCCCGGAAAACGATTTTATCCGATTCCCCGATAATGGCTCCCGCCGAGGCAGCCCAGCGGTAAAGAATGGGATCGTCCTGAGCGTCTTTTTTCTCAGGCCGGCCGCATTCAGGATCGCTGCAGCGCAGCGTGTATTCATCCCCGTCCTTAGCCCAATTGGAAAGCACAAGATGATGGCCGGCGCACATCACATAGCGCTCTTCGCCATCGGGGCCGGAAAGCCCGCCATTCACTTCCCATTCTTTTTCCGGCCGGCAGGAGCAATCGGACGGCGGCGGTTTGGGGGCATCGGCCCAGGGCGGCTTGCCGCTGCCAAAAGGAATTTCCACTTTTTCAATTTCGTCCGTCAATTCGAAACGGACCTCGATTTTTTGGGACCCGTCAGGCGCATTGCGCCGATGCCGGGAATCATCCGACAGGGTCAGCTCGATCCGCACCCTCGGGTCGGGCGGCAGATGCGAAGGCGCCACATAAATCGTGGCCGGACCGGCGGCTGTTTTCGCTCCCGCAAGCGGCGGCGCCGGATCGGAAACGAGAACCCCCTCGCCCTGGACAATTTCCCAGCCATACTCGGCGTTTATCGGAAAAACCAAAGCGTCTTCCGACGCGCAGGGAGGCTCGCAATGATCGCCGCCCCGGGATGTTTTCTCGCATATCAATTTCAATAAATCGGTATCGGAAGCGTTCGCGACAAGCGGCAGCTGCGCCCTCAAAGGAATCCGCAGCGGTTCGGGCGTTTCCGCGGGCGAAACAAGATTGCCTTCGATCGGTTGATAAGGATCCAGGTCATCCGTCAAATCACAAGAGCAGTCGCACGGCGGCGGAGGCGGTTTAACGCACCGGCAGCAATCATACGGACAATCCGGTGACGGTACGCATTCCTTAACAGTATCCGGCGGACACTGAATCGGATCCGGCGTGCAGGGCCCAAACCCCGGCGGACAGGACCGTTTGTCCGAAGGTTCGCATTTGCAGCATTCCTCCGGACAGGCAGGCACTTTAATGCAGTGGCGCGTGAAGCTTTCGGGACATTCAAGAACAGTCCCGCACGGAGGATAACCGGGAGGGCAGTCTTCATCGTCGTCGACGGGCACGCACTTGCAGCATTTTTCAGGACAGGCTGCCGTCTGGATGCATTGCAGCACGGATCGATCCGGACAAACGGGCGGCGGCGTACCGCACGGCGGATACCCGGCCGGGCAATAATTTTCTTCCACCGCCGGAACACACCGGCAGCAGGCTTCCGGACAGGTCGAAACCTGGACACAATCCGGCGTGAAACCTTCGGGACATTCCGCCGGCGTACCGCACGGCGGATACCCGGCCGGGCAATAATTTTCTTCCACCGCCGGAACACACCGGCAGCAAGCTTCCGGACAGGTCGAAACCTGGACACAATCCGGCGTGAAACCTTCGGGACATTCCGCCGGCGTGCCGCACGGCGGATAGTCATCGGGACAATAGTTTTGATCTTTTGTCTTTGGCTCGCATTTGCAGCATTCATCGGGACACGACTCCACACGCACGCACTGGCGCGTAGACCCTTCGGCGCAGGCAACCTGGTCCCCGCAAGGATTGTACCCCGCCGGGCATTGGTCTTTTGTCACGGTTTCCGGCACGCAGCGGCAGCAGGGCTTTTCGCAAGTTTCCGTTTGAGTGCACTCTTGCTTCATGCCTTCACCGCATTCAGCTGGAGAACCGCAAGGATTGTACCCCGCCGGGCATTGGTCTTTTGTCACGGTTTCCGGCACGCAGCGGCAGCAGGGCTTTTCGCACGTTTCCGTTTGAGTGCACTCTTGCTTCATGCCTTCGCCGCATTCAGCTGGAGAACCGCAGGCATTGTAATCAGACGGGCACTGGCCGGTAGTCGTGGTGGTGGTGGTCTCGGGAACACACTGACAGCAAGCATACCGGCAGGTTTCCGTTTGAATGCACTTGTCCACAAATCCTTCAAAACATGCCCGCGGCTGGGCCGAACAAGGCCGGTATTCCGGCGGACACGAACCTTCTTCTTTATAAGGACAGGCCGGATTCGGGATAATGGGCCCGGGATAATATTGGGGCTCAAGCATCGGATTGGCGCAATCCTTTTCGCCGAAGACCAGTTCGTCGTGGCGGATATCGCCGGGCTGGCATTCGGTATCCGGAGGGAGCGGCGAATAAAACCGATCCCCGAGACGGCCGGGGCAGGCTTCGCAGCAAATCAACTGGAACTCTTCGGCTTGCTTGCACGGCGGCGTTTTTTCCTCGAGGGAAAAGTCCACGAGTTGCATCGCCGTAAAACGGCCTGCGCCTTTTGTCCTCAGTTCATTGCAGCAAAAACGCTGGTCTTCGATCACTAAATGTTCGCCGGTTTTTCCCTGCTGGCCGTGGCTCAAAGCCGTGACGCGGACACACTCCCCCCATTTGCCTTCCAGCCGGATGCTCTCGCCGGGACCGACGACTTTGCCCGGGGCTTTTTCAACGCGAAATTCGAGCGGATGCTGCCATCGGTTGACAAACTCCAGCGACCGCATTTCGCAGCAGGCGAAAGCGTCGGCGGCGGAGGGCGGAATATAAATTTGCACATCAAAAACATAGGGTTCTTTTTTATCCGGGTGTTCGACTTCCACTTCCGCATGGCAAGGGCCTTTCAATTCTTCGTCAGCCGGGACTTCGACGACCGTGACAACAGGCGGGGGCTCGGGCTCCTTTTCCTCTTCTTCTTTTTGCAAACTTTGCTGGAGCAGCGCCGTAAAAATCCCGACGGCTGCGCCCGCCCCTGCATGGGATTCTCCGCGGCTTTCTTCATGTTCGTAGGTGGCCCAGGCCCGAGGGTGGAAGGCCCCTAAAAAAATCAGGATAAAAAGCAAGAGCGGCCTTTTCATCACGGGGCCTTTTCTTCGCCGGCCCGTGACACCGGCGCCGCAGTTTGACCGGCGGGTGTCTGATAATTTTGCCGTGCAGTCGGCATGAACCATGAAGGCACGCGGCGGATTTCGGTCTCATAAACTTTTCCGCTTTCGGTTTTCAGCCGCACGGACTTGATGACGGGGGCTTCTTGGGCTTCGCCGGGTTGTTTGCGGGCGCTTTTGGTTGGTTTCGGTTTATGGCTTTTTTTCCATTCCGGCATCATTTCTAAAACAACGAGATTTTCACGCGGCCGGTAGACCTGGCCGTGAATCGTCGTTCCCTTTTGCGTTTGAGACTCGAATATTTGATGGGGGTACGGCTGGACATCCGTGGGGGCATGAAGGGTCGCACGACTACCTTCGTCCTCTTTCTTCGCGTAGGCCGGAAAAGAAAGAAGCAACAAAAAAAATAAAAGGATGAACCGGAATTTCATTGTCTTGATTATCGAACCTACAACGGGTTTTCTAAAACAACCGTTAACCAGACATTAGGCTCGGCTCAGTTGGGCCCGGCGGACGGGCGGCAAATAATCGCCGAGGGGGTCGCGCTTCCAGACTGCGCCGGTTTGACGGCGCTCTTTGTAACTTGAATAATTAAAACTGGTTATGTCACAGGCCATGTTATCAATACCGGCTCTTAGAACAGGATCTTTACAAAATGGCCAGTCGGCGGCGTACTTCCCATAAGGAGCAAATACTTCGTCGCCTGTCACCTATGGGCGCCAAAAGCTCAGTTAGCACTGAAAATTGAAAAGGAAAAGTATATTATGCAAGCGCTTATTGTAAAATGAGTTATGGTTATATCCCATAAATTTCTTCAATACCGGTTTCCGATGCGGACATAGGATTCGGCTTCGAGGATGATTTTCGCCATCATTTGAACGGTCTCGACCGGATGCTCTCCAATCGCCGTCTCGCCGGACAACATGACCATATCCGTGCCGTCAAAAACAGCGTTGGCGACGTCGGAGACTTCCGCCCTGAGCGGGCGGGCACTATGCATCATGGATTCCA
>Ga0154334_1134_pt2 | contig 12695 bp, 13 predicted proteins | sample RifGroA2_FD_115862 | JGI IMG/M metagenome (GOLD analysis project Ga0154334, IMG submission 115862) | Omnitrophica bacterium GWA2_52_8 | reverse complement strand
GCTGTCGGTTACGGCAAAGGTTGATGCAAGAAAAAGAGCGGCAACCATGCGTAATCATACGGCAACCCATTTGCTGCACGCGGCGTTAAGAAAAACACTCGGCCCTCAGGTGCGGCAGCTGGGTTCTTTGGTCAGTCCGGAAAAATTAAGATTCGACTACTCCTATGCACAGGCTTTGACAACCGAACAAGTGGCTGGGATCGAGGATCTGGTGAATGGCGAAATTCTTAAGAATTCACCGGTCGGCAAAGAAGAGAAGAGCCTTTCGGACGCGAAGAATGAAGGCGCGTTAGCCTTTTTCGGCGACAAATATGATGCGCAGGTCCGTGTTGTCAGCGTGCCCGGATTCAGCAAGGAACTTTGCGGAGGAACTCATTGCCGCATGACGGGAGACATCGGCTCATTTTTTTTCTTGAGTGACACATCGATTGCCAGCGGAACGCGCAGAATCGAAGCCGTCACGGGGGATAGGGCGATTCACCATATCCGGTCCATGCGTGACAGTATGAACTCCATTGCGGTGCAGCTTAAAACACAGCCTAAAGAAGCGCTTTCCCGCATACAAAAGCTACAGGACCAGATAAAACAAATCGATAAAAACATTAAATCAGCGCCTCATTCAAAAATTGACCCGAAATCAATATTGGAAAGCAGTCAACCTGCCGGGAATTTGCGCCTGGTGATGGGGATGCTGGAAAACATTCAACCGCCGGAATTGCGGACCCTTTATGACAAACTTAAAACCATGTCGGACAATTCTGTGTTTTTGTTAGGGACAGTTGTTGCGAACAATGCGCACTTCGTCTTGGGCCTAAGCGGAAATCTCGACACTTCACAGATTGATGCCCGCGAACTTTGGAAGAAATTCGCCTCCGTCACAAAGGCGACGGGTGGAGGACGAAAAGATTTTGTCCAGGGCGGAGTCAAAGCCCCGGGTAATCTTCAAGAATTTAGAGAGAATGTTCAGAAGGAACTTATCAATCATCTTAAACTTTTAAACCTCAACCTGAAAAACTAACAACGGCCGGTCTATGCAAGTTTTTGAATGGGATAATAAAACAACATTAAAAAAAATATCACGTGAAACGATGCGGTCGCACAATAAAGATATTTTTAAAAAAGTTAACCGCATCGTCACGGAAGTCCAGGAGCGCGGCGATGTTGCGATTCGCCGGTTTACCCGCGAGTTTGACGGTATTGATTTACCGCTAAAACGGATCCGCGTCTCCCAAGGCGACATTAACCGTGCCTTTGAACAGCTTCATGTGGAGCTTGTTCCGATCCTGAAACAGATAACCGATAATGTCAAAGACTACTATGAACGGGAATTGAAACAGTCGTTTGAAATCAAATCGGATAACGGGATTTATTTGTCTAAAATATACCGCTCCCTCGAGCGTATCGGGGTCTATATTCCCGGCGGTCAGGCGCCCCTTGTTTCGACGGTCTATATGAGCGTGATCCCCGCCAAAGTCGCCGGGGTTTCCGAAATTGTCATTTGCACGCCGCCGAACCGGGATACGGGCGAGATTGACCCGCATATTCTTGCGGTTGCAAATTTACTCGGTGTCAGTGAAATTTATCGGGTCGGCGGAGCACAGGCTATTGCCGCAATGGCCTTTGGAACGCGTACGATAAAACGAGTCGATAAGATCGTAGGCCCGGGCAATCCTTATGTGACCGAGGCCAAACGGCAAGTTTACGGATTTGTGGATATCGATATGGTGGCCGGACCGAGTGAAGTTGCAGTCATTGCCGATGCAACGGGGGATGCGGACTTCATAACCTGTGATCTTCTGGCCCAAGCCGAGCATGCGGGCGGCATTGCCTATTTGATCACGAACTCCAAGAAAATTGTGGAGTCCGTGCGCAAGCGGGTCGATACGGGCTATATTATCCTCGTCAAAACATTGGCGGAAGCCTGTGATGCGGTCAATGAAATCGCCCCCGAGCATTTAGAAATTATGACCGAAAATCCAGAAAAATTACTTAAAGACATCAAGCATGCCGGCGCCATTTTTCTCGGTCCCTATTCGCCCGCAGTCATTGGTGATTATATCGCCGGACCCAGTCACGTATTACCCACTGGGGGAACGGCGCGCTATTTTTCACCGTTAAGCGCATCGAGCTTTATCAAAAGTACACAGGTCATTTCTTACACCAAAGAAGCCCTTGAAAAAACGCGGCAGCATGTCCAAAAGCTCACGGAAATGGAGGGGCTGGTTTTGCACCGCATTTCTCTTGAGGCCCGCTTCGTCAATAAAGGCACCGAGAAAAAGGAGTTGCCGCAATGAAAGCAAAGCAACGCAAGGCGCTCATCACGCGCATTACGAATGAGACCAATATCCGCATTGAACTGAACCTTGACGGTTCGGGGATACATCGCAATGAAACGGGCCTCCCGTTTCTCAATCACATGTTAGACCTGCTGGGCCGCCATGGCTTATTCGATCTCCGGACCAAAGCCGTAGGCGACCTTGATGTCGACATTCATCACACCAATGAAGACGTCGGCATCACGCTGGGCCAGGCATTTTCAAAAGCACTTGGAAAAAAAGAAAAAATACGCCGCTACGGCTTTGCCAGTGTGCCGATGGACGAAGTGCTGGCGAAGGTGACTTTGGACATATCCGGAAGGCCTTCACTGCACATATCCAAATCCAAGGGCGTAAAGTTTTCGCGCCTTGAAAATTATTCTTTTCACGACGCTATGGAATTCATGAAAGCATTTTGCCAGCATTCCGGTATCAATATGCACATTGAGATCCTGACCGGTCATGACTCACACCACATCATTGAGGGCGTTTTCAAAGCCACCGCGAAAGCCCTGGACCAAGCCGTTCAAATCGACTCCCGCGTCAGGGGAATTCCCTCGACTAAAGGGAAACTTTAGTCTTAAAGCCACTTCATTATGATTGCCGTCATTGATTACGGAATGGGGAATCTCCGAAGCGTAAGCAAAGCCCTAGAGCTTATGGGGGCCCGTGTATGCGTTTCCTCCGATCCGGAAGTCATCGGACACGCTCAAAAAGTCATATTGCCGGGCGTGGGGGCTTTTGGCCAGGCCATGACGGAGCTTGAAAAAAGAAAACTTACCGCGCCTCTGCGTCAATTTATTTCATCGGGCGGTCCCTTTCTCGGCATCTGCCTCGGGCTCCAGCTCTTGTTTGAATTCAGCAAAGAATCAGAGGGCGTTCCCGGGTTGGCGCTCTTATCCGGCGATGTCCGCTCTTTCGATCCCTCCCAAGGTAAAATTCCGCACATGGGGTGGAACTCCGTCGACCTGCAAATACAGCACCCCCTTTTATCCGGCATCAAGAATCGCAGCTATTTTTATTTTGTTCATTCCTATTATGGTGTTCCGCGGGATCAAAACACCGTCGCGGGCATTTGCCGGTACGGCTCGCAGACATTCGCCGCAATGATTGCCTGGCGCAATATCTTCGCAACTCAATTTCATCCGGAAAAAAGCCAGTCCGCAGGCCTGAAACTCCTAGAGAATTTTACGCATTGGAACGGACATTCCTCAATAACAACCGCTGAGGCCATTCGATGATTTTGTTTCCTGCAATCGACCTATTTGACGGTAAGGTGGTGCGCTTGACCCGCGGGGATTATCAGCAACAAACCGTGTACTCTTCGACCCCCTCGGTTTTTGCTAAAAAATGGCAGGACGACGGCGCTGAATGGCTCCATATTGTAGATCTTAACGGCGCTCGCGATGGCGTGATGCGTAACTTGGCCGCAGTCCGGGAAATCAAAAAAGCGACAACTTGTAAGCTTCAATTCGGCGGGGGCATCCGGAATCAAGAGTCTGCGGAGGCCGCAATCGGCGAGGGCGTTGACCGCATCATCATCGGGACAAAGGCACTCGATTCGGATTTTCTCGGCAAGATGCTAGCTCAGTTTGGTTCCCAAATTGCGGTCGGCCTCGATTGCCGCAATAACAGGGTCCAGACGGAGGGATGGCTTCAATCTAAGGGGATCACCTTGTTTGGGATGCTCGAGGTATTAAATAATTTCCCTTTGGAAACCATTATTTATACCGATATCTTAAAAGACGGAATGCTGAAGGGGCCTAATGTTACGGAGCTCGCACGCGTGCTTGAAAGGTCCAAATCCCGCATTATTTTGTCAGGAGGCATAAGCACTCTCGCCGATATTTTGGATATCCGGAAGATTCGTGCTGAAAATTTTGAGGGTGCTATCATCGGTAAGGCACTTTATGAAGGCGCATTGGACCTAAAGCAAGCGCTGGCAGTCATCCAGTCTCGGAGATCATGAACGCAGATACCTTCAAATCTTATTTTGATATGATGGTGACACAACGTGACTGGTCATGGTCAATCGTTGCCTTGGCATACCTCTTCGTCTCTCTTTATTTCCGCTTCCGCATTCTCTGCGGGATCCGGACCTTAGTCAAAGAAGTCAAAAACCGGGACTGGTACCGCGATGCCAGGAGACAATATTTTAAGCACTCCGCCGCGGGTTGGGTTCTCTTTTTTGTCCCGGTAGTCATCGTGTCGCTTCTATGGCACAAAGGGCATCTTTCTCCTGTCACACCGCAGGACGCGGTTTTGCTGCTGGTAGGGATTCTTTTTTATTTTTTATCGCTCATCCTTCATCTTTATGCTTTTAGTTCCGCGGCGCTCTCCACTTTGAAACAGCATATTAATAAAGACCGGTTTTAACCCCCCGGTTTATTTCACCATGCTCGCAAAACGCATCATTCCATGTTTGGATGTCAAAGACGGACGAGTCGTCAAAGGCGTTCAATTCGTCAATTTGAGGGACGCCGGAGATCCGGTCGCTTGCGCCAAAGCGTATGACAAGGCCATGGCAGATGAGCTGGTTTTTTTAGACATCACCGCATCTCACGAACGCCGACAAACGATGATTGATATCGTCACTCGTGTAGCCGAATCGGTTTATATCCCGTTCACTGTAGGCGGCGGCATTCAAACGCTGCAAGACATCCGCGATCTCTTGAAGGCCGGCTGCGACAAGGTTTCATTGAATACTGCCGCCGTAGAAAATCCTGAATTTATCAATCGGGCCAGTGGTCATTTCGGAGCTCAATGCATCGTTTTGGCAATCGACGCCAAAAAATTCGGTGATTCGTGGCGGGTCTATACTCACGGGGGACGCAATGTGACAAATCTTGACGTCCTATCATGGGCCCGTGAAGGTCAGCAGCGAGGCGCCGGCGAAATTCTTTTGACAAGCATGGACCGGGACGGCACCAAAGATGGTTACGACATTGCGCTTCTCAAAGCGATCTCGAGCGCTGTTAACTTACCGGTTATCGCATCCGGTGGAGCCGGCAATCTTGAACATCTATATGATGCTTTTGCCGAAGGAAATGCAGACGCCTGTTTGGCGGCTTCTATCTTTCATTTCGGCGAAATTTCTATTTCTGAGGCAAAAAAGTACCTGTCTCAGCGAGGTATCCCTATCCGTAGTTAGTCCGGTTTTCTCATCGCTTAGGTGAATCGATAAGAAAACCGCTTTGGACGCATGGGGTTGCATCCAAAGTTTTGCGCCCGCGTTTTAACAGGGCGCAAAAGACAACCCCTGTGGTACAAATGAAAAAGCCCATTTGCACCACAGCCTCCGCGAGGGCATTTCTCATTGGTGATGAGAAATGCGGGTTAGTGCTGCGTCAACCTTGTTTTTGACGGCTGCGCGGCACCGTGTGATTGAAATGAACAACCCGTCATTTCAATCCGGACGGTGCACTCGCATATTCCCCTTTAAAAGTGTAACTACTTGACACACTCAGTAGTTATGGCATACTCCTCCATGCTCAGCTGGTACAAATGAAAAAGCCCATTTGCACCACAGCCTCCGCGAGGGCATTTCTCATTGGTGATGAGAAATGCGGGTTAGTGCTGCGTCAACCTTGTTTTTGACGGCTGCGCGGCACCGTGTGATTGAAATGAACAACCCGTCATTTCAATCCGGACGGTGCACTCGCATATTCCCCTTTAAAAGTGTAACTACTTGACACACTCAGTAGTTATGGCATACTCCTCCATGCTCAGCGCATTCAAATGAAAATAAATTTAGTGATAACTTATGATAACGCCTGACGTTAAGACATTTTTGAAATTATGCCGCAAAGGGAATTTGGTGGCATTAATCCACGGCATACCGGCCGACCTTGAAACGCCCGTCTCGTGTTTTTTGAAACTAGCCGCCAATAAACCCCAAGCCTTTTTGCTTGAGTCGGCGGAACAAGGTGAGCAAATCGGACGCTATTCATTTATGGGCTGCGCACCAAAACTGATCATCGAAGCGCGCGGAAACTCTATCAAGATTCAACGCCGCGGCATAAAAAAAACAGAAAACGTCCGCTATCCCATTCTCGATTTTCTGTCAAATTTGCTTTCAAGGTATAAACTGGCAAACCCGGATGCTCTGCCTGATTTCTGCGGCGGTCTCGTGGGGTACTTGGGATATGAATATGTCCAGCAGTGTGAAAATATCACACTCCATTCGGCCAAAGCCACCCAGGTTCCGGATGCCGTATTTTTTTTGGTCGACAATTTGATTATTTTTGATCATTTCCGTAAACAAATGCTGTTTGTCCGTATTGCAGAAATACCGAAAGCATCCTCGAAACAAAAGCTGATTGCGCTTTATCAAAAAGAGCTGCGCGATCTCCGCTTGCGCGTAAACGAGTTGTCTGCGGCAAAAGTTATTCCGCGTGCATCCGCCGCCGGATCTGTGACAGTCTTAAAACTTAAATCCAATACTTCTCCCGCGGCGTTTTATAAGAGAGTAAAAAAAGTAAAACAGTATATCCGGGCAGGGGACTGCATCCAGGTCGTACTTTCGCAGCGATTCAAACTTTCTCATGCAGCCCATGATTTTCAGATCTATCGTGCCTTGCGTTCTATCAATCCCTCGCCCTATATGTTCTATTTCCGCCACAACCCGTATCGTTTGATCGGATCATCGCCGGAAATGCTGGTAAAAAAGGCCGGCAGCATTGCGGAAGTGAGACCGATAGCAGGTACGCGGCCGCGAGGCAAAACTTTGAATGAAGATCAACGCTACGAAGAACAATTACGAAAATCCCCGAAAGAGATGGCGGAACATTTAATGCTTGTCGATTTGGGCCGCAACGATCTCGGTCGCGTGTGTCAATTCAACAGTATTAAGATCAAAGATTTTGCGCGCGTTGAAAGATATTCCCATGTCATGCATCTGGTCAGTGATGTGATGGGAAAATTGAGGCGCGGACAAAACGCTTTTTCGCTGTTAAAAGCCGCTTTTCCGGCCGGTACCGTAAGCGGGGCGCCAAAAATCAGGGCCATGCAAATCATCGACGAACTCGAAAAAGAACAACGAGGGCCTTATGCCGGATGCCTTGGATATTTCAGTTTCACGCAAAATATGGACATGTGCATCACGATCCGGACCCTTGTGCTGGACGGCAAAAACATCTATCTGCAGGCGGGCGCCGGGATCGTCCAAGATTCACACCCCAAGCGGGAATACATGGAAACGTTGAATAAAGCAAAAGCGCTATTGGGTGCAATTCAAAATCGGGGGCAATTTTAATGCTTCTGGTCATCGACAATTACGATTCATTCACGTTTAATCTGGTGCAGTATTTTGGCGAATTAAAAGCTGCTCCGGTTGTTTATCGCAATGACCGCATTACCGTGCCGCAAATACGCCGGATGCGGCCACGCCAAATTGTGATATCGCCGGGACCGTGCACTCCTATTGAGGCCGGAATTTCTAACGCCGTCATCCGTGAATTTAGCGGGAAAATTCCCATTCTAGGCGTTTGCCTCGGCCATCAATGTATCGGTTTTTCGTTCGGCGGAAAAGTGATCCGCGCCAGAAACATCATGCACGGCAAGACATCCTTAATTTATCATAAGAAGAACGGGGTGTTTCGCGGCATCCGGAATCCTTTTCCGGCCACCCGTTATCACTCGCTTCTTGTCGAAAGAAAATCGCTGCCGGCATGCCTTGAAATTACCGCGGAAACCCACAAAAAAGAAATCATGGCGCTTCGCCACCGCACCCATCTTACATGGGGAGTGCAATTCCATCCCGAGTCGATTTTGACGCCCGATGGAAAGAAAATATTGGCAAATTTCTTAAAACTGGCGAAGCAGCGCTAAGTGATCGCCATGGCTGACTCACGGCATCGCACGTTGCTAAAATATTTGACCGGTAGCCCAAAAAGCCCGCGCGAAACGGCACTTCTCTTCAAGGAGCTTTTTCAAGGTCACGTGGCCGAGGCTGATGCGGTCGCGCTGCTTACGTTACTTGCAAAACAGGGAGAATCCGAAGAAGATCTTTGCGCATGTTTGAGTGCAATCCGCGGCCTTGAGCCTTATCCTAAAACTGTCCCATCCGGACTTTTGGACACATGCGGCACAGGCGGGGACCGCAGCGGAAGTTATAATATTTCTACGGCTTGCTCTCTCATAGCGGCCGCAGGGGGAGTTCGCATTGCCAAACACGGAAATCGAAGCATCACTTCAAAATGCGGCAGTTCCGATCTCCTTGAATCTTTTGGCATTCCATTATCGGCGACACGAAAACAAATTATCAAAATGATTGAGAAAACCGGATTCGGTTATTTTCACGCGCCCAATCACCACCCGGCATTTGCCAAACTCCAGGCGCTCAGGAAAAAATTACAAATCCGAACGATTTTAAATCTGCTGGGCCCGTTGATCAATCCGCTTCCGCTTTCATACCAGATGATAGGCGTGTCGGATAAACGGCATTTGACATTATTTGCGGCGGTTTTAAAACAAAGGAAAGAATTGAAACGCGCATGGGTCTATCACAGCTCCGACAGAACCGATGAAATATCCGCTTCCGTTAAAACGTGGGTCAAAGAAATCAATCACGGCAAAGTTTCAAATCGAATCGTTGACCCTAAAATGCTGGGATTTGGTCATAAAAAACCGCTTCACAGTTATCGCGGAGGCAACGCAAATCAAAACAAAAAACTAACGCTTGCGCTATTCAAAGGGGATTACCATGGGCCGCTCCGCGACTGGGTTGTCCTGAATGCCGCGGCCGCTTTCTATGTTTCAAAAAAAGTTCCGGATTTGAAACAGGGGATCTCGGTTGCGGAACGAATCCTAAGATCCGGTACGGCGTACCGTTTTTTAAAAAAGCTGCCTCATAAGGTCTTAGCGTTATGATTTTAAATGACATTCTTTCTCAAAAACGCAAAGATATCGAGGAGCTCAAGCGGCGGTTCCCGTTAGCACGGCTGCAATCTGTGGTCGAGCACAAACCACCGGCCGAACACCGTTCTTTTTTTAAGGCCATCAGCCCGAATAAAGGGATTCACATAATCTGCGAGCTTAAAAAAGCTTCCCCGTCCGAAGGGGTTTTGCGTGAAGATTTCCAGCCGCTGCGGCTGGCTTCTCAACTTGAATATGCGGGGGCATGCGCGATTTCAGTTTTGACGGAACCTCATTACTTCAAAGGACGGCCCAGCTATTTAAAAACGGTCCGCCAGGTCACCAAAATACCGCTTCTGCGCAAAGATTTTATTCTTGAGAGTTACCAATTATATGAAACATGCGTCTTGGAGGCTGATGCTTTTTTATTAATCGCGGCGATCCTCACGGACCAGGAACTCCATCACCTCATAAAATTAGGAACCTCTCTTGGCATGGATGCATTGGTCGAAATTCACACGGAAGAAGACTTGAAAAAAGCGGTTCAATCCGGCGCAAAGATTATCGGAATTAATAACCGGGACCTCAAAACCCTATCAACGGACGCGGACCGGGCTAAAAAACTGATCCCGCATATTCCGAAAGGGATCCCGATTATCGTTGAAAGCGGAATTTACAACTCTGACCAGATTCTAGAATACACAAGTTTAGGTGTTCACAGTTTTCTTGTGGGAACGCATCTCATGAAGGCGCCGGACGTTGTGGAAGCGGTTCAATCTTTACTTAGAACCAATGCAAAGTGGAAGTGAGGGGACCGTCACTATGACTCGAGTTAAAATCTGCGGCAACACAAACCCTGAGGATGCAAAGCTTGCCATAGAACTCGGTGCGGATTATCTCGGGTTTATATTTGCCGAAAGCAAGCGAAAGATCAGTCTTGCCACGGCAAACCGCATCGTCGCTTCAGTGCCTCATTTTCATCATTTTGTCGGCGTTTTTTTGAACCAGCCCCGAGATTACGTGGAGCGCATCGCCGGTGAACTGGCGTTGCCATATCTTCAGTTTCACGGTGATGAAACCGCACGATACTGCAAATATTTCATGGATAAGAATTACCGCGTGATCAAAACATTCCGCATCAAGGATGAAATGAGTCTGCGCCGCATCGATGAATACAATGTTAGTAATTTTTTATTCGATACCTACGATAAGGACCAGTTCGGCGGAACCGGGGTCGCTTTTGACTGGAACCTCATTTCAGACAGACCGTTCATCCATGAAAAACTATTCCTTGCCGGCGGACTTAATATTCGAAACGTTCAAAATGCCATCCGGAGCGTGGCCCCTTACGCCGTAGATGTGGCAAGCGGTGTTGAAGTTGAGCCCGGAAAAAAAGACCCACAATTGCTTGAAACGTTCATGACTCTTGTCAAGAAAGGAGGGGGTGCGGGTGCCGCAGCAAAATCTGTTCATACATAAGGTTCTAAATCGTCTTGATAAGATTGATCCCGCTCAAGTGCGCCAATATGTCACCGAACTCCATCATACGGCTTCCCAACTGGCCGACATCATTGAGGCCGTTCATGAAGGTATTTTGCTTATGGACCGGACGGGACAAATTAAATTTTATAACCGACAAGCCGCTTTATGGCTGCAAATCCCCGATGCCCCTCATCGCACACTGTCGATTCATAACCCAATCTTCGATGCTCAATTATCGCGGATCTTGTCACATTCTCTTAACACCTCGACCGTCGCGCAAAGCGACATATCGCTTTTGACTCCAAGGGAACTTACTTTCCGCGTTTCGATTTCGCCTATGACAAATTTTAACGACTGGCTTTTGATTACGCTCGAAGACATGACGGCCGAAAAATCCTCTTTACAGCTTTATGAACAGCTCGCACGCACCGAATCCCTGATGAAGCTATCGGCAGGGATTGCTCATGATATCGGAAATCCGCTGAATTCGATCGGCATTCACCTTCAGTTACTGCGTCAGGATATTGCATCGCTTTCGGCTGCCGATAAAAAAAAAATAGCTTCGAAAATCAGCGTGATAGAATCCGAAACGGCCCGCCTCGATAAAATCATCAAAGATTTTCTCAAAGCCACGCGCAAACACCCCCTTCGCGTAAAAAACGAAAATCTAAACCGCGTTGTCGAAGAGGCTCTAAGATTTATGAGGCCTGAATTGTTAGAAGGGAATATCCAGGCTTTGGTAACCCGCGATGATAAGCTTTCGCCTTTTTTGTTCGACCCTGACCGAATTTACCAGTGTTGTCTCAATTTGATTAAAAACGCATTGGAAGCTATGCCGAAGGGCGGACGCCTTGACATTGTCGTCTCTCATAAAAACAAAATTGCCTCGATTTCATTCAAGGATACGGGTGTCGGTATTCGCGACGATGTATTGCCCCATATATTTGAGCCCTATTTTACGACAAAAAAAGAAGGCTCCGGGCTCGGGCTGATGACTGTATTCAATATTATTCAAGAACATGGCGGACGCATTGATGTGCAAAGCAAGGCAGCTAAAGGCACCGACATTACACTCATCCTTCCCATGCGTCAGCCTAAATTACAACTGCCCACACCTCAGTCGCGGCCCGTTTAAAGGAGACCCTTATGTCCGTCTGTCCTACGATTTTGGTTGTTGACGATGAAAAAAATACACGCCAGGGTGTCCGCCAATTTTTAGAAGGCAAGGAATGGGATGTCATCACGGCCGAGAACGGCGAAGAGGCGTTGAAACTTTTTATTTCGGAACATCCTGATGTCGTATTGACGGATATTCGAATGCCCGTCATGGACGGAACATTGCTTCTTGAAAAAATTCTAGCTCACGATCCAAACGCAATTGTCATTTTATTAACTGCTTACGGGTCAGTCGAAGATGCGGTGCGCGCAATGAAGAAGGGCGCGTTTCATTATCTGACGAAGCCGATTAATTTAGAAGAACTTGGATTTTTGATTAACAAAGCCTTAAATAAACAGCATCTTGAGGAAGAAAACACAGACCTGCGCCAAGCGCTTTATCGGGAAAGATATGAGCATGGTCAAATGCTTTATCAATCTGCCTCAATGAAGAAAATCATCCTGACCATTGATCAAATTGCAAAATCCAATTCAACCGTTCTGATTGCCGGCGAAAGCGGTACCGGTAAAGAACTTATTGCTCACCGCATTCATGAATTAAGCCTCCGCAAGCAAAAACCCTTTGTGGCGGTTCATTGTGCTGCCCTCACGGAAACACTGCTGACAAGCGAACTGTTTGGTCATGAACGCGGCGCTTTTACCGGCGCATACGAAAGAAAAATAGGCCGGTTCGAAAAAGCTCATACGGGAAGTCTTTTTTTGGACGAGGTTGCCGAAATCTCACCCGAAACACAGGTTAAACTGCTGCGCGTCTTGCAGGAAGGTGAATTCGAACGCGTCGGCGGGACAAAGACGATCAAAATTGATGTAAGAATCATCGGAGCAACAAATAAAAAACTGCTTGAAGAAGTAAGAACCGGACGCTTT
>Ga0154334_1103_pt4 | contig 12701 bp, 15 predicted proteins | sample RifGroA2_FD_115862 | JGI IMG/M metagenome (GOLD analysis project Ga0154334, IMG submission 115862) | Omnitrophica bacterium GWA2_52_8 | reverse complement strand
TCAGAAGGCAGACCAAAAGATCTTGGCGGGCCCGGGAATTGGTAAAAATGGTTCAGCTTTATCTTCGTTACCCAACCGTTGAAGGACTTTCGGGCCGATGTGTCGGCCGAAAGCGCGACATGAATCTTGATGAGCTTTTGGATGTTGGAAAGTGAAAAGTCCCTATTGGGACAAATCTCAAACAAGGAGGAATTAAGAAAATGAAGAACAAACTGTTTAGCAGCATGTTGATTTTCGCCCTGCTTTCGCTTGTGGTTTCAAGTCCGTTTGTGATGGCACAGGGGACGCAACTTGTCTTGGCTGATTTCAACTCAGGTGACAAACCGAACAATGTCGGAGGGGATTTCGGGTCGTGGGACAAAGATCCCGAAGATGATACTCAGGGGACTCAGATGGCCTTTGAACCTGATGATGCTTTAGCAAATCCGGCGGGCTACTCGATTCGCCTGGATTACGATGTGGATTCAGCGAACCCTGCTTACAACGGGTTCTGGATGAAGTTGGGCGGTGAAGATGCCAGGGATTTCAATACGCTGACCTTCTATATCAAGGGCGACATAGAAAAGGGATTCACCAAACGGGTCAAAGTCGAATTGAAGGATCAGAGCGGCAAACCTTCACCCTATGTTGTGGCCAATGTGACCGGCGAATGGCAAAAGGTCTCAATTCCTTTTGAGAAGTTCCGCCGAGTCTCGGATTGGAGCCGCATAAATGAATTCGTCGTTGTGTTCGACGATATGAATTCACGGCCCAAGACCGGTTCTCTTCTCATCGATCAGGTCACATTTTCAAAAGAGTAATACGGTTAAACGCGGAGGCGAATTGAGAATGTCTCCCTGGGTTGCCGTTGCAACCCAGGGGCTAAGGAGGTCGAAAAGCATGACATGGAGAAGGTGGGGATTAAAAGCAAGCCCCTACACATTGAATCCCATCGATGAAACCGAGCTTGATCTCTTTGTCGGGAGATCGAACGAGATCAAACACCTACAGCACAGCTTTTCAGAAAACAAGTGCGTTGTCTTTTTGGAAGGCGACCGTGGCGTCGGGAAAACCGCTGTCGGAAATTACTGGCGCTATGATTCAATGCGAAAAAGGCTTTGTTTCACGCCCTTCGTTGAGATTGGTGTTAATCCAATGGAAAGTTTCTACCTGTTTATCACGGCGCTGATCGAAGCCATCAACTGGAGCCTTCCGCAGAGCGTTCCGTTTATTCTCCGGGACCCTGATTTTAAAAAACATGAAAGCAGGTCCAGGGAATTTTTTGATTCTGTTAGAACCGGTGTGGCAGCTGGCGGATCGCTTAATGATGTCGAAGACCAGTATCTGTACAAAGAGGCAAAGGATTTGCTTGAAAATATCAGTCATATATCGCCCAAATCGGGTTGTGAATATGGAACCATCATTCAACTCTCTTTTGCAACTTTAAACCATAGCGGCGGCGAAAAAGGTCTTTCGGAATTCAGAAAAAAAATCTGGGGTGTTCTTGCGGTTCACGGATTTAAATGGCTTCTGACCGGACCTTCTCTGCTGGATGCATGGCTTTATCATTCTGACGTGCAGGTACAAACCAAGGATATGGATAAGATTGCAATACAACCTTTGGAACTTGCACAGGTCTATGAACTTTTGCAACGGCGAAAGGATTATCTAGGATTAAATCAAAATGCAAAGCTTCCTCTGGCATTGGATGTGATCGAGTATCTGTATTCATTGAGCGGTGGAAATTTAACCAGGGTTTTCCCTCTCTGTGAAACCTTGGCAGCATCCCAGGACCGGTATCAATCCATGCCGGAACTGAATCTTGAAGTGACAAAGCCATTGATTGTTAAGCATTTTAAAGATGAAAGCCAGAAAAAGTGGCAACTGACTCCCGCTGCGATTGAGGTATTAAGGTTTCTTGTAAGAGACGAAGGGTTGCCACCAAGCACCATCGCCGACCGGATGAAAAGACTACGTCCCAACATCTCCAAAATCCTTATGCATTTAAAGCAAAAGAATCTGGTCCGGATGGAGATACGAGGCCGTAACCGGATTTACTATCCGTGCATGGAGGCTAAAATTGCGTTCGCATAAGGAATTTCAAAGCTGGAAAAAAGTGGAAGAGGATATGAGAGCCGCCGGTTACCCCGAGGCGAGCATCCAGAAAGCTAGGGAGTCTTACTGCCAAGGCATGGATCTTTTCTGCCGGATCATTCAAAGAATGTCCTCGAACGTTGTGACAAGGAACGAGATATCCCGTACAACCCCCAAATCTGTATAATACTGTATAAAAAACCTTGAAGCCGGCTCTTTGAAATGATATTCTGCCGCTCAGAATATTAGAGGAGCCGGTATGCCCCCGAAGCAGTATAATCTTACACAGCTTGCCGAGCGGATCAAAGTCCACCGTTTGACAATTTATTACTGGATTAAAAAGGACTGGATTAGGCCTCGCAGGGATTACCGGGGGTATCCGGTTTTTACCGAAACGGACGTAAAGAAAATCGTTCAGTGGCATAAGAAATTGCAATAACAATGGACATCAGGAGCCCCATGCGGGTAGCCCTTTATACAAGAGTAAGCACCGAAGATCAGGCCAGGGAAGGATATTCCCTCGAAGTGCAGAGTGAATATCTACTGAATTTTGCGAAAAGAGAAAAATGGCAGATATCTTCTCCCGAGGGGAGTGCCAAAGTCTATGAGGACGATGGTTACAGCGGTTATTCTCTTGACCGGCCAGCTTTTGAAGCATTGATGGATGATGCCCGCAGGAAAAAATTCGATCTTATCCTTGTTTACAAATTAGACCGCTTCAGCCGCCGTCTCCGGGATATTCTGAACATTTTGGACGAACTGGAAACGCTTGGCATTGAATTCAAGTCGGCTACCGAACCTTATGACACAACCACAAGCTCCGGGAAGCTGATGATTCAACAGCTTGGGAGCTTCGCTGAATTTGAGAGAAACCGCATTATCGAAAGGGTCTTTCCCGGAATGATTAAAGGTGCCCAAAACGGGAGGTGGCAGGGAGCGCGATACACGCCTTTTGGTTACCGCTATGACAAAGAGCTTAAAAAATTGGTAGTTTGCCAGGACGAAGCAAAGCTTGTGAAGGATATTTATCGAAGGTATCTTGCCGGGGATTCCGCATGCAGGATTGCCGGAGATCTTTACAATGAAGGCATTCACAGCCGTAGCGGAGGAAAATTTCATTCGAAATTGATCTGTGACATTTTGAAAAATAAGGTCTATCTCGGAAAGCTAGTATGGAACAGGAACCGTTATGACACCCGAACAAAGACGAAGGATGGAACCGGAAGGGGATACCGTTATGTGCAGAATTCACCTTCAAAAGTCATAGAGGTTGATGAAGTCCATGAAGCGATTATCGATCCTGAGACTTTTGACAGGGTCCAGAAAAAGCGGCAGTCCAATACGACGTACGGCGGTGGGTATACGCGCTACAAGAACAGAGTTTATTACCTTTCAGGGCTATTGTATTGCGCGGAATGCGGGATGAAATACCATGGTGTTATGCTCGACTCGAATCATCTCCGGAAAGAAAAAAAGCCGTGGTACAGATGTCTCTCGAAAAGCTACCCTAGCGTTACGTGCAAGAATCCTCAAATAAGTGCAGAGAGCCTCGAAAAGCAACTAATCGATGAAATCCTCTATCCGATGGCGTTGGGGTTCCCGGTTGAAGATGCCGCCGAAGAGATATACGGGGAAATGCTCATTAAGCAGTCGATTAAGGAACCCATTGAACATTACACCGCCCAGCACCAGCTTAAAAGAAAGCGCCTGGACCAGAATCTGAAACAGCAATCCGAACTATATGATTTGTATAAGGCAAATCATATGAATATCGAGGTCTACCGGCAAAAAGCTGCCGAACTCCGCCAAGAAGAGATGTCCCTCCAGAAGGAGATCCAAAATTTGAAGGTCAAAGTCATTGATCGGGAAAGGGGGGTAGAACAGAGGATTAGGACGCAGTATTTCTTAAAATCCCTGAGGGAACGGAATTACCAGTTTACCGAATCTGAGAAAAAAGAGTTCATGCGTATCATCTTCCGAAAAATAGTTATCCAAAATAAAGAAATAGTTTCCGGGCAGGCTGATATGAGTGAACCTTGGAACTTCTTTTATAACAGGGGGTTAGAATGTCAGAAGAAACAGTTATCCAAAAAAAGGAAATCAGACCGCTGCGTGTCAGTATTAAAACCATCGGATGTCAGATGAATATGTATGACACCGAGGTGGCGGAAGGGCTTTTGCAAAACCAGGGCATGCAAATCCTCTCGTCCTTTGATGAGACGGCGGGCACGCTTCCGGGGATTGCCTACAGCCCGTTTCCGGAGGCGGATGTGATCCTCATGAACACGTGTTCGATTCGGGAGCATGCGGAAGAGCGCGTTTTCGGCCGCCTCGGCCTTCTAAAAGAGGCCAAGCGGGTCCAGCCCGAACTGATCATCGGGCTCATGGGCTGTATGGTCGAGGAACACCGCGAAAAACTTTTTCAGAAGTACCCGCATCTTGATCTGATGGTCGGAACACGAAACATCAGCGAACTTCCCGCGCTCATTGAAGAGGTCCGCAAAGAACGCAAACAAGTCGCGCGCATCAAGCAAGAGGGGATCTCGATTGAATACACCGATCAGATCAAGCGCGCAGGCAGTTATCATGCATGGCTGCCGGTAATGACGGGATGTAATAAAGTCTGTACCTTTTGCATCGTCCCCATTACCCGCGGCAGCGAAGTTTCCATGCCGGCACGCGAAGTGTACCGCGAAGCGAGCCGCCTGGTGGATGACGGTGTCAGATGGATCACCCTGCTTGGGCAGAATGTGAACAGTTATGATGGGCGGAAGGCGGAAGACGGAAGACGGAAGGAAGGACAAAATCCATCAGCCGCCGGCCTTCACCCTTCGGCCGCTTTTCCTGAACTGCTTGATACCCTTTGCCAAATCGAGGGGCTTGAGAGAATCTCCTTTACGACCTCGCATCCGTCAGACGCTACGGAAGAGCTTTACCGGGTGATTGCGAAGAACCCCAAGATCTCACGCCGCTTCCATCTTCCTCTCCAATCCGGAGCCAATCCGGTGCTCAAGCGGATGAAGCGCCTGCATACTTACGAGGAATTTAAGCAAAAAATCGACTCCATGCGCCGCTGGATCCCTGAGATCAGCGTTACCACAGACATCATTGCCGGGTTTTGCGGCGAAACCGAGCAGGACCATCAGGACACGCTGCGCGCGCTCGGCGAGCTTTGCTTCGATGATGCGTATATCTATAAATATTCGACCCGTCCGGGCACTCCGGCCTCAAAACTTGCCGATGATGTGCCGATATCTATCAAGGAACAGCGCAACAGGGAATTATTAGAACTTCAAAAGACGATCCGCCAGCGCAATAACGAGCAACTTCTGGGGGAAACATTTGAAGTCTTTGTTGAAGAGATCAGTCCTAAAGACCCGTCTCAGCTGCGCGGCCGCACGCAGGCGGAGAAGACGGTTGTTTTTCCGGGCCCGCAGTCACTGCTTGGGAGCTTTCAAAAGGTAAAATTCCGGGCGCTGAGGCATGAAACCTTTCTCGGTATCCTCGAAGCGGAGCCGGCAGAAAAGGCTCATCTTTAAAATTGAAATTATAAACTTAAGTTTATTAATTTTTCTTATAGTTAATCACTGAAGCATTTAGAAATAACAAATTGTCATCCCCATATGTCTTGATCGGGGATCCATGAAATTGTGACTGCCCGCCTCAGCCTGAGGCTGATCCGCCTTTGGCGGAAAATACATGCGGGAATGACATGCGAAGAAGCTGAAAACAACAAACTCAAATTATAAACTCCCCAAATATTTTCACAGCTTATGGCACAAATTCTTAAACTCACAAGTCCGGCGGATTTTATCGGCAAACAGGGCGCGGGTGTGATCAGTTTCGGCTCCGGCCAGCCTGATCTGCCGCCGCCGCAGGAAGCCTTTGCGGGGATCGACCTCAAGCGGGACCTGCGCTACGGTCTGATCCAGGGCGAGATAAAACTGCGTGAGGCCCTCAGCAAGGAATATCCAGGGTCAACAGCAGAAAACTTTGTCATTACCAACGGCGCTTCGGAAGCGCTCGATCTTATCTTCCGCAGCTGGGGCAAGGGAGGCAAGGTGTTGCTGCCGCGTCCTTACTATTATTCGTATCCACCGATTGTCGAAATGGCGGGAATGGTCCCGGTTTATACAGACTTGGTGAAGGGACGCATTGATATCGAGGACTTTAAGAAAAAAGCCGGGGGCTGCAAAGCCGTCTTGATCAATTCTCCCTCCAACCCGACAGGGCGTGTGGAAGCGATCGAGACCCTCAAAGAGATTGAAAAAATTACGCAGAAACTCGGGATTTATGTGGTTTCTGATGAGGTCTATAAAGACCTGATCTATGAACGCGAGAATTATCCGATCCAGGGCGACCATGTCATTACGGTGAATTCGTTTTCCAAAACTTATTGCATGTGCGGGGTCCGCGTCGGGTATTTGTGGAGTTCAGACAAAAAAGTTGTCGAAGACATCTGTGAAATGAAGACCCATACCTCCATGAACACAAATTTGGTGGGGCAGGACATGGCGCTTTCGGCCATGAAGGCCCCAAAAGAATATATTCAGGCCCAGCAGAAAATCTGGCGCGGTCGCAGGGACTTTATCTATAAGGGGCTGACGGACCTGGGTTTTGACCTCTGGAAACCCGAAGGCGCATTTTATGTCCTGCCGAAGTGCAAGAATGCGCGCGAATTTCTCACGCTCCTGTATCAGGATTTTAAAGTCATTACCTATCTCGGCGCATGGTTCGGTGCACCGGACAGCATTCGCTTGAGCTACGCCCTTGACGTCAAACAAATCGAAGAAGGGTTAACCCGCATTAAAGATGCCATGAAGAAAGTGTCGGTGCTTTAAGCTTGCGGCCGATGCGAAGGATGCGGCGGTTTTATTTTGCTATGTGCAGACCGCGCTCAGCCCGCCAGGAACAAATGTTTGTAACGATTCAATAGCCGGAGGTTTTGTTTGGTCCCGTCCGTTACTGCCCGCGAGATGCAGGAAATCGACCGGCTTGCGGCCGAGGAGTTCGGCATTCCCAGTCTGATTTTAATGGAGAATGCGGGCCGCGGGGTGGCGGAGCTCGTTTGGCGCAATGATCCCGGTTCGAATGTTGTCATTTTGGCCGGCCGGGGAAATAACGGCGGCGACGGCTTGGTGGCTGCGCGCTATTTGCACAACATCGGGCGGCGTGTTGAGGTCTTGTTGTTTGCGGATCCGAACCATCTTTAAAAAGATGCCGCATGCAATTATCACATTGTCGCATGCATGAAAATCCCATGCCGCCAGATATTAAAGGAAACCGAGGTTGCGGCAGCCGAGACCTTGATGATGCACACGGATGTAATCCTTGATTCTTTATTTGGTACCGGTCTGAAAAAGCCGGTTTCGGGTGCGGAATTAGCGGCCATTCACATTGTGAACAAGTGCGGAAAAAATGTTATCGCAGTAGACGTTCCATCAGGGCTGGATGCGGACTCGGGACAAATTTTAGGCGATGCCGTCCGGGCCAAGCTTACGGCAACCCTTGGAATCCCGAAAAAAGGGCTTTTTGAAGGCTCGGGACCGGCGCTCGCCGGCCGGGTTGCTGTGATCGACATCGGCCTGCCGCGCGAACTAATACGCCGTTATCCCGGAGCGCTTGACACCAGGACGCCTTTCTGCTAGATACAGCCTCGCTTAGGGAAACAGCGGCCGCAAAATAACTTAGGAAACAAAATGCCGAGCCCGGAAGTCCTGCAAAAACCGGTGAAACGATTGCCCGACTGGCTGCGGCGTCCGCTGCCGGCCGGGACCTCGGAAGGCACGCGTCAAATTTTATCGCGCAACCGGCTGACGACGGTTTGCGAGGAAGCCAAATGTCCGAACCGCGTCGAATGCTACTCGCGGTCGACAGCGACTTTTATGATTCTGGGAGACACCTGCACGCGAAGCTGCGGGTTCTGCTCGGTCAAGACGGGAAAACCTCTTGTGCTCGAAGCGGATGAGCCGGCGCGTGTGGCGCAGGCGGTACGGGAACTGGGGCTGGGGTATGTTGTGATCACCTCGGTTGCGCGTGATGATCTGAAAGACGAGGGGGCCGGACATTTTGCCGGGACAATTCGCAGTGTCCGTGCGGTCAATCCCGGAGTCATGATTGAAGTTTTGACGCCGGATTTTCACGGCAGGGAAGAATTGATTTCCGCGGTTGTGGCTGAAAAACCGGATGTTTTTAATCATAATCTGGAAACGGTTGAGCGGCTTCAGCGCCGCGTCCGGGTCCAGGCGGAATACAGACGGTCCCTGGGCGTTCTTGCTGCGGTGAAGCGGCTTGATCCCGCGATGGTCACAAAAAGCGGGCTTATGCTCGGGCTCGGGGAATCACAGAGCGAAATCATGCAGGCCGCGCGGGACTTGAAAGAAGCGGGCTGCGATATTTTGACGCTCGGACAATATCTGAATCCCGAAAGCACAGGTTATTTGCCCGTCGAACGGTTTGTGTCACCGCAAGAATTCGAGGACCTTGAGCGACAGATCCAACAGTTTGGATTTAAAGAAGTGTTCGCCGGTCCTTATGTGAGGAGTTCGTATCATGCAGGAGAAACCTTTTTGAAATATAACAACGCCGTGAAGGGGGATTGATCGATGGTGGAAGTGCTTTTGGAAGGTCTTGGAAAACATGCCGAAGAGGCGACGATTCAAAACTGGTTTTTTGAGGAAGGGGATTCCGTTAATGAGGGGGACGAGCTGGTTGAATTAACGACCGAAGACGGGAGCATTACGATCAATGCCCCGGCGACCGGCGTTCTGGCCGAAGTTTACTACGACGAAGGGGATGTTGTCGCCAAAGGCGAAGTGTTGTGCTGTATCGATGATGAAGAAAAAGAAATTTCGGGCGGCGCGGAGGAATAGCGCCTGCTTGCTTTGCGGCCGCTTGCGGACGGCGTATCGTCCGGGGACATCCGCAAGCGGCATGCGGTTTCTGTGTTAAGCCGTTGATTTCAAAATTATTTTGAAAGGCCGCAGGAGTGTCTGCTTCAATCAGAGCCAGGAAACCGATCGGCGTATTTGACTCGGGACTTGGCGGTCTCAGTATTATCCGGGAAGTCCGCAAAATTTTGCCGCGCGAATCCATCGCTTACTTTGGCGACCTGGCGCACCTTCCTTACGGGATCAAGTCGACAGAGCAAATCCGGCAATTTTCACTGCAGAACGCCGATTTTTTGGTCCGGCTTGGAGTCAAATTGCTCGTGGTGGCCTGTAATTCATCGTCGAGCGCCGCATTTAAGTGGCTTCAGCGGCGGGTTCCGGTGCCGGTGGTGGATGTGATTCAACCTGTGGTGCGCGAGGCGGCGAAGGTTACCCGGACCGGCCGGATTGCCGTGATCGGAACTTCGGCGACCATCGAAAGCGGCGCCTATCCCCGGGCATTATTAGAATTAAACCGTCGTTTTCAAATTACGGTCCAGCCTTGCCCGCTTTTTGTGCCGCTTGTAGAAGAAGGCTGGCGTCATGACCGAATCGCTGAATCGGTGGTGAAGAAATATTTAATTCCCGTTAAAAATAAGCGGCCCGACGTGCTGATCCTGGGGTGCACGCATTACCCGTTGTTAAAGCCAATGATCCGGAAAGTGCTGGGGCCTGGGATCCGCCTTCTTGATGCGGTCAAACCCGCGACCGAGGAGATTAAATCGACGCTGATCCGCTTGGGTCTCCAAACGGGCCAAAGGGGTGATGGGAAAATGCACATTTATTTGAGCGACCGGCCGCGGAATTTTATCCGTGTCGGCGAACAGTTTCTGGGTGAGAAGCTGACGCATGTGCACCAGGTGCATTTGTCATGAAGGCCGTTTGTCTTCTTTCCGGCGGGCTGGATTCGGCAGTGTGTTTGTACTCGGCCCTCAAGGAAGGCCATCAATGCACCGCTCTCTCCTTTGATTATGGGCAGCGCCATACGAAAGAAATTGCCGCGGCCGCAGAAATTGTGAGGACCCTGGGAATTGCGCATCATGTTCTCAATATTTCTCTACCTTGGGGCGGAAGCGCGCTCACTGACCGCAAAATGAAGATTCCGGCGGGACGGAGTGAAAAAGAAATGGCGGCAGGGATCCCCGACACCTACGTGCCGGCCCGCAACAGCATATTTTTGACTTACGCCCTGTCTTTGGCGGAGGCCGAAGGCTCTGACTTCGTTTATATCGGGGCCAATGCCGTCGACTACAGCGGCTATCCCGATTGCCGTCCGGAATATTTTAACGCCATGCAGAAGTTATTTGACCTTGCGACCAAGGTGGGGACCGAAGGGCGGAAAATCACGATCAAAACCCCCTTGCTCCATCTTAGTAAAAAAGAAATCGTAATCCTCGGAGCCGGTTTAGGCGTTCCGTTTGAAAAAACATGGTCCTGCTATCAAGGCGGGGAATTTGCCTGCGGCCTGTGTGACTCCTGTCTTTTGCGGGCGAAAGGTTTCCGTGAAGCCAATGTGCGGGACACCGCGATGACGGCGGCGGTGCGGCGATGAAGTATCCCGCAACGGCGGACAGCGCACGCATCTCCGAAGTTTTTTCTTCCCTGCAGGGGGAGGGTCCCTATCAGGGACAGCCGCATATGTTTGTCCGTTTTGAGGAATGCCATATTCATTGCACTTATTGCGATGAACTTGGCAAGGTGGGGCGGGCTTATTCTCCGCAGTCGCTCCTGGAGCGGCTGGGAGCCCTTGAGCTTCATGCGGGCCCGCATGCCTATGTGTCCTTGACCGGCGGAGAGCCGCTCTTGTACCTGCCGTTCCTGATGCGGGTCATGCCTGAAATAAAAAAAAGGAACTGGCGCATTTACCTTGAAACGGACGGCATTCTTTGGCAAGCCCTGGAGCGGGTCATTGGCTGGTGCGATGTCATTGCCGCCGATTTGAAGCCGTCGAGTGTAACAAAAGAAGAAGATTTCAGCTCCGAACACCGGCGTTTTCTGCAAATTGCACGGAATCAGAATTTATTTGTCAAAATGGTCATTTCACGCGACCTTGACATCAAGGAGTTCTGGCATCTTGTCCGGGTGATGAAGGAAACCGCCCCGGACGCACCGCTTGTACTGCAGGCTGTTACGCCGATAGCGCACAGTGTGCCGCCAACAGCCGATAATGAAACGGCGCTGATGGAATTGTTGACCGAACTGCGCGAACAGGCACTTGGGCAATTGAAAGATGTCCGGATCATCGGGCGCCTGCATCAATATCTTAATTTACCTTAATCGATCAAGCGAGACGGGAGGAAATCTGCATGCGGACCGACAGCCGAAAAATGAGTCAGATGCGAAAAATTGTGATCCGGAAGGGGCATCTTAAAAATGCGATCGGTTCCTGTCTCATCGAAATGGGGCAGACGCATGTTTTATGCACGGCCTCGGTCGAAGATTCGGTCCCGGCATTTCTCAAGGGAAAAGGGCGCGGCTGGCTGACCGCTGAATACGGGATGCTGCCGGGCTGCTCCCGGCAAAGGATCGCCCGGGAATCTTCCAAAGGAAAAGTCAGCGGGCGCACGCATGAAATACAAAGGCTGATCGGCCGGAGTTTGCGCGCGGTCACGGACCTGGAGAAAATCGGCGAGCGGACCATTTGGATTGATACCGATGTGCTTCAGGCCGACGGAGGCACCCGGACCGCGGCCATCACGGGCGGGTTTATTGCGCTGGCCGATGCCTTCCGGAACCTGGTGAAAGCCGATGTGATTGCCGGGTTGCCGCTCCGGGATTATGTGGCCGCGGTGAGCGTGGGTGTTGTTGACGGAAAGCCTTTGCTTGACCTCAGCTATGAGGAAGACTCGCGTGCCGAGGTTGACATGAATGTGGTGATGACGGGCAGCGGTCAATTTATCGAAGTGCAGGGGACCGCCGAACGCGATCCTTTTTCGCAAGCGCAGCTGGATTTGCTTTTAAAGACGGCCAAGAAGGGGATCCGCGAACTTGTCCGCCGCCAGCAAAGTCTTGTTTCGATCTAAAGCAATGCCCTCCGCCGTGCCGATGCGACTGGTTTTGGCTTCCGCCAATGAAAAAAAATTAGTCGAAATCCGCGCGCTGCTTAAGGATTTGCCGGTCACCGTTATTAGTTTGAAGCAATATCCCGGGATTCGCGGCGTTGAGGAAGACGGCACGACCTTTTCAGAAAACGCCGTCAAAAAGGCCCTGGACTACGCCCAGCAAACCGGAGAATTGACGCTCGCGGAAGATTCCGGGATATGCTGTGATGCTTTGGAAGGTGCGCCCGGAATATTTTCGGCGCGGTTTGCGGGCCCTGAACAGAACGATGAGCGCAATAATGAAAAACTGCTGAACATTCTGGAAAAAGTTCCCGATAACTGCCGCGGGGCGCATTATACCTCGGCCCTTGCACTTGCCCGGCCCGGGACTTTGATCGGTGTTGTCGAGGGTCATGTGTATGGTGCGATTATAAAAAAGCCTGCCGGAAAAAACGGCTTTGGATATGATCCGCTGTTCTATTATCCCGCGTTTGATGCGACATTTGGGGAGGTGAGTGCGGAGATGAAAAACAGGGTCTCGCACCGCGCGCAGGCTTTTAAAAAATTTCACAGCCTGCTCGCCGGTTATTTGAAATCCGGGCGGGCTGAGAGTTCGTGTTGAAAAAAAACCTCATTCCGTTTAGTATGAGGCCTCAAG
>Ga0154334_1129_pt1 | contig 12884 bp, 13 predicted proteins | sample RifGroA2_FD_115862 | JGI IMG/M metagenome (GOLD analysis project Ga0154334, IMG submission 115862) | Omnitrophica bacterium GWA2_52_8 | reverse complement strand
AGGCCTATAAAGAAGCTTTGGAGTATAATCCGCAGGATCTGGACGCAAAATATAACCTGGAGTTCCTTCAAAACAAAAAAGGTGCTTTTGAGAAGAAAAATCAGGACCGTCAAAAAAATCAACAAAATCAGCAGCAGAACCAGCAACAGGATCAGCAACAAAACCAGCAGCAAAATCAACAGCAAGGCCAGCAGCAGGATCAACCGCAAGACCAGCAGCAAGATCAACAGCAGAATCAGCAACAAAACCAGCAACAGGATCAACAACAAGACCAGCAGCAGGATCAACAGCAAGGCCAGCAACAGGATCAGCAACAAGACCAGCAGCAAGATCAACAGCAAGACCAGCAGCAAGATCAACAGCAGGACCAGCAACAAAACCAGCAGCAGGATCAGCAGCAGGAGGAGCAACAAGAACAGGAACAACAGCAAGAGCAACAACAGGAGCAGCAACAGGGCCAAGAGCCGGAGCCGCGGCAAAGTCAATCCGATGCTGGTGAGCCTGAAACTCCGTCATCGGCCTCCGGCGACCGCACTGCCAATGGGCAATCCCGGCAGCCTCTACAAGGCCAAATGAGCATGGATAATGCCCTTAGAATCCTCGATGCATTAAAAGAGGGGGAAAAAGAGCTTCAGGATCTGCGACGCCCGCCGGCGCATAAGGACCCGCGGCCTGTCGACAAAGATTGGTAGTTTTACTCAAAGGAGACTTATTATGAGCATGGAAAGCGCTATCGATTCAGACATTCAATCCGCAATGAAGAGCAAAGATTCCAACAAACTGAATACACTACGCCTTCTTAAAGCAGCGATCGTAAATTTCAAAATTGATAAAAAAAAGGAAAAACTGGACGACGCAGATATCATCCAGCTGCTACAAAAGCAGGTCAAACAGCACCGGGAGAGCATTGACAGTTTCGAAAAGGCAGGCAGAACAGATCTCATAGACAAAGAGAAACAGCAGTTAGCGGTGCTATTACCTTACATGCCTGCTCAGTTAACAGCCGATGAAGTCCGGTCTCTGGTAAGGGAAATCATTCTCAAAACGGGCGCTAAGAGCAAAGCGGATTCCGGCAGTGTCATGAAGGAGCTAATGCCCAAAGTTAAAGGCAAAGCCGACGGCAAACTTGTCTCTCAGATTGTTAACGAAATACTTGTTTGAAGCGATCCCGCGTACGCTTAGGTTACTTTACATAACATACATTATAGGACGTTTACTATAAGTACGGTTAACCCCGTTTGGGGCTACGAGGAATCAAGTCGCGCTTTAAAGATGCAATCCGGTCAATAAATAATATGCCGTTTAAATGATCCACTTCATGTTGAATACAGACCGCCTCAAGCCCCTCGTAAGAATTTGACATAAGGGCCCCCTCTAAGTTTCTCCAGCGAAGATTAACCGCCCGATAACGCTGCAACAGTCCCGTATAATCCGGAACGCTCATACAGCCCTCCTTCGAGGGTATGAGCCCGTCCCCGCTGATCACTTTTGGGTTAATTAAAATCAACGGCTTTTTTTGAGGCATGCGGGACGACACATCGACAATGGCCACGGCTTGATCAATGCCAAGCTGCGGGGCCGCAATGCCGATGCCGTGTTTTTGCTGTTTTAAAACAGCCGTCATTCGGGCAACTAATTGCCTCAGGGGCTCTCCATACTCAACAACTTCTTTGGCCTTGGTACGGAGACAGGCGTCGGGGAAATACCGGATTGTGAAATGCTGCGGGGGACGGCGTTGTTTCATAGCGGGAGCCTACTTACATTGTGACCGCTTCGACGCATTTTAACCGGCAGTCAACCTTCAGCTTTTCGGCGGCCCTTTTTAAGCCGTTTGATAGCCGCGTAATTTTAGGTCCATGCCCTAGCTCGACTTCAATCATCATCGCATACAACGGCTTATTACGGCTCCCCTTGATAACCTCACAATTCATGTCGGTAATGTTGATCTCTTGCTGCGCGATGATTTTGCTGATGTGATAGACAATCCCTGTCCGGTCCGGGCCTATGACGGTGATGAGATAAGAACCTTTATTATCCCGTTGTGCTTCATTTTTTTTGCGGGAGCTTTCATGCGTCGTATAGGTAATTGGGCTCCAATGCATATCAAGTTTTAATTGATGCGCTTTATCGTGAAGGGCTTGCTTTGCCGAGTCCGCGGTTTTTTGTGAATCCATTTTCACAATAAACACCATGACAAATTGCCCGTCAAGACGGGTCATAGAAGCATCTTCAAGATTGCAATTCATGACATACATAACGCGACTGACCGCCGCGATAATTCCGGGCTCATCGCGACCGATCAATGTTACTGCCGCATATTGAATCTTCTTCATGGCATACCTTCCGTGTGTTTTTTCGTTCAATAGGCCTCGCTCATCACAAGGCCGTTTTATAGTGATCAATCCTTATTATCGTATTTGATCGCCGGAAAAGCTCGGGTTTGGCAATACGCCGCGCAGCCGGAACGGTGCCACCATCCGGCCGTCATCCGCGCGGGACACCGGCAATCCGTCTTCTTTTTGACGATGAAACAGGATTTCCGCCAAGTCACGATAAAGAATCAACACGCCGCGGATATCGACAAAGCCGTCACGGGTATCCACAGTTCCTTCATATTGAATGAAATAGTCGGGCGACGATATTTGCCCGTCTTTAAGGGAAATACGCCGGTCTATATATTGCAGTTGCGCTTTATGAATTTGAAACATCGTGGAATCGGCTGCGAATAATTTATGAAACCTTTTTTCCTTAGCGTTTGATTCCCCGCCGTCCCGTGCGGCCTCAAGCCCTAGATTCCAGGCGGGCAAACCGTTATCTTGCAGAATCATTTGCGGGTCAATACCGGACATTATTGCCCGCACTAGATTGATGCCTGAAAAACTGCCATTCCGCACATCAAAAGGCCCCTGTGCTATGGAAGTCCGTCCCATCTCCTCTGCGCTCACCCCTTCCCCTTGCATTTCGATATAGGCGGTAAGGGCGCCGGTCGTGTTCCTTAACCATACCGGCAGACCCACTTTTTCATAGCGGACAGTTTCTATCGGTAACTGATGAAATTCGAGGTTCATCTGCCAGGGAATGGGATGGGATAAGGAAAAAAATTTGCCCGTGTTCACAAACCGGCCGACGCTATCCATAATGTGGAATGACAAAGAATTCCCGGTGATGTCATAGCTCCCCTGGAAAGTTAACGGGATCTCATGAGAAAAATAGCCGGGAATAAACTGTCCATGGATTCCGATCTCATTCGGATTCTTTGCCGAAATAATTTTAAGCTCGCTAAAAGGAATTTCGCGAATCGGTCGTTTTGACACCGCATCTTTAAACTTTATCACTCCGTCCGCTATGACCATTGACGGAACCAGAACTTCCAGCGTCCGGACCCAAGTCATGATTCCGTCACCTGCGGCCATTCCGGCCTTCCATAGACCGGCATTCACATTCAATGGATGGGGTCCGGCATCAAATATTAAGTTCTGCCGCGCTTTTAACAGCTTCAAAAAATCAATACCGCGGTCCTTGCGGATCAAGGGAATCGACGCCCGCTCGATCACTAATTGACGGACATGTATCTGATGCTTTAATAATTTTAAGACGTCGAAATCATAAGTGGCCTTGCTGATTTCGATAGGGGCCGAATTACCGGCGGGTTCTTCTGGCTCAATTAAAGCCACATAAACGTCCTGTAATTCGATTACAGCCCCTAATAAGCCCCATTTTGCCCCATAGGTGCCAAAACGTGTCTCATGCCCAGGAAAACGCGTCAAAACGTCAACAAACGCCTTTAAATACTGTGAGGGCCGGGCATAATAAGTCATATCAAACTGACTCCGGAGCAACAATAATATCGCCCCTCCCGAGATCAGCAGCGTCATGATCAGAATGAAGATCGCGGCCCGCCATGAAGCGGGTTTAGCCGCTCTAACCTTCAATCCGCTGAAGGATTCGTTCATCATAAGACCAGATGCCGCGTCCTTGGGTTTTCGCGGCCTGCTCAATAACATTGAATTTTTCCCTTTTTTTAAAATCAGCTCCGGCGGCAACTTTCGCGGCACCGGTTTCTAGAAGCAGTTCGTTGATCATAATGCGCCGTTCGGACTCATTACGTTTTTTATCACCGCTGATAATGAGCTCATTAATGCGGACGTACACATACGCCGCCGGGATATTCCCCCCTGTCAATTCGTCCGTGCCCGAATCCTCATCAATTTCAACGTCACGTCCGCCGACGAGCGCCGGCAGCATCCGCCGGCCTTCGGCCGACACGTCGACTCCGGCAAGTCGGATCCGCCGCCCGTCATCTAATTCAAACTCCGTACCCGAGTGAATTCCTTTCACCCGAGCGCAAAATCCATCGGCAGGCCAAATCAACACGAACAGCAAAATAATGATCCGGGATTGAAGGAAATTCATGAATCAAGAAATTCAGCAAGTTTTGATTTCAAATAGTTCAAAGCTTCGTCTCTGCCGTGAAATTGCCCTTCAAGCTGAAGGTCATACATTTTCTCCAGAATGCGCTTAATTGCCGGGCCGGGCGTGATCCCGAGCTTAAGCGCATCATGACCGTCAATGAATGGCTCCGGACGCAGATTTTCATCTTCATATTCATCAATTTTATTCTTTAAGAATTGATAATTTTCAAGGTTGCCGTGCGAAGCTTGGCAATCGATTTTGTGCAGTATCATTTCGTTTTGAAAATTATCGCGCGCCACAAAACGTTTCAGCTTACCGGCCCGCATTTTTTTTACATCCCCGAATTTCATATGATTGCCCACCGCTTCGACGACGGCGCGCACCTCATCATTTGAAAAACGCAGCCTTTTCATGATGGCTTCCGTCATCTTGGCGCCTATCGGGGCATGCTCATAAAACGTGATACGCCCCTTCCGGACGGCGGCCGTAACCGGTTTTGCGATGTCATGAAACAGGGCCCCAAAGGCAAGCACAAGATTGGTTTGCGGAAGCTCTTCCATTTTCTGCAGCAGTAATTTCGTGTGCACAAACACATCCCCTTCCGGATGATAATCCGAAGGCTGCTCGACCCCTTTCATGGCCTCAATCTCGGGAAGAATTTCTTTCATGAGCCCGCTATCCGACAAAAGCTGAAACCCTCGCGCCGCGCCTTTACGTGTGAATATTTTGATCAATTCATCGCGGATCCTTTCAGCGCTCACCTGAAGAATCTCGCGGGAGCGTTCCTTCAAAGCATCCCAAGTCACAGACTCAATCGTAAAATTAAGATTGGCAGCAAAGCGAACGGCACGCAAAAGCCGCAATTTGTCTTCGTTAAAACGCGTCGCCGCGTCTCCGATAGCCCGCACGGTCTTCGTTTTAATATCCGGAACACCGTCGACATAATCCAAAACTTTATGAGTCACCGGCTCATAATAAAGCCCGTTGATCGTAAAATCCCGCCTCCTGGCGTCCTCCGTTACATGGGTAAACGCAACGTCCTTCGGATGCCGCCCATCTTCATAATTCCCCTCGCTCCGGAAAGTCGCCACCTCATAAGTCCGTCCATTTTCGACAACGAGGACCACCCCGAATTTTCGACCGACGGGGATCGTTTTTTTAAATAACTTTTCCACGTCGCCTGGCAATGCCGACGTTGCGATATCAATATCCTGCGGCTTACAGCCCATAATCTCATCCCGGACACTCCCTCCAGCGAAAAAAGCCTTATGCCCATGTGCGGTAAGCCGTTGAACGATATTAAATGCGGTCAATCCGGGGTCGACAGATAAATCCATGGTGAGTTCTCTACCCAAATGTAATAAAATCAGACTGCGGGTTTTAAGTATTTCAGATTAAGCATTTTGACGCAAAAAAGACCTCCGAGCGTCGTAAGCCCAGCAATCAGAATCAGCACCTTAACCCCCGTTATGTGATAAACGTGTCCCCCGAGATAGCCGAAACCGATTTGCCCTAAATTATAGATACTCATCAAAACCGCAAAAAGAGTCCCTTCAACACCCGAATGAGTCGCCAAAAGAGCCGCGGACGACATCACTGGAATTAAAGTCAAACACAAGAGAATGCCTCCCATCACACTCAGGACGAAGGCAGTTCTCCGGTCAAATATCAATAAAGTACTGAAAATATTAATGCTGTTGAGCGCAATGGCCCAATAAAGTGTTTTTTTTGGAGATATCCGCTTCAGCACCCGGGCGTAAAAAATACTTCCGGCAAGAGCTCCCGCCCATCCAAGGCTGATGAGGCCGCCCAGGAATGTCTCGGAAAAGCCCAAGGTCTCCTTCATATAAAAGAAAAAAGGCACCCCAAAGATCGAGGCCGTCGAAGAAAATATCAAAATTCCGACAAACCACATCAGATTCGGGAGCAAGAGCAATCTAAAACATTGCTTCAATGATTCGATGATTTGAATTGCAGGGACCGCCGGACTGGGCTTTTCTTTTAAAATGCCGTTTACCGCTAAAAAAACGGCAAGCGGCAGCGTCGCGGTCAGTAAAAAAACGTCGCGCGCGACCCAGTGCTGGGCGAGCCACCCCCCGGACAACCCCGTCAAAAAAGCACCCAAGCTCCGGGTCCCCCAGGCAATTCCCTGATAAACCGGACTGGTTTCCCGGGTTGAATGTTCCACAATCAAACCGTCCGTAACAACATCCATGGCGGCAAATCCAAGGTTCCCGATCATGAGGCTGATCAACAGGCAATGCCAACTAGGGGGCAGAACAACGAGAAATACCCAGCCCGCGGCCGACAGCATGGAACATAACGCCAAGTACGACTTACGGCGGTAACCCCACAGCGGATAGGAATCAGACAGCAGTCCGTAGATAATTTTCGCCACCCAGGGCGCGGCCGCCAATGAAGACAGGGTTGCAATTTGACCGACCGATAAGTCGAGACTTCGAAGATGAAGCGGAAGCACGATCGAGGCTATGCCAAGAGCGCCCTGCGAGAAATATACAATGGAGGCAACAAACGCGATTGACTTCGAATATTTATCCAAAAAAGTCTCTCGCTTTCTTTTTGCTCATGCTTTTTTGGAAGTCATCGTAATCCACCAGTTGAAGGTCAGGACGCGCGTTTTTAATCCGCTTGACAATCGGATACCGTTCGCCGGGCGCGGTCCCAAGCCTGCGGCTCGTAATAAACTTGAACACCGTACCGCATTCCGGACATTGTGCGACCTCCCGGTAATTTAACCCCAGCGCTTTGCATGCGGAACAATCGGCCGCCAAATCTCCGACGATCAGTAAATGTTTGTTCACATGCTCAAGATCGAAGGTTTGATAAACCCTCAAATAATGCTCTTCCATATCAAGGCTTCCCCATGTCTACGTATTCCCCTCAAATCTTCGGTGTGCTGTGCTTATAAACTTTATCACCGGCCCGGACTCTTTTTTTAACCTGCATCCCGATTTCATCGCCCCGGACCGCAATCTGTATTTCTTTGCGGTTTATCTGAAGTGAAGCAACGGACTGTTTAAAGTCGGTCGTAACCCCTTTAATCCATACGGCATCCATGATCCGCAACTCGCCTTCTTGAATCAAAACCACAGCGGCTTTTACTTTTGGAAAATAATGCGTCACTTCTCCGATGCACTGGTAATCATCTGCCCGCTTTTTCTTTTTCTGAGAACCCCGGACGGCAGACAGGCGCAGCGCCCTCCTTTTGAGTTTCAATACATTTTTTTTCGATTTTTTGTCCTTTACCGTTTCCTTCGCGGTTGACACCCGGGACGATCGAGCCGCTGCCTTTTTTCGGGCAGTAGTTTTTTGCGACGATGCCTTTTTCCCGCTTTTTTTAGATTTTTTCTTGCCTCCCTGCGCGATAGACAGAATTGATCCCAAGAGGGATTCGGTCAAGCGTTTTAACAATTTCACACCATGGTTCTCCCAAACAAATTGCTGGCTATATAATTGAAGGCGGGATTATTTCGAAGGTAATAAATTAACAACAAAAGCGGTCGAGCGCCCTGGAGAGCGGGGCCTTGATTATTTGCTCTCGGCTTCTTCTACAAGCGGTTTGTTTTCTTGAAGTTCCAAAGCCCCAAGCCGCGTTTGTAAACGCTCGAACTTTTTAAATGATTTTTCATAGGACGACTGCGCGTTTGATAAATGACTGCCAAGCTTTTCAAAATCGACCATAAACTTAGTAAATTCCGTTTCCAACTGCCCCAGACGCTCCAGAATTTTTTGTGCCGACTGCTCAATGCGCATGCCCTTCAAACCCCGCGCCACCGCTTGAAGGTACGCGTAGAAACTATTCGGCGAAACGGGAATAACCTTCTTTTGTAACGCATAAGTTGAAATGCTTTCGCTCTGCTTGTCGTCTTTAATAATCGTTTCATAATAAACGTTTTCGGCCGGAATATACATCATGGCAAATTCATAGGTCCCTTCGTCCGGAAGGATGTATCTTGCCGCGATATCATCAATATGTTTTTTGACGTCTTGAACGAAGCTCTTGCGCGCTTGATCTGTTTCCTTTTCGGATTGGGCTGTCAGAAGCCTTTGAAAATTCTCGAGCGGGAATTTTGCATCCACCGGAATAAGCCCCTCCCCCACGCGGATGACGGCGTCTACTTTAGCGCCGCTTCGAAACGCAAACTGCAGCGAGAAATGGTCTTCGGGAAGAATTTGCCGCAACAGTTCGGCGAGAAGCAATTCGCCGATCCCGCCCCGCAATTTCGGCGCACGCAAAATATCCTGCAACGAAGCGATGTCTTTACCGATGTCCACCATCGACTGAGTGGCGATGTTCAGTTCGCCGAGACGATGCTGAACCTGCGACACCGTTTGATGATAATCTTTCTGGGTTTCGCTGAGGAATTGCGTATTGTGTTGGACGTGGTCATGGAACTGATCAGAAAGTTTCCCGAAGTGCCCTAACATTGAATTTTGAAACCCCGCCATTTCTCGTTGTAATTCGAGCAAAAGCTGGGCCTGCACATCGCCGCTGACTGCTTTCTTTGACGGAAAACGGAAAAAAAGCGCGGTCAAGGCTATTCCGATAACAATCAAAGACAGAATTGCGATTCCAATAAAGACAATTTCCATGAGGGGCATTATAACGAATCCTTTTCCGTTATGCGACAATTTATTTGCGCCGTTTCAAGCAGGTATCATTTTACGAGTGTGATATTAATGTCCTCCACGTGCAAACTTGAATCGGCAAACAAACCGATGCGGCTGCGCGTCATTTGCTCGAGTTGTTGAACTGCGCGGCTTTCTTTCGTTCGAAGCCTCTCGGCAACGTCCGGATGCACATAGGCGGTAAGGGTTCGTCCTGACGTATGACCAATGGCGCGGCGGAGCTCTTTAATGGTTTCGATGGCCATCGTCGTGACAGACTTCACCATTCCCTTTCCTTCACAATAAGGACAACTCTGAGTTACCGCGCTTTCAAGACTCGGCCGCATCCGCTGCCGGGTCATCTCGACAAGACCCAATTCAGACACCTGCAATATTTTTGTTTTCGCCCGATCTCGCCGGACAGCGTCCTTAAACACGCGGAAAAAATTGCGGCGGTGTTCATGCCGTTCCATATCGATGAAATCAATGATAATGATTCCGCCGATGTCCCTTAAACGCAATTGACGCGCCACCTCTTCGGCGGCCTCCAGATTGGTGCGGTATACCGTTTCCTCCAAGTTTTTATTACCCGTAAATTTCCCCGTATTGACGTCAATCGCCACAAAACCTTCGGTCTGTTCGATGACGATATAACCGCCGGATTTCAAATGAACGTTTTTCTGAAAGGCACGCTCAATTTCTTTCTCGATGTTTGACTTCTCAAACAAGGGAACACGGTGGTCTTTATGGAACTCGACATTCAATTTCGTGCCCGGCAAATACAGCCCTAAAAATCTCTTCACCTTGCGGAAAAGATCGATATGATCGACAACGATTGTGTCTGTTTCTTCACACAAATGGTCGCGAATAATCCTTTCGACTAGGCCCAATTCCTCATGGATCAAGCTCGGCGCCTTCTTTTGATCAATGGAGCCGTGGATCTTTTTCCATAGATTGATCAAATACCGGATGTCCCGGACAAATTCTTTATCGCTTTTCCCTTCGCCGGCCGTGCGCACGATGAATCCGACCCCCTTCGGAGTCTCTACCTCCTTGAACAACATCCGGATCCGATCCCGCTCTTTGCGGTCTTCGATGCGCCGGGAAACACCGACCTTCTCCTCACCCGGCATCATCACTAAGTACCGTGCAGGCAACGAAAAATGAGTGGTAAGCCGCGGCCCTTTATTGCCGAGAGGTTCTTTGACCACCTGAACAATAATGGTTTGACCGACCTTTAAAACTTCGTCGATGTTCTTATGGCGCTCGCGCCGGTGCCTGGATTCCTGATTTTTCGCGTTTTCATCATACTCCGCGTCGAGATCAAGAGGTGACCGCATGGCATCCCCCACGTACAGAAAGCCATCTTTTTTTGTAGCGAGATCGACAAAAGCGGCCCCCATCCCGGGAATAACGGTTTTGACTTTACCTTTATAGATATTGCCGAACATCCTGTTTTCATCCGCGCGCTCGATATAGAACTCCTCAAGATGTCCGTCCTCAAGGACCGCAATGCGTATTTCGTTTGCATCCAAACTCATTAAAATTTTTCGTTCCATTTTAGTTATTTTACCTTTCTTTACACAGATTAGAGCCCCTAGAAGATATTCGAGCAGTCGATTACTGCATGGAACCTATTGATTGCTTATCCGGATAGGATTGATCGTCGAGGCGGGCGCGATTTTTTTGCGAGCTTTCTTTATGGCAGGCTACAAACTCCGGCACCGAAACGGCCGCTTGTTTAATCAGCGGACGTCATTCCTCGGATCCCTTTTTAGGCGGCGGTTGCTTGTGTCTCGGGTGACGACGTTGCCGGTTTAGCGTCCTGATTGCGCTTGAATCTACCAGACGCTTTTCGGCCTGTCGGTTGCCCCGAAGAGTCAACCAGTGTTACCGTCACAAAAAATAAAGTCTCGATTTTAGAGTTACCTGCCCCCGCTGTTTGTCTTTTAGAGCGGAACAATTTTCCTATGACAGGGACCTCAGAAAAAAAAGGCACTCGCGATTCAGACATCGACTCGTTATCGGTAAGCAAACCTCCTATGGCTATTGTTTGTCCGCTTTGTATCATGACTTGAGTACTTGCAGACGTTACTGTAAAGGCCGGAATCTGAAAATCCCCGAAGTCCACATTCGTTGCTCTTTCGGAACTGACTTCCGGCTTTAAATCGACCAAAATTTCTTCTTCTGAGTTGATATGCGGCGTCACATAAAGCACAACACCCACGTCGCGGAACGTAAACCCCGTTACTTCGACACTTCCCGTCGTCTCGTTTCTTTCGAAGGACGGCAGCGGAATTTCTTCCCCAACTTGCACTTTAGCCGTTTGATTATTCAAAACAACAATCCTCGGGTTTGAAACAATCTTCGTATTGGACCGGCTTTTCAGCATCTGCAGAATCGAACTAAAGTCGCTGAAATCCAGTGTCCCGAAGGTAAAAGCATCGGACCCTTCTGTGACTGACCCCGCGGGAAAAAGAACACCCCGGGCATCCCGTGTATTTGGCGTTCCGGTCGTTCCCACAATCACGGGGAAAAACCTTTCAATATAGGGACTGATCTCTTCTATCTGATCGTTTGTGCTTAACGAGAACGGAAACGTTACAGGACGCGACATGCCGCTGCTCAAACCGCCTTGGACGTTCCAGGCAATCCCGAGATTTTCCGAAATACCCACATCGGTTTTGACTATTTTTGAGTCGACAAACGCCTGAGGTGTTACATGGTCTAATTTAGCGATCACTTCACCCACGCGGAACAAATTGGTCGGAATATCGGTAATGACAAGCGAATTCGTCCGCTCGGCCGTTTTGATCCGGCCGCGTTCCGTCAACATATCCTTAATTGCCGCCTCAATCTCAGCCGCCTTTGAGTAATTCAGCAAAAACGTCTGAGTCACCACGGCTTCCTGCGCCATTTTACCACGCGTTGTCACACGGATAATATTCTGATCTTTTTCATAAACATAATCGTAGGTCCGCAGCACCACGTCCAACGCCTTCTCCCATGGAACATTCTCAAGTCTGATCGTCACCGTTCCCTGAACTTCGGGTCCCGCAACGATATTCGTTTTGCTTTTGAGCGCCAACACACGCAAAACCGTGTTGATGTCTGCCTCTTTAAAATCCAGTGAGATATTTCCCGGATCATTAACTTTCTCGACCAAATCCTGCTGGGTGTCCACAGCAGCCGCAGGAGCCAATGCCTGAACCGCCTCAACTTGAGCCGAAGCCGGCGCTGCAAATCCTATGAGAACCGCTAGGCCGTAACCCATCACGCGCATTCTTTTACCTCTTCGCGTCATGACCATATTCAGACAGAATCCGTAATGTAGGCACCCAAGTCCTCGTCCTGCAAGGATACGGCGTATTTTTTATTATTTTGCGAGAAGACAACCTTGTCCTTTTGAATATCCGTAATGACCGAATCTTGATAGGCATCGCCTAACCGATACTCCTGTCCTTCAATTAACACGATCGATCCCCCATGGGGATCAAATACAATCCCTTCAATTTTCATGACCTCGTCAATGGGAACAATCTCGCTTTTTTTGATATGCGCCCCGATCAGCGGCACAAATGGATTCCGTCGATTGCCACTATCATAAACAATTTGGTCGACTGAAGCCAGCCCGATTTGCCCCCCCCATAACATAAAGGCTGCCGCTAGTACCATATAACGGCACAAAGCGGGCCAATTTTGACTCCGGAAGTGACCGGGACACCCCTGCCTCAGTATCACGAAGCCTCCTGAACTTTAAGCGTTCCCGCAAACATAACCATATCCGCTATTTGCTTATACGGATCGGCATTGTCGGCACGGATCGAAAATTTTTGTATTCT